>AP72_2010_repI_A100DRAFT_1000001_pt1 | contig 73115 bp, 61 predicted proteins | sample AmaPasrepliIA100_FD_9193 | JGI IMG/M metagenome (IMG submission 9193)
TTANTGTTTGACTTACATGTCTATCAGTCGCGTAAGCGGGGCATATGATCACAAGATGCAGAAAGGAAAGGTCTTGGATTATAGAAAAAGTTACGCTAGGGATTAAATGTTAGTCCACCAATATTTTAAAATATTGATAATATTTTTGGGTAAATTTCAAAAACAACTTTATTATTTATATAATTATAAAGTATATTTGAAGCGAAACTTATTTAATAAATAAGAACGTTCAACGACTAAAAGGAAAGGCGAAAATGCTAATAATCCTTTTTTACTCCCAACATCTTTATTAACTGTATAATTTATTTTAGATGTATATATATATATAATTAAATATATATATATTTGTATAATTATTAATGTTATTATATAAAATATTTAAACATTAATGAAATAGATTTAACTAGTTTAGTTAAACTAATTATGTAGTTAATTAATTACATAAATATATACGTGTATAATATATGCTAAATATCATCAAATTAAAATTAAAAAATAAATATAAAACTATTGGAATAAATACAAAAAGTAAAAATATTTATTATAAAGAATTTGCACCTGCTATAAGAAATTGGAAAAATATTATTTATGTTTTTAATAAAAATACTTTAAGTTTAATACCTGAAGCTAATAAATTAACAATTAATTTAATAAAAGGTTATTTTAATTTATATAATTTAAAATTAGAAAAAAAAATGAGAAAGAAAAAGAAATATATTTATAATTTAAAATTACGAAAAATTTCAAAACATAAAATATTCGTAAGTAATGGAGAATTTAAACATACTAATGATTTAGTAAATATAACTATATATTTTTATAATAGACAATTGTTAAATTATATGTATAAAATGTCTAAAAGATATAATAAATATATAAAAAAAAATATATTTAAAACTAAATTATTATTAATTAAAAAAGTTGGTTTAAATTATATTAAAGAACAAATAAAACAAAAAGATATAATATTTAAAGCTATAATTTTAAATCGTAATTATAATATAAAACAAAAAATGTTTTACAATAAAATTATTGAAGAATATCAAAGTAAATATTATAAACGATTTATAAAAAAATCTTTAAAAAAAATATTATTCTTTATATATCTTAAACAATTAATTTATATTAATAAATCAAAGTTTAATAATTCTTATTTACAAAATTTAATTAATTTTTTAAAAAAAATATATAAAAAAAATATACAAATTAATTTTATTGATGTTAAATATTTTTATACAAATAGTGATATTTTTACTCAATCTCTAGTTTTAAAACTTAAAAAAAATAGAAAAAAATTATTAAAATATCTAAGATCTTGTATTTTAAAAACAAATATAATAAATAGGAAAAATATCGATATTTTTCCTACTTCAAATTATATTTTTAATGAAAATGATTTGGAACTAAATAATACTAATAATGTGGATATTACTAACGAATTATTATATAATTTATTGTTTCAAAATGAAACTAAATCAAAATATTTAAAACAAATTATTTTAAATAATATTAGATATAAAAGAATTTCTGGGATTAGATTACAAGCTAGTGGAAGATTAACTAAACGTTATACGGCTTCAAGATCTATATCTAAATTCAGATATAAAGGTAATTTAATTAATATTAATTCTTCTATTAAAGGTTATCCTTCAACTTTATTAAGAGGTAATTTTAGACCTAATTTACAATTTACTAAAATTAATTCTAAAACACGTATTGGATCTTTTGGAATTAAAGGTTGAATTAGTGGAGTATAAATAAATTTTTAATATTTATTATTATATATCCCTCCCATAAATTTTATATAGTTAATAAAGATGATGAAATAGTCTGAACCATTTTAAAAAAAATGGAAATAAAAGATAATAGCTTTTATGATAACATAAATTGAACAGGCTAATTTGCGCAAGAGAGTACAAATTGAGTGCGCGGTTTGGCACCTTGAAAAAAATCAATAATAATAATTTTTCTAATAATATAAATAATGAAATTAAGGATATGTTAATCGGTTGTTTATTAGGAGATGCACATATTGGAAAATTTAGTAATGATAAAGCGTTTATTACTTTTGAACAAACTGTTAAACATAAAGATTATATTATGCATATATATCAAAAATTAAAAGATAATGGTATAAATTTATATGATATCAAATATTATAATAGAAAAGATTATAGATATAATAATATAAATAATTCCATTTATTTTAAAACATATAATTTGGAATTATTAAAACCATTAGCTAATATGTTCTTATCAGAAAATAATAATAAAATAGTGCCATTAGATATTGAATCTCATTTAAATCCAATAACATTAGCTTATTGAATTTGTGATGATGGACAATTAGTTAAAAACGGAGGTATAACATTATGTACTGATAATTATACTTTACCCGAAGTTGAATTGTTAATTAAATCTTTAGTTAATAAATATAATATTAAATGTACTATTCATTATAAAAAAAGTAAAACTGTTAGAATATATTATAGAATATATATATCTAAAAATTCTTTAAATTATATTAAACCTTTAATAATACCATATATGCATGAATCTTTTCATTATAAATTACATGTTTAAATTTAATAATATAGTGTTAATTTTAATAGTTACAAGCTTAAAATATCCTAATTTTTAGAATTAAAAATTGTGACATCGGGGATTTTTTATAAAAATATAAAATTAGAAATAGGCTAATTGCTGGAATGTTTTAAAATAGCAAATCAGCAGGGAAGTTATATAATATAACACCTTCAACGACTACACGCCTATATCCAGAAAAATATTAATTACTCTTTAATACTGGTCAAAGATATAGTCTAAACCTTAAGGAAACTTTAGGATTATAAATTAAATAAATAAATGCGATGTCGGCTTAGCTCATCCACATGAATGCAGAAATCATGAAGGGTACGACTGTTCGTCGGTTAAAGAGCTACACGAGCTGGGTTTAATACGTCGTGAGACAGTATGGTTTCTATCTTCTAGAGGGAATTAGAGTAAAGTATAGATAGACCCTTCGTACGAAAGGAGTTGGGGATATTAACCTATGGTTTATCTGTTGTTTATTATTAATATTATTTATATTAATTTTCTTAATATTAAAATAATATTTCCAATATTATTTAAACAATATTAAAGATATTATTTAAACAATATTTATTTATTTTCACTTTAATAAATAAAAATATAGGCATGGCAGAAAAGCTAAGTTAGTTAAAGATAAGTGCTGAAAGCATATAAGCACGAAACTTACTATATTATACTCTTAATATAAACGTAATTTAACATTACGAAATAATATTAATTGATGTATTAAATTTATCAATGATATTATATAGGCTTTAGTTATAATAATTTTAATTGTTTTTAGACATAAAGTACTAATTTATTAATTTACTATTAATTACACATATATAATATTTATATATGTAAATTATATATATATTTTAGCCTGGTTAGTATAATAGTATTATATCCGTTTTGTAATCGGCAGAAGAAAGTGCAAATCTTTCACTGGGCTCAACCGATTTTTAATCGGTTTAAGTTAGTGCGATACTTGCACTGGGTTTAAAATTTTAAGACCCAATGGTCAAGTTTGGTTAAGACATAATATTTTCATTATTAGTGCGAGAGTTCAAATCTCTCTTGGGTTGAAAGAAATTAGCTCAATTGGTAGAGCATCCATTTTACACGTGGGTGGTTAGGTGTTCGAATCACCTATTTCTTATTAATTAATTTAATTGCGGATTAATGTAAAAGTAACATATTTGGCTCATGACCAAAAAATTTAGGTGCAATTCCTAAGTCCGCAAATTTTCAAAATAATAAAAAAGGCTATAGCTTAATGGTAAAGTCAGCTGCTCATGATAGCTTTTATAAATGTTCGACTCATTTTAGCCTTAAGTATTAAATTGGGTATTTAGCGTTTTTTTTTCAAGTGTTTTTAGGTTTTATTATATAAATATATGTATTTATTTATTAAATTAATTAAATAAATAAAAAATAAAAATTGGTATTAATAGAGATATAATATTTAGTAAATAGCATTTAATTATATATAATCCAAGTGCTGGAATGGTAGACAGTACAAACTTAAAATTTGTTGGTGAATAACCGTGAACGTTCGAGTCGTTTCTTGGATAATTATAATAAATAATATTTATATAAATTTATTTAGGTTTATCGTATTTAATTTTTGCTATTATATTTAATATTGTGCATAATTTGGTTACTTAACCTATAGTATTACTGGCGTATCTTGATAAATTACTCTATAGGTAATTTTATATTTATATTTTTATATTTATTTTTTATTTAATTTTTAAATTAACAAAAAGTTAATAGTTAGGTAATTTTTTTTTTTTATTTATATATCTTAATATTAATTTTTATAGAAAAATTGAGAGCAAATTAAAATGTTCAGGTAGGTAGACTTTACTTAAAATTAAACAATGAAAATCGTGTATATTCAAGTTGTTATTCGGATTAAAAGTAGTAAAGTAATTATAATATTAGTTTATATATATATATATTTATATAAATAAAATTAATAGTTTAATTAAATAAGTTTAAAATAGGTTAATATATAAATTAGAAAGTAAAAAACATATAAAATTTATTACCAATATTTATATTAAAATATATATATAATAAGTATTTATAAAATTTTATATAATAATTAAACTTTAATTGATCTTTTTGAAAAAAGTACATAAAATACTATTTTATGTACTTAATAAAGCTCAGAAAGCTCAATTGGTAGAGCAGAAAACTGAAGATTTTCCTGTTGTAAGTTCAAGTCTTACTCTGAGCAATTTAATTTAAAAATTTTTAGGGGTTATAGTTTAGTTGGTAAAACAAGGACTTTGCACGTCTTTAACTTAGGTTCAAGTCCTGATAACTCCAAAGTAATTTAAATTTAATGAAAATTTTTTAAAAAATATTTTAAAAGTTTCTGCTTGAAATATGTAATTTAATAATTACATATTTATATATAAATATACTGTAATAATAAATAGTAAAAATCTTATAAGCTCAAGTTTTATTATTTGTACAGAACGGATATGCTGAAATTAGGGAGACAGACTCCGTTTAGGCCGGAGTGGCAAATAGCCATATAAGTTCAAGTCTTATTGTCCGTAATTTAATAAATGATTTCTAAATTAAATTTTTACTGGATATTAGGTTTTAATTAGATATTAGGTTTTATATATAGGTGTTTTATGTAATAATTTATAAAATTGTTTTTAATAATCCATAAGTTATATAAATTAAAAGTCCTTTTATTGTAACATTTGTATATTATAATTGAATATGATAATTTTAGTGGTGAAAATTACTTTTTAAATATTTTTAAAAATAATCAATATAAAAATGGTTATTTTATAAAATTGCAAAATGGGTTTTTTATAAAAAACTTATTATTTTATTTATTAAATATAATGTCAAAATAATAAAATATTTAGATTTTTGTAAAGTAGAGGAATTTATAAATAAATAAATACATGTAATAATAATTTATAATTAATAAAGTTATATATAATGCTAAAATACTTATAATTTTTATATAATAAAATAAAAGTGCTTCAATATAATAATTTTTTATTATTAAAGTACAAAAGTTATAGTTTATTTTGTAAAACAAGAACTTTACTTAAATTAAAATCTTGTTATCCATATTTTTTATGTTGTCGACTAATCGGTAAGTCATAAATTTTTGGTATTTATTATTGAGTGTTCGAATCGCTCCAACATAATTATTTCAATAAAGTTACTTTAAAAAGATTTTTTTTTTGATATAAAATGATTAAAATTATGATTTTAATTAAAAGATTTTCATCGTTATAGTTTTGTGAAAATAGTAACAAATATAATTATTATAATTTTTAAATTATGATTTATAGTTATTTATATCAGCCCGAGTAGTTTAAAGGTAGAACAATAATTTCATGAATTAAGAATGAGAATTCGAATTTCTCCTCAGGCTATTATTAAGTAATTTAATAAAAAAATTTTTTATTTATTTATAATTTAATAATGGTTTATCTAATATTTTGTTTTTAATTTATATTTATTTATGATAGAGTATTACTTGTTATTGCATTTAAAAAAGTTTACATTTATAGAAGGAAGGTTTAATTTTATACCCTTTGTCTTTCTTTTATTTCTTTTATAGTCCTCTGAATGTTCATTTTATTACGTTATTTTCCTATAATTTTTTTAGGTTTTATCCATTTTTTTTTTATATGTTTGTTTTGCCATGAGTTGCCTGTTTATTATTTATTATGAAATTATTAAGTTTATCTATAGCTTTGTTTAGTATGTTTGTTGTTTTTATTTTATATTTATTTATTATAAAAATTAAATCTTTTTTTATTTCCCCCTTTTTGAGGCAAAATTTTTGATAGATATATCTTTATTAAGGTTATTATTATATTTATAATTGGTTTTATTTCCAAAGTTTTTATTGTTGGATGATTCAAATTAAACTAAAGGTGGATATAGTTCAATCGGTAGAACAGCTGTATGTGGCATAGTATATCCTTGTTCAATTCAAGGTATCCTCCTAAATAATAATGTTAATTATAGGAGTAAGAGCATAAGGTCTGCATTTTGACTGCAAATTAGGGATTCGATTTTACCTAACTTCTTCTTAATTTGGATTGGTGCAAATTGTTAATTTTATAAAAAAGTTTTTATTAATTTTTTTTATATATAATAAAAAAATAATTATTTATTTATTATATATAATTTTCAAAATATATATAAATCTAGATACGCTATAGCGTAATAAACATCAAATATAGTTATGTTTAAGCCAACCCATTTAAAAATAAATTTTAAAAATTATCAAACTACATTTATTAAATCTGATGATAATAAAGAAGTTACTGAACATGATAATTATAAAACAAAAGATAGGATAACTAATATAACAATGTGAAAAGAAAGGTGATTTTTATCATCAAATGCTAAAGATATAGGAACATTATATTTAATGTTTGCTTTATTTTCAGGATTAGTAGGAACTGCTTTTTCAGTTTTAATAAGATTAGAATTGTCAGGTCCTGGTGTACAATATATAGCTGATAATCAGTTATATAATAGTATTATAACTGCTCACGCAATCTTAATGATATTTTTCATGGTCAATAAAATGCGAATGTTAAATTTACCTATAGTTTTAGGTATAAAAAATTATTATACTGAAATAAAAATTGGTGATAATGATTATTTAAATAATAATAACTCAAATAATCTTAAATTCAAATATAATTATACTAAAATTATAATAAAAGATCCCTATAATAATAGGGATATGATAGCTAAAATAGCTAAAAAACAAAAAGGTGTTTATATATGAGAAACATTAGACGGTAAAAATTTATATGTAGGTCATTCTATTAATTTGTATAATCGTATATGTTCTTATTTTATGCCATCTATATTAAAAACTAAAGAACGTAGAGTTCTTAGATTTTTTAATAAATATGGTTTTACTAATATAAAATTAACTATTTATATTATGGATAATTCTACTAAATTAGAAAAAATAATAGAATTAGAACAATATTTTATAGATAGTTTAAAACCAAATTTAAATGTAGATTTAATAGCAAGTAGTTCAGGTTATCATGAACCTATTAAGCAAGAAATACGAGAACAATTAAGAAAACAAAGAGGTACAATTATTTTTATGTATGATGCTAATGATTTTACTTTATTACATATTTTTGATTCTAAAACTTATATGTTTAATTCAATAAATATACATCATAAAACTCTTGAAAATTGTATATATAATGGACAATTATATTTAGATACTTTTTTCTTTTCTCTAGAAAAAATTGAAGAAAGTACCAATACTAATTTATTAACTTTAGATGAAGTTAAAGCTCTTATTTTAAAAAAACGAAAAATATATCAAGTTAAACATCCAATAGCTAAAGCTATTATAGCTGAATTTAAAGATAATCCTAGTTTGAATAAAAAATTTAATTCATTGAACTCTTTATCTAAAGAACTTAAAGGAGATCGACAAGTAATTAAAGAATATTTAAAGGGAAATAAATCTGGTTATTATAGAGGTAAATGAAAATTTACTTATATTAACTAAAATAATATAATATATTATAAAATTTAACATATAAATTAATATATATATATATATATTAATTATAATGCATGGCCAAGTAATATAGAAATATATTATTTTTTATTCACTGTTTGCTGGAATATTTTTATAGCTTTTAAAACTAGTTTTGCATGTTTTCTTATTTGAAAAGCGGCATAATACAGTAACATTTTAAAAGATTAGACAATCAGCCAGAAACCAAAAGTATAAGGGCTTTATAAGCATTAAACACTTTTACTGAGTAGGATCTTCAGAGACTATACGTGAATATTCTGTTTATATATGGAATAAAGAGATAGTCCAATTGTTAATGAAAATTAACAACAAATTGTATGCCCGCATTAATTGGAGGTTTTGGTAATTTTTTATTACCTTTATTAGTAGGTGGTCCTGATATGGCAAAAAAAATAGGACCCGTAAAAAAAATATATAATAATTATATTAATAAATTTATTAAATTTAATGTGAAACATAATTCTACTGAAGTTAATAATAATAATTTAGGTTCATATTTAGCAGGTTTATTTGAAGGTGATGGTCATATTTGAATACAAAAAACATTTTCAGGAAAAAATCATAATCCTAGATTTTGTATAACTTTTAGTTTAAAAAATAAACCTTTAGCAAAAAAATTACTTGAAATTCTTAAATCTGGATTTATAAGATATAAAAATAACGATAATGCTTGTGTAATAGTTATTTCATCTGTTGCAGGTTTAAAAAAAATAATTTCTTTAATTAATGGTAAACTTAGAACTCCTAAAATAGGACAATTAGAAGCATTAATTAATTGATTAAATAAAAACCATTGTGCTAATATATTATTATTGCCACTTTGTGATAGTTCTTTATTATCAGATGCATGATTAAGTGGATTCGTAGATGCAGATGGTAGTTTTTCAGTACAATATACTAAAAAAGAAAATGCTAAAAAAAGAAAAATATCTTGTAGATTAAGAATTGAACAAAGAATGATTGATCCTTCATCTAACAATAGTTATTTTAATATTTTAAATAAAATAGCTATATTTTTACTATGTAATTTACTAACTAGAGAACAAAGTGCTACAGGTAATACATATTATACTTTAACTGCTTCAAGTCTAGAATCAATAAAAGTAATTATAAATTATTTTAATAAATATCCTTTATATTCAAGTAAATATTTAGATTATAAAGATTGAGAAATAATTGCTAAATTAAGACTAAATAATGAACATTATACAGAAGATGGTATATCAAAAGTAGAATTAGCTAAAAATTCAATGAATAATAATAGAACATTTTTTAAATGAGCTCATTTAAAAAATTTACATGAAAATTAATTAATATATTAATATAATATTATATAAATTTTTTATAAAAAGGGAATGCCGTTAAAAAGTGTAAATTTTTTAATTATGACTTCGCTATATACATAGAATTCCTCGAAATAGGAAATTAATTTTCCAGTTAACAGATTTAATAGACACTTTAAAAAAAGTTGTTATATCAACTAAATAAAGAGTAAAACTTATAAATACACGGGGAGAATGTGTAAGAAACCAAATAATTGTAAAGTTTGAATAGGTTCTTCAGAGACTATACGCGAAGCACCCTAAAGGGGTTGAATACATAGTCCATTGGAGTAGGAAACTACTGCAGTCAATATACTTAGTATTAAAAAATATCTAAGTAAATTCTAGATTCCCTAGATTAAATAACATTAGTTTTTGATTATTAATACCAAGTTTACTATTATTTGTATTTTCTGCTATAATTGAAAATGGTGCAGGTACTTTCCTGTGCCTGAGTAATAAATAATTACTAAAATTGAAAATCACTATATGCTGAAAACTTCTAAAGTTATAGATACTTCGCCGAAGTAAAATTCTATAGATATATAATGAACAATCAGCAGGAAACTAAAATAGTAATCTATACTATGAGTAAGATCCTCAGAGACTATACGTGATACACTCGTCTATATGACGGTGAAGACATGGTCCACATATATATGAAAATATGTATATATATATTGATTTTAAGTTTTATTTATAAAGGTAGGAAAATTGAATAAAACTTCTAAGCCTTCCTTAGATTCTGATTTCTCTTCATTATCTTTACTAGGAAAATATTTAGCAGGATTAATTGAAGGAGATGGGTCTATAATAGTACCTAAAACAATTAGAAATCAAAAAGGTAAGTTATTATATCCTGTAGTAAAAATCACTTTTGTAGAAAAAGATACACCATTAGCTTTAAAAATAAAAGAAATTATTGGAAGAGGTATTATAGTACATCCTAAAAATTCAAATTATATCAATCTTTTATTTCAAGATATTAAATCAATACAAAAGATTGCTGTACTACTTAATGGTAATATGAGAACACCTAAAATAGAAGCTTTACATAGACTAATTAATTGATTAAATGTTAAATCCATTGATAATAAAAAATTACCTAAATTAGGTTTAGATAATAGTCCTTTAGGAAATAATCCTTGATTAGCAGGATTTATAGAATCAGATGGTAATTTTTATGTAGGATTTGAATTAAATCCTAAAGGTATTGCAAAAATAGTTAAATGTTATATGAGAATTTCACAGAAAAAATCTTATAAATTGAATTTTAAAATATCAGAGGATAAAAATTCTAATCTTGAGATAATGGAAAAAATCAAAGAATTTCTTAATGTAAAAAATGTTAACGAAATTAAAAGAGTTAAAAATAATTATGTAGAACTTGCATATGAAGTAAGAACAACTAAAAAAGCATCTTGTGATCTTTTAATAGATTATTTAACAAAATATCCATTATTTAGTTCTAAATTTCAAGATTTTTTAGATTGAGAAAAAGCACATAAAATTAGAATATCAAAAAGTTATAAAACTATTGAAGGTACTATTAAATTAATATCCATAAAAAATAGCATGAATACTAAAAGAACTCAATATAATTGATATACATTAAACAAATTTTATTGTTAAATTTAATCAGGATAAATAATAATAAGGCTTATTAAAAAAATTATAAATATTAATAATCAATATTAGTTGACAGGTTGGACACTTTACCCCCCATTAGCAGGAATACAAAGTCATAGTGGACCAAGTGTAGATTTGGCTATATTTGGTTTACATTTAGCAGGTATTAGTAGTTTATTAGGTGCTATTAATTTTATTACAACTATAATTAATATGAGAAGTCCTGGGATTAGGTTACATAAATTGGCTTTATTTGGTTGAGCTGTAATTATAACTGCAGTATTATTATTATTATCTTTACCTGTACTTGCTGGTAATCAATTTAAACTGCCAGCACAAAATTTGGCTATATACTGAAAATTGTTATGTATATATAATATCACAATCAGTAGGAAACTATAAATATATTTATATTTATTAGATTCTTCAGAGACTATACGCCAAAATATTTTTATTATAGATTTTTATTTAAGATCATAAAGTATTATAGTACTAAGGGATTTAATAATTATAAAAAGGATAATATAAGTAATTTATCTTTTTCTGCATATTTGACAGGTCTTATTGAAGGTGATGGTACTATTGTAGTACCTAAAACTTTAAGATCTCCTAAAGGTGAATTAAATTATCCTTCAATTCAAATTGTTTTTAATAGTAAAGATTTACCTTTAGCTTTAATTATTCAGAAAGAATTAGGTTTTGGTTTTATTTCAAAGAAAAAAGGTATTAATGCTTATGTATTAACTATAAATAATTATAATGGTATATTATTTATAATCAATTTAATTAATGGTAATATGAGAACACCAAAAATAAATAGTTTATATAAATTAATTGATTTTTATCAAAATAAAATTAATATAAAAAAACCATTAAACAATAGTCCAATAGAATCTAATGCTTAATTATCTGGATTTTTAGAAGCAGATAGTTATTTTCAAGTTATAACTACTCTTAGTGGTAAATATCCTAAATTTGAATGTAAATTGGAAATATCTCAAAGACAAGTAGATCATTTAGGTTTTAGTAATTTGGAATTTTTACTAAAAATTGCTAAACTATTTAATACTCAAGTTAAATAAATTAGATTAAATAGATCTAATCTAGAATATAGAGTAAGAACTACTAGTTTACAGGGTAATAATCAAGTAAAGGATTACTTATTAAAATATCCTTTATTTGGAACTAAGTATTTAGATTCTGTAAATTGAATGAAAGTAATAAATATATTTAATAACGGTGAATTTAGGTAAAGAAAAAATAATAGAAATAAAATCTACTATGAATAATAAAAGAACTATATTTACTTGAGATCATTTACAAAATTTCTATAAATTAAAAATATAATATATAGTCCAAACAATTTCGAAAGAAATTGAATATTTACCTTAAATAATACATTAATATTATTTATGAAACTAAATATATAAATAAATGAATTTAGTTATGGGATATTATCCAGTAAATTAAAAAATTTTAATTGGGTATAACAATGGTTTTAACAGATAGAAATTTTAATACATCCTTTTTTGAAATAGCTGGAGGAGGAGATCCTATACTATTTCAGCATCTTTTCTTGGAAGAAATTATTTATAACTTATTATTTATATTAATTGGATTTATTTTTTTTAATAATAAAATGTTTATAGAATCAAAATATAAAGTATTAGAAAATAAAATTTTTAAATTTGATACATTTTTCAAAAAATACAAAGATATTTATCCTAATTTAAAACAACCTTCAAAGAGATTTTTAGAATGATTTATAGGATTTTCTGAGGGAGAAGGTTCTTTTATCGTAGCTAAAAGAGGAGATTTATCTTTTGTAATAACTCAATCTACTACAGATATTAAAAGTTTAAATTATATTAAAGATAATCTTGGTTTTGGTAAAGTAATTAAACAGTCAATAAAACAAAATACACATAGATTTATTGTTCAAGATCTTAAAAATCTTATATTAATTTGTTTAATATTTAATGGTAATATGGTATTTCCTACTAGAAATGCTAGATTTTTAACTTTTCTTTCATCTTTTAATGAAAGATTATTAAAAAAAAATTTAGATTGTATTATTCCAATAAATAGTTGTATTATTCCATCTTTAAAAGATAATTGAATATCAGGTATAACTGATGGTGAAGGTTCTTTTACTTGTTCTTTGTTGTCTAATAGTAATAATTTTAGATTTAGATATATATTAACCCAAAAATGAGAAGTTAATAAATATGTTTTAGAACATATTATGAATATTTTTAATGAAAACTTAGTTAAAGGGAGTGTAGTTACTCATTCTATTGAAAATATATGAGAATATAGAGTTAATGGCCTGAAAAATTGTAAAGGTTTATTTTCTTATTTTGATGAATTTAATTTAATAACTAAAAAAAAAGATAGTTATGATAAATGAAAATCATTATATTTTAGATTAATTAATAAAGATCATTTAAATAAGGATTTAAGGCCTAAATTAATAAATTTAGCTAAAGAAATAAATAAAAAATTATAAATTTTTTTATAGGAAAAAAGGGATTGGTTTAGTTAAAACTATGAATTTATTAAAGGCAGATGTAAAATTAAATAAGACCTTTAGTAATAAATATAATTATATAAAATAATATATACCATAACCCTAGTCATTGAGTTATTTTATGTAATTCTTAGAAAAAAATAAATTAATAAAATCAATGGCTATGCTAGTTTACGGTTAAAATTCTTCCTAAACAGAACAAGACCGTCGGTTTTCTAAGAAACTGCTACAGACTGTTTACTAGTGGGTGGCTGAAATGCTGCTTAATATACAGTCGAATTCCTCGTTTCTTAATTATAAGAAACGGCTTATATAAGGTTATATAATTAAAAAGGTGAATAAATAATTATATAGTAAGGAATTGGATTTTTTGGTCAACTGTGGCCCTTATTGCAACAAACTATAAGCGAAAAGTTCGTTTTATATTTATTAGGTACTTTAATTATAAGTTATTTAATATATACCGTTAAAGTAAAAATCCAATTAATTTACGATAATTCGCAAGTAACTAACGCGTTTAACTCGCTAATAGGAACTTCAGAGACCATATGTTTGTTAAACAAAAATAAAAGATTAATTCATAAGTTAAGTAATTCAGATAATGATTTAAATTTTAAACAATGATTAGCAGGTTTAATTGACGGTGATGGTTGTTTTACATTATCTAAAAAAGAATATGCAGGATTAGAAATTACAATGGATATAAGAGATGAAAGAGCATTACAAAGTGTAAAAAATATTTATGGAGGTTCAATAAAATTAAGATCCAATACTAATGCTTTAAGATATAGATTACATCATAAAGAAGGTTTATTAAGCCTTGTTAATGATGTTAATGGACATATTAGAAATCCTAATAGATTAGTTCAATTAAATAATATTTGTATTAAATATAATTTAAGTTTAATTTGGCCTGAAAAATTAACATTTAATAATGGTTGATTATCTGGATTTTTTGATGCAGATGGTACTATTAATATAAATAAATCTAATTGACAATTATCTATTTCAGCTGGTCAGAAAACATCTGAATTATTAACTCCTTTAGTTGAATTATATGGAGGGCATATTTATATTGATAATGGAAGTTCTAAATCTTTCAAGTGATATATTACTAAAAAAGAAGATATACTAAGATTAATTGAATATTTTAAAAAATATCCTTCAAGATCAGCTAAAAATAATAGATTACATTTAGTACCTAAATTTTATGAATTGAAAAATATGAAAGCTCACATAGCAATACCTGAAACTTTTTTGGCTAAAAGTTGAATAATATATTTAAAAAAATGAATGAATTATGAATAAATTTTTGTTTAAAGATATGGTCCAAACATTTTTTTTATTAAAAATGTAGCATCCAGAAGTCAAATATATAGGCTTCTTAACGTTGCTGTATGCTGGGATTACTTCAATAACTAGTTTTAAATACTTCGTTTTAAATAATATAGTAATAAAGTTAAAACAATGAAGTAAATCAGTAAGTAACAAACTTAGATTTGGAACTTCAGAGACTTTGCGCAACGAAATTGTATTAACAACAGAAAATATAAAACCTATTTCTATACATGTACCTAAGCATTTAAAGCCAATTAATGATAATCAATTTGGACATTATTTAGCTGGCTTGATAGATGGTGGTGGTCATTTTAGTAGTAAACAACAATTAGTTATTGTATTTAACTCGTTAGATGCTTCTTTAGCTTATTATATAAAGAAAAGGTTAGGTTTTGGTAATGTTAAAAAAGTTAAAAATAAAAATGCGTATATTTTAGTTATTTCTTCTAAAAAAGGTTTAGAAAAAATAATTACTTTAATAAATGGCAAAATTAGAACAGAAAATAAATTAGATCAGATAATTAATAATATTTTAAATCATGAAAGATATAAAGAATTTAAGGAAAAATTTAATTTAAAGCTAAATAAAGAAAATGATTTAAGTAATAGTTGATTAGCTGGTTTTTCAAATGCTGACGGTAGTTTTCAAATAAAATTAGTTCACCGTAAAAATAAAATTGAAGTTAGGTTAAATTTTCAAATTGATCAAAAAAAAGATAACATTTTAATTTTAATAAAAAATTTTTTAGGAGGTAATATAGGTTATAGAAAAAGTCAAGATACTTATTACTATGGATCTACTAGTTTTGGGTCAGCTAAAAATGTTATTAATTATTTTGACCATTTTCATCTTTTAGGTAGTAAATATATTAATTATTTAAAATGAAGAAAAGCCTATTTAATAATTCAAAATAAAGATCATTTAAATGAAAAAGGGTTAAATAAGATAATTAAGTTAAAAAGTACAATGAATAGGTTAGGTGTTAATACAATTTAAGATAAAGTCCTAACAAGAATGTTAAATTCTTGAGTGTTAATATAAATAGATTTTTATTATTATAAGAAATAATAAATTTCTTATTGATTTATATATATATATATATTTATATATATATATTAATAATGACTATTTAATTAATCAAAATTATTGCTATATATTAATAATTCCTGGTTTTGGTATAATTAGTACTGTAGTTTCAGCTAGTTCAAGTAAAAATGTATTTGGTCAAGATGGCCCTTTAAATATCTATTTAATGCAACAAACTGTATGCAGGAAATTAGTAGTTTTTATAATACAAACTACTTTTTTATGTACTTTTATAAATATAATTATGTTTATAATGTGAAAAATAAAGATAAATCTAAAAAATGTAAGAATGTTTGTACAAGGAATATTATTCCATACTAATAATCCGCAAATAACCAAAGCACCAAGTTTTTTTAACTTGAAATTTAAGACTTCATTGTCTAAAGAATTAAGCATGTGAGTAGGAATTTCAGAGACCATACGTTTGTTTTCAACAACAACAAATTGTTTAAATAATAAAAATAATAGTAAAGATAGTAAGGAAAAAAAATTTAATCAATGATTAGCTGGTTTAATTGATGGAGATGGTTCATTTCAATTATCAAAAAAAGGTTATGCTAGTTTGGAAATAACTATGGAAACACGAGATAAACATTGTCTTTACTTAGTTAAACAGAAATTTGGAGGTTCAATAAAAATTAAATCTGATGTAAATTGATTAAGATATAGATTACATCATAAACAAGGTTTATTACTTATAATTAATGCAGTTAATGGATTAATTAGAAATCCTAGTCGTATTATTCAATTAGGAAAAATATGTAATAAGTATAATATTATTATAAAAGAATCTGAACCTTTAACATATGATAATGGATGATTATCTGGATTTTTTGATTCAGATGGTAGTATATATTTAAATTTATTATCTAGTCAAGTTTTTATTACTGCATCTCAAAAAAATAAATTTTTATTAGATAATTTAGTTTCTTTATATGGAGGTACTATTTATCCCATGGTAAAAGTAGGAGCTTTTAAATGAACTGTTTATAGAAAAGATGAAATTATTAAATTACTTGAGTATTTTAAAATTAATCCTTCTAGATCTGCTAAAAGTAAAAGATTAAAATTATTAACTAATTATTATGAACTTAGAAAATTAAAAGCTCATATAGCTACCAGTGACTCGCTACTTGGTAAAAGTTGAAAAATTTTTATTAAAAAGTGAGAAAATTATAAGTAAGTTGAAAAAGAGATGGTCCAATATAACTCAAAAAGAGTATATTTTGTATCTTGGAATGGTGTATGCAATGATGTCTATTGGTGTTTTAGGATTCGTTGTTTGAAGTCAATGGTTGGCTTCCCTCATATATAGCTATGAGGTATTAAATTTCGCTGTATGCTGGGACAGTTTAGTGTCTAAAAGTACTTTTAATAGTGAAAATCTTTTAGATTGTGCTCAATTAGCAGGTAATCTTATTTTTATATTTTTTATTATTTTTTTTATAAATAATAAAAAATATTATATAAAAATTGACAAGAGTTCCTAAGAGACTACACGCGAAACATCTTTTAATTTTAATGATTATAGAAAAATATCTGGAAAAAATTCTGATGAAGTATCTAATGACTGATTAACTTGATTTATAGGTTTTTCAGAAGGAGATGGAGCTTTTTTAATAGGAAAGGATAAGCGTCTTATATTTGTGTTAACTCAAAAATAAACTAAAATACTCAATTATATATGTGAAACTTTAGGTATAGGAAAAGTTAGAACATATGGTCAATATAGTCGTTATCGTGTATATGATAAAAAAGGTATATTTGTTTTAATAGCTTTATTTAATGGTAATTTGGTATTAGATAAAAGAAAAGTTCAAGTAAAAAAATGACTAGATACTCTTAATATAAAACAAAAAGATAATAACGTTCTTCCTTTATTGAATAATAGTTGATTATCTGGATTTATAGATGCTGAAGGTTGTTTTAATGTTACACTTTTTAAAAGAAATGCTATAACTTTAAGTTATCAAGTTAAATTAAGATTTATAATTGATCAAAAAGATAATTTAGATAATATGATATTTATAAAAGATCAATTAAATTTATTATTAACTCACAGGAAGCTTAAAAAAGAAAAAATTAGTAATATGTTTATAATAGAAAGTAATTCATTTGTTAAAGTACCACTTATTATCGAATATCTTAATAAATTTATGTTAAAAACTAAAAAACAAGAATCTTTTAATAAATGAGTTACAGTTTATGAGTTAGTAAAAAATAAAGCTCACTTTACAGAAAATGGACTTAGTGAAATTAGAAAATTAAGTAAAGAAATTAATTTAATTACTAGTGTTACTAAAAAAATTGGTGATAAGCTTAGTTAAAAGGTGAAGATATAGTCCACAAATAATTTTATTATGTGCACCATATGTATACAGTAGGTTTAGATGTAGATACAAGAGCGTATTTCACAGCTGCGACTCTAATTATTGCAGTTCCTACAGGAATTAAAATATTTAGCTGGTTGTCGAAGTCCTTTAGTAAGACTTATATGACCAAATACAATAAAAATTTAAATAATACTTATATTTTTACTAAATCATTAGTACCATATGGTACTAATCTATCTTCTACTTTAGGTTATTCTAGATATACACCTTTAGAAAGAAAATCTATCAAAATACCTAATAATATTTTACCTATTTTTATAGGTATTATTCTTTCAGATGCTCATATTAGTAGATCATATAAAGCTGATGCTAGATTACAATTTAAACAAACTATTAATCATATTGATTATTTTTATTTTGTTTTTTTTAAATTAAATCATTATTGTTCTAAAGGTCCTTATACAACTAGAACGATTGTAAATAAAAGAAAGCATATAGGATTAGGTTTTACAACTCGAAGTTTATTTTGTATAACTGAATTACATAATATATTTTATGTTAATAATAATAAAATAATACCTTCTAACTTATATGATTTATTATCTTGAGAAGCTTTAGCTCATTGAATTATGGGAGATGGAAGTTATAATTCTGGTGTAAGAATTCAAACAGATTCTTTTACCATAAAAGAAGTGGTTTTTGTTATTAATGTATTAATTATAAAATTTAATTTGGAGTGTTCTTTGCATTATCAAAGAAATAATCCCATTTTATATATAAAAAGTAAATCTATAAAGAAAAATTTACACAATATTTTACCTTATATGCATAATTCTATGAAGTATAAAGTATTGGGTAAAAAATATAAGTAAAAATATAATTTTTTATTGTTAATATGGCAAATTCTAGAGACATCCTGAAATAAGAATAGTAATTATTAAGGATTATCGTAGAGCTAAATGGTAGCATGAAAATGTTATTCAATAAATAAAAGATTTATTGAGTATAATAAATATAATTATTTATTGTATCTAAAAGTGTAGAGGCCAGATGCCATACTATTTTTAAGTAGTATAATTATATTATTATATTATATAAAATATGAAGGAATGGTCCAGATTACTAGTAATAGACAATGCCTTAAATAAGCATTTAAGTAAAAATATACAGATATGTCACTATTATTATGAAATATAAAGCCAACTAGATCTGAAATGATCGAAGGCCTTACCCTGAGCAACTTGTTATGGTGGATCTTTACATTTAACACCTGCTATGTTATTTGCTTTAGGTTTTATCGTTATGTTTACTATTGGAGGATTGAGTGGAATTATTTTAGCTAATGCATCACTTGATATCGCTTTCCATGATACTTATTATGTGGTTGCTCATTTTCATTATGTTTTATCTATGGGTGCTGTTTTTGCTTTATTTAGTGGTTGATATTTTTGAATACCTAAAATTTTAGGTTTATCTTATAATATATTTGCTGGTAAGGTTCATTTTTGAATTTTATTTATTGGGGTTAATATTACTTTTTTTCCTCAACATTTCTTAGGTCTATTGTAGGCCCATTAAAATTTTATTTTATTTGAATATCACTATATGCTGGGAAATTTTATTTTATTTTTATTATATATAAAATAATCAGCAGGAAACTATGTTAGTTTTTAAAAAATAAAATAAAAAATAATTTATTGAAAATTAAATTAGGATCCTCAGAGACTATATGTGATAAATATATATATAGTATATATTAAAATATAGTCCAATCAATATATAAATATATTGATTATTTTAATAATTTGCTACGGTTTTTAAACAAATATTTTAGTAATTATAATAATGATTCAAATAAATTTAATAATAGTGAACCTTTTATTAATAATTCTAATAATTTATCTGATAATGAACCTGAAGATGAAGATAATAAATCAATTACAATAAAAATTGAAAAGTCTTTTGAAAAATTATATCCTTTAAATGTAAATACTTTATTATCTAAACCCGTTAAAGTATTTTATAATGCTTTATTAAGTAAATACAGTATTATAAAAGATTATAAAAATGTATCAGGTATTTATCTTTTACATAATTCAGTAAATGGTAAACAATATATAGGTAGTGGACATAATTTAAGTGCACGACTTTCTAGTTATTATTATCCTTCTAAACTTTTAGATAAAAGACATATTTTTAATTCTATTTTAAAATATGGTCATGATAATTTTAGTGTTGTTATTTTAGAGATATTGGGTTATAAAGATTCTACAGTTAAAGCAAATTTAACAATGAAAGAACAGTACTATATAGATCTTTATAAACCTATTATTAATATAAATACTATAGCAGGTTCTACTTTAGGTTTTAAGCATACTGATGAAACTAAAAAAATTATTGCTGAATTTAGAAAAGGTAAAAGTTTATCTAAAGAAACTAGAGAACGGCTTAGTATTTTATTTTCTGGTGAATTGAATCCTTTTTGAGGAAAAATTCATAATAGAAATACTTTAGATAAAATGAAAAAAAGTAAATTAGGTAAATTAAATCCTATGTTTAACAAAGAAAAATCAAAAGAATTTGTGGAACAAATGTATAAAGATAAATCGGGGATTAATAATCCTATGTATGGTAAAAGTCATAATGCTAAAACATTAGAAAAATTAAGAAAGAAAGTTTATAATTCAGATACTAAAGAATTAGAAAAAGTCTATGAAGGTATTGTAATAGCTAGTAAAGATTTGAAAATTAGTTATGAAACATTACAAAAATATTGTAAATCTAATTAAGTTTATAAAAATAAAATATTTAGTTTAAATCCTTTAGATTTTTAATTTAAATTATTTGCTACAAGGAATGCCTAGAAGAATTAGTGATTATCCTGATGCTTTTGCTGGTTGAAATTTAATAAGTAGTTTTGGTTCAATTGTAAGTGTTGTTGCTACTTGATATTTTTTAAATATCTTATATATGCAATTAACTCAAGGTATTGCTGTTTCTAGATATCCTTGATTAACACCAGAATATTATAGTGACTTATTTCAAATTCTATTTAATAGAAATAATAATTCTTTAGAATGGTGTTTGACTAGTCCTCCTAAACCTCACGCATTTGTTAGTCTTCCTTTACAATCTAATTTTATTGTATTTTAATTTTTATGTTAAAATTTATAGATAGAGAGATATCTCTCTCTGAATTTTTTTTTCTTATTTTTTTTTTGACATGTTAGTTTAATGGTTAAAATTCCGTGCTACGGACACGTTGATATAAGTTCGAATCTTATACATGTTTATAATTGATTTAAAAAACAAAATTTTTTGTTCTTATTAGCTCAATGGTAGAGCAGAATACTTCTAATATTTTGATCTTAGTTCGAGTCTAGGATAAGAATATTGATTATTAATAACTAAAAATTTGTATATTTTATAATAAAAAATTTTTGTAGCTCTTATAGCTCAAAGGTAGAGCAAAATACTGTTAATATTTGTATAGATGTTCGATTCATCTTAAGGGCTAAAATGTGTATCATTTTTTATTTTCTATTATTAATTTCTAATAATAGAAAATTTTTTAAGTAAATTTTGAAATTTTAATAGAAAAGAGTAAAATTTATATTTATGTTAATATTATATATATATAAATAATATTTATTTTTATATATTTATTTATAAATAGTATTTATGTATTTGTTTATGATTATACTTATGTATAATTGTATACAAATATATCAATGTATTGATGTACTTAATATTTGTATTAATTTAATAAAAATTGTAATTTTATTAAATTATGATTTAAATTTTGTTATTATTGTTTAATGAATAAAGGTTTCCTAATTGGATATGTATTAATAAATATTTTATGATACAAGCAGCGAAAATTATAGGAACAGGATTGGCTACTACTGGTTTAATAGGTGCTGGTGTTGGAATAGGTGTAGTATTTGGTGCTTTAATTATAGGTGTTGCTAGAAATCCTTCACTTAGAGGTCAATTATTTGCATATGCTATTTTAGGTTTTGCTTTTTCAGAAGCTACAGGATTAAATTAAAGCAAATAGTTCTGTATAAATTGGGTAAATTGCAAGAAATATTCACAAAGTAAACTTGCAGCGAAGCTTAACTTTAGTTATGAACGTTCAACGACTAATAAATATTATTTATATTTAATAAACCCAACAATTAAATGAATTTTTAGTTGAATACATAGTCTGATCAATAATGTAAATTATTGATAAAGGATTAAAACCTTGTAATAACAAAATATATTTATGTATTTGCTTTAATGATGGCTTTCTTATTATTATATGTTGCTTAATTAATTAAAAATTTAAATTTAATGAATTTAAAATTTATTTATAATAATTTTATTATAAATAAATTTTACACTTTTCAATAGAAAATTTTTAAATCTTATTTAAAAAATATATAAATCAATTATAATATTGATTTCTAAAAAGAAAAACAAAAATTAAAATTAAAAAACGAGAGGCCCTGGCTTACCCATACCTTTATGCTGTATAATTTCCCTTGCCTATTGTATGATTATTCCTAATTCTCTTCAACGGGACTATTTTTTTTTATTACCGTTGCTCTACTATAAGAATTTTGAATAATATCAGATTTTTTCCCCAGGATCTCTCGACACAGAGGTAGATAGGGACATTCGTTCTAGCTGTTTTCCTTACCTCCTGTGTATTCTTAACCGTAATTTTAAGTCTGCGTCACTCCACTTCCTTCTATTTTGATTTTCAGTCCCGTTGGTTCCGTTAGGATTTCTCCTTCCTCCTTTTTATTTTGTTCTTCTCCTCAATTCAACTCTTCACGTTCCATCATTGATCTTTATATAGGTCATTTAATAGTCTGTATTGTCAGTCTTGGGGGTGAGCTCCATATACTAGGAGGTTGTTTACTGGTTCGAGACCATAGATTAGTCCATCATCTGCATAGCATATACTTTCCGTTTTCGTTAGCCCTACCTCATCTACCTCTGTGTTGAGATACCCTGGGGAAAAAAACCTGATATTATTCAAAAATTCTCATAGAGCAACGGTAACAAAAAAAAATAGTCCCGTTGCAGAGAATTAGGAATAATCATACAATATGCAAGGGAAATTATACAGCATAAAGGTATGGGTAAGCCAGGGTCTCTCATTTTTTTTAATAAAAAATACATGAAATGATTTAGTGTAGATTTTACAATATATTTGATAGGTTGTTTAGGAATTATAATTTTATTCATTATACATACAATTTTAATATTTAATTTATTTGGTTTTGAATTAAAAAAAATGAATGAATTTTTTAAATAGAAAAGATTCTGTGTATATAATGAGCTTATTTGGATTTTATTTTATTCAATTCTTGCTGTTCATTATAGTAATTTTTGTTTGTGTGATGATTCATATGAATAATTGTTTAAAATAATAACAAAAGCAGATAAAGTTAGTATTCTAAAAGTCGGGGTTAATTACAGTATAAATGGGGTAGTTTTTGCTAGTTTATATGGGACAATTACCAAATTAGTAAAAACTATTAAACAAAATAATAATTAGTTTTTTTTTTGAAAATATTTAACATTAAATTATAATTTAATGTTAAATAGATTTTTTGTTAAATGTATTCTATAATATATTTATTTTTGTTATTTTTTTTTTTCAAAAAAAAATATTTTGATATTGCTTTGAAATAAGACAAAATTCTTGTTTAATTTTTTATATTTAATGAAAATATTTTTATTTTAATATTGTAAATTTTTTATAACATTTAATTTACATAAGTATTATGAATTTATAATTAATAAAAAAATTTTTTTTTAAGTTCTCTATAGCTTATAATTTTATTTGAAATATAGTTTTATAATTATATAAATAATCATATACTAAAATAATATATAAATATATTATTTTATTTTAATTTTTTTTTTCTTTATAAAAATAGAATATTAAATATACTATTATTTGAAATTAAAAATAGATAAACGATTAAATTATTAAATAAAATATGTATAATAATGTTTATGTTTATAATAATTTTATAAAACTTGATGCTCCAACGCCTTGAGGATTGTTTTTTCAAGATAGTGCAACTCCTCAAATGGAAGGTATAGAAGAATTACATAATAATATAATGTTTTATTTAGCAATTATCTTATTTACTGTAACATGAATGATGATAACTATAATAAGAAGTTTTGTTTCTACAAAATCATTCATCTCACACAAATATATGAACCATGGTAAATTTGTGCCTATTCAAAAGTGTTTTAAGTTTAATAATACTTTTTTAAAAAATAAAATGTATATATATACACGTTCTTATACTACTTTATCTATTGATAATTTAGATAATAATAAAAATAGTATTGATTATGTTAAAAAATATGAAAATGCTTTTGATATGAGAAAAGATATCTTAAAAGAAAATGAAAATAAATCAGGTATTTATATGTTAACTAATAAATTAACAAATGATATATACATTGGACAATCTAAAGATATATCAAAAAGATTTAGAAATTATTTTAATATTAGTTATATAAAAAGTAAAAGTAATTTAAAAGTAAGTAGAGCATTAATTAAATATGGATATTCTAATTTTTCTATAACAATATTAGAGTATTGTAATAAATCTGATTTGCTTATAAAAGAACAATTTTACTTTGATAAATTAAATCCACAATACAATATATTAAAAACAGTAGGAAATTCTAAAAATTTTAAGCATTCAGAAGAAACTAAATCAAAAATAAATAAATCCTTAAAAGAAATTTATGTGAAGGAAAAATCTGCTTTATTTGGTCATTCTCATATAAATGAAACTAAAAAATTAATGAGCTTAAAAAAGGTAAATGTTAATAATCCTTTATTAGAAAAAACTCATAATAAAGATTACGTAGAATTGATGGGACAAAAAGCTTTAGGTAAAATACAGGATACTAAATTAAAAATCAGTGTTATACGTGGAAATCCTGTTAACGTTTATGAAAAATGTTCTTCACAAGGATTTAAATTAATAGGTAATTTTGTTTCAGCTAGAAGAGCTGGTAAATTTTTAGGTATGAGCGGTAGTACTGTTATAAGATATATGAATTCTGGTGAAATATTTAAAGACAGATATAAATTTTCATCTAAATAAACTTAAAAAAACTATGAATAAAATTTCACTGTATGCTGGAAACTCCTATAATATTAGATACTTAGGCCGAGTCGAAGTGAAAATTCTAATAGATACAACAAGGGACAATCAGCAGGAAACGAAAGTAATATATACGAGTAGATCCTCAGAGACTATACGTGAAAGCCGATAATTTGGTATAATATAGTTCATTAATATAAAAAATTGCATTAGTTTAATGACATTAATAGAATTAATATGAACTATAACTCCCGCTGTTATATTAATATTAATAGCTTTTCCTTCTTTTAAATTATTATATTTGATGGATGAAGTGATGGATCCATCTTTAGTTATTTATGGTGAAGGTCTTTTAGGTGGCCTTATATTATATGTATTATATATTATAAAAGATGCTATTTATAATGAAAAAATATAGTTTTCAATATAAATCAAGTTCAAAAAACAAATAAATTTTCAAGGTTTACTTTTAAAAATAACAAATTTTTATTGAATAAAAGATCTTTTCATACTAAAGTAAGGGCTTCTAGAAGGATAGGACCTCATAATGAAGATGTAATTTCATTATTAGTAGGTTCTTTGTTAGGAGACGCTTATGGTAGTAGAAGATCTGGGGAAGGTACAAGATTTTCATATAGACAAAGTATAATACATAGAGATTATTTATTTTGATTATATGATTTTTTTTACACAAGAGGATATTGTTCAAATTTAAAACCTAGAAAATATATTAGGATTTTAATAAATGAATTTGAAAAAAAAGAACATTATGGTTATGAATTTAATACCTTTACTTTTAGAAGTTTTGATTGAATTTATGATATGTTTTATAAAAAAGGAAAAAAAATAATCAATTCAAATATAGAAAACTATATAACTCCATTAGCGTTAGCTGTTTGAATAATGGATGATGGGGGGTTGAGTTAATTCAGGTGTTCGTATTTCTACTTATAATTTTAATTTACAAGAAGTAAAATTTTTAGTATCTTTATTAAAAAAACTTTATAATTTAGATTGTACAATACAAGTGTTAAAAAATGGTATTCAATCTTCTATTTATATACAGAAAAAATCTGTACCAACATTAATAAATATAGTTTTACCTTTTATGCATAATTCTATGTATTACAAATTAGGTATTAATTTATAATTAACAAAGTAAAAATAAAAGAAAATTTTTTGTAGCATAACATATAGATATATAATAGTCGTGAAATTTAATAGATAAGTTTGTTAATTAATTAATTAATTTTAAATAAAATTTTCTAAAATATATCTATTTGTTTCTAAGTTTTCGACAGGAAACTTTAAGGAAATAAATTATTTCCTTTGGCGACATGAGTGAAAACAGTTAAAATATTATTATTAGTTAAAATCATGGTAATAATAAAAGACTGTCAGTAAATAATTTCTAATATTTATTGCAACAGACTGAGTCACTTGTGGGTACTAATTTATTTAGTACTTAATATACAGTCGATTGCACCAATGGTATTGAAGTTATCAATATCCTGATTTTACAAATTATAATGATGAGTTTATAGAATTTGATTCTTATATAGTACCAGATGTTGATTTGGAAGAAGGGACATTAAGAATGTTAGAAGTTGATAACAGAGTAATTATACCAGAATTAACTCATACAAGATTCGTAGTTTCAGCTGCTGATGTTATACATTCTTTTGCTTGCCCTTCTTTAGGTATTAAATGTGATGCATATCCAGGAAGATTAAATCAATCATCTGTCTATTTAAATAGACAAGGTACATTTTTTGGTCAATGTTCAGAAATTTGTGGTATATTACATAGTTCTATGCCTATAGTTATTCAATCTGTTAGTTTAACAAAATTCTTACTTTGATTACGTGATCAAATGGGTGATTAACATATATAATTATATATATATATATATTTAATATATTTTTGTAATGTATATTTGTTATAAATTGTAATAATTTGTATACATAGAAATTTTATATATATAAATCTTATCTTAAGATCATTTTGTGAATTTTTCATTAATATTATTTTTAATAGGAATCTTAGGTTTTGTTTTAAATAGAAAAAATATAATTTTAATGCTTATTTCAATTGAAATAATGTTATTATCTATTACTTTCTTGATACTAATAAATTCACTTAATTTTGACGATATATTAGGGCAAACTTTTGCTATATATATTATTACTATAGCGGGAGCAGAATCGGCTATAGGTTTAGGTATATTAGTAGCATTTTATAGATTTATCTCTTCCATAATTTTGTACTATATATTTTATAGTAAAAATATTATAAATATTTATAATATTTTTATTAATCATAATATATTTAATAATAATAATAACTATAAAATCAATAAAGGATTTAAAATTAATAAAATTAATAAAATATCAAATAATAATGTATATTTACCTTATGTATTTAATAAAATAAGGTATTATAAATTAAGAATAAGAAATTATTCTTCTAAAAGTTATTATCTTGATCCTTGATTTGTTACTGGTTTATTAGATGCTGAAGGTTCTTTTGTAATTACAATTTTAAGGAATTATAGATATAAAATAGGATGATCTATACAAGCTAGAATGCAAATAAAAATGCATGAAAGAGATAGATCTTTAATTATATTAATTCAAAAATTTTTTGGTGGTATAGGTTATATATCTAAACCTAATAATTCTTCTACTGTGGAATTTAGAGTTAGTAAATTAAAAGATATAATTAATGTTATTATTCCTCATTTTGATAAATATCCTTTATTAACTAAAAAGTATTATGATTATTTGTTATTTAAACAAATTATTTTATTAATATCAGATAAAGTTCATAATACTATAGAGGGATTAAAATTAATTGTTAGTTACAAAGCATCTCATAATTTAGGTTTATCAGAAGAATTGAAAAAAGCATTCCCTTTAGTTATTCCTATAAAAATACAGGAGATAAAAAAAAATATAAATTATAAAAACTTATCTCCGGAATGAATGGCAGGGTTTTCTACAGGGGAATCTAATTTCTTTATTTCTGTTCAAAAGTCTAATAATAAAAGTGGTTTATCTGTCTGATTACGTTTTTCAATAGGACAGCATTCAAGAGATATTTCATTATTAAAAGGTTTTATAATTTTTTTTGATTGTGGTTATGTGGTTAATTATGCACAACGTTCAGTTTGTGAATTTATTGTAACAAAAACTGATCATATTGCTAATAATATAATACCTTTTTTTGATAAACATCCCATTGTAGGTTCAAAATATTCTAATTTTTTATATTTCAAAAGTGCATTACATATTATTAAAAATAAAGAACATTTAAATCCAGAAGGGAAAGGTTTACAAAAAATATTAGAATTAAAAAATAATATGAGCAAAGCTGTAAATAATCACAGTAACAATAATTTAGGCAAGGAAGAATTATAGATTATTAAAGGCAAAGTGAACCTTTGTCTAGTTTTATATTAAGGGTTTAAAATAAGTTTTTTAAAATAAACATTAAATTTAATTTTATTCTTAATATAGGGCGAAACCTTCAAATTGCGGGAAGTTCTTAAAGACAAAATTACCAAATTAATGCAGTAATGTAATTAATGGAACAGGTAATGACTCGTTGTATGGTAAAAACAATTTGTATGAAGAAATGAAATAGATAATCTGCAGCCAATTACCATTATTACATTATAATTTATATTATGTTATATTATGTAATGTATAAATAATGGTTTACAGTTCATCGACTAAACGGAGGTTGGTAAATAATTTTTATTTGAATTTTTGTATATTAATTTTATAGACTTTTTGAAAAGTTTATATATATAGATGAATTGAATATAAACTATTTTAATTTATGAATTATTTGCTTAAGAGATAGTCAGTCATAACTTATAAGTTATGGGTATATCCCAGCCTATCCTAAAAAAATATTTTATATTTTTACGGTAAAGGGAGAAACACGAAGAGGAAGTATAGCAATACAATATAAATAGTGTATTTAGTTATAATTATTTTACCTTTATTAGGTTCTATAATATCAGGTTTTTTTGGTAGAAAAATTGGAGTTACAGGAGCACAATTAATTACTTGTAGTTCTGTTTTAATAACAACTTTTTTAGCTATATTAGCTTTTATTGAAATAGGATATAATAATACACCTGTAATAATAAATCTGGTTAGATGAGTCGATATAGAATCTATTAATGTATTTTGAAGCTTTTATTTTGATAGTTTAACTGTTTCTATGTTAATACCTGTATTAATAGTATCTAGTTTAGTACATATATATTCTATAGGTTATATGAGTCATGATCCTCACAATCAAAGGTTTTTTAGTTATTTAAGTTTATTTACTTTTATGATGATTATACTTGTAACAGCAGATAATTATCTTTTGATGTTTTTAGGTCCAATTATTATATTCTCGGCCTAATATATAGTAAAACTATATATAATATGTCACTATATGCTGAAATATCCTATTAAATATATGGGATAATCAGCAGGAAACTTAATAAAATTTCATTTATTAAGGATCTTCAGAGACTATACGTGATACATTTATATCATTATATTAATATAAAATGAAGATATAGTCCGCATTATATGAAAATATAATAAATAAATGAGGTTATTTATTAATTTTTTGTTTAACAAATTTATATAAATATATATCTATATATAATTATAAAAGATTTTTTTCTAAATCATTAAAAATAAACATAAAAAATAAAACAAGTAAAGATATAAAATATATAGTCAAATACAAAAAATAATATAATTTAACACTTTTTCAAAGACAAGTTCTTGTAGGAATAATACTAGGTGATGGTTATTTAGAAAGAATTAAATTTAGTTACAATACAAGACTACGTATAGAGCAATCATATCCTGAAAAAGAAAAATATTTTAATAGTTTGTATTCTTTGTTTGAACCTCTTGTAACTATGAATCCTGTTATTTTAACAAGAAAACCAGATAAAATAACAGGAAAAATTTATAAATCTATATATTTTAGGACATTAGCTTTACCTTGTTTAAATGAATATCATGATATATTTTATAAAAATAAAATAAAGACTATACCTAAAAATCTAGGTGAATTATTAACACCTGTTGGATTAGCTTATTGAATAATGGATGACGGAGGTATAACTACACATAAACAAACTGTTTTACATACTAGATCTTTTTGTAAATAATAAGTTTTATTTATTATGGAAATTATAAAAAAAAATTTTGGTTTAGAAACTAGAATTGAAGAGAAAAAAAGATCAATGAATTATATATATACCTGTTAAACAAAAAATTAAATTAAAAGATATTGTAGGACCATATATACATGAGAGTATGTTATATAAAATACAATAAAATAATTATAACCTTTATGATATTTAAAATTAAATATTACAATCCGTGAGAAGGTGTTGGAATTTGTTCATATCTTTTAGTAAATTTTTGATTTACTAGAATTGCAGCAAATCAAAGTTCTATCTCAGCTTTTTTAACTAATAGAGTAGGTGATTGTTTTTTAACAATAGGTATGTTTATACTTTTATGATCTTTTGGTAATATAAATTATTCTACAATATTTTCTCTAGCTCCTTATATAAATCAAGATATTATTACTTTGATTGGTATTTGTTTATTAATAGGTGCTATGGCTAAAAGTTCTCAAATAGGTCTTCATGTTTGATTGCCTCAAGCTATGGAGGGTCCAACTCCAGTATCTGCATTAATTCATGCTGCTACTATGGTTACTGCAGGTGTATATTTATTAATGAGAACATCTCCATTAATAGAATTTAGTTCAACAGTTTTATTGCTTTGTTTATGAATTGGAGCAATAACTACTATATTTAGTTCTATTATAGGTTTATTTCAACAAGATATAAAAAAAGTAATTGCTTATTCAACTATGAGTCGATTGGCTCAAGATTACAATTATAATTTAATTGTTTTCAGGTATCAAACTATATACGAAAAAATCATATGTATATTAAAAATTATTAAATATAATATTTTTATTTATAAAATTTACTTTATAGTAAAAAATAAATATTCATATAATTATATTTGAAATTTATCTTATTTAACATGTAATAAAGATATAAATACAATACAAAATATTAGAAAATTAAATCCTTATTATATTATTGGATTTGTAGACGGTGAAGGTTGTTTTTTAATAAATATAGTTAAGGGATCTAATCAGATATTAGGATTTAATGTAAATTTAGTATTTAAATTAAAATTACATAGTAGAGATATTGAATTATTAAAAAGTATTAGAAATACTTTAGGTCAAATAGGAAATATTACAATCAGGAAAGATGATTATGTAGAATTTATAGTTAGTTCAAAAAAAGATATAGAAATATTAATTAAACACTTTAAATCCTATCCATTAATAACACAGAAATGGTCTGATTATCAACTATTTAAACAAACTTTTATATTAATAAAAAACAAAGAACATTTAAAAATAGAAGGATTAAATAAAATAGTATCTTTAAAATCAGTTTTAAATAATGGATTATCTGATAAATTAAAAATAGCTTTTCCTAATATAGTTTATATTATAAGACCCAAAGCACCTAAACCTATAATTCAAAATCCTTATTGAATGTCTGGATTTGTAGATGCAGAAGGATGTTTTTTTGTAACATTAACTAATAATTTAACTAGTGCAAGTTTAATATTTAAAATTACACAACATATTAGAGATGCTGATTTATTAAAAGAATTTATTAATTATTTTAATTGTGGATATTATAAAATTTGTTCAAATAATGCAGGAGATTTTATTGTAACTAAATTTAATGACATTAATACTATAATTATTCCCTTATTTAATAAATATTCCATATTAGGATCAAAATTAAAAGATTATTTTGATTTTGTTAAGGTAGCGGAATTAATTCAAAAAAAGGCTCATTTAACAAGGGATGGATTTGAAAAAATTAAACAAATTAAATCAAGTAAAGGTAGAAGTCTAATGTATATAAATACTAATTTAATTAAAACTAGAATATTAACTAGTCAAAAAAATAATTTATTTTTTAATTATTGTTGAAAATATCAATTAAATACAAAATGAATTATTAGTAAAAAATTTTATTATCAATATAATTTTTCAGAAAAATTGTTTAATGAATGATTGGCAGGATTAATTGATGGATGTGGTCAATTATTAATATCTAAAAAAGGTTATGCTAATTTTAAATTAATCGTACCAGAAAAAGATAAATCTTTATTGTATGATATAAAACATAAATATGGGGGATCTATAAAAAGTATTTCTGGTTTTAATGCATTTAGATATAAATTACATCATAAAAAGGGTTTAATTTCATTAGTTAATGATGTAAATGGATTAATTAGAAATCCTAATAAAATTTTACAATTAAATAAAATTTGTGTATTATACAATATTAAACTTAAATCTAATATATCATTGACATTTAATAATGGATGATTAAGTGGATTTATTGATGGAGATGGATCTATATTTATAGATGAAAAATCTAATCAATTAATTATAAGTATTTCTCAAAAAAATAGATATTTACTAGATCCTTTAGTAATATTATATTCAGGAAGGATTGAAATTTTACCATCTAAGGATGCGTTTTTGTATAAATTATATAGAAAAAAAGATATATTAAATTTAGTAGATAATTATTTTAATAATTATCCTTTAAGATCTAATAAAGCTTTTAAAGTAAAAATGATAAAAGATTTTTATCTATATAAAGATAATATAAATTCTAATATAATTAGTGAATATAATTTATGAATTGATTTTAAAAATAAATGAAATAAACAGTAGAAATTTATATTAATATTATAAATTATATAATTAATATGATTAATTCGTAGATAACCAAAGCTCATGGTTATTATTTCAATAACCATATTAGTATTAATCTTTTTAATTCATCTATCAAAATTAAATGATTGTATTTATTTATAAACATTATAATTAAATCTATAAGGTGAGAGGTTAATATTATAAGCAAGTTAGTAGAAATCTCAGAGGCCATACGTTTGATATTAATCTTTTTTAAATTTAACATCGTTTCTTTTATAATATATCTGTATATTTATATTTTAAATATTAATTATTTTGTTTTTTATAAAATAATTAATAAAATTAATTATCTATTTATATACTTTTTAATAAATTTTGTATTATTTTTATATAAATTTTTCTATTATAGCTTCATCTATTACAAAAGTATTTATAATAATTTTGCAAAAAGTATTTCTTATAATAATTTTAATAAAAACAAAGCATTTGTTGAATGATTAGCTGGTTTAATTGATGGGATGGTTATTTTATTTTAACTAAAAAAGGATATACAAGTTGTGAAATAACTATGGATACTAGAGATAAAAAGGTATTAGAAATTCTAAAGCATAAATAAAACAAATTTCAAATGCTAATGCCTTTAAGTATAAATTAAGACATAAAAAAGGTTTAATTTCACTAATAAATGATGTAAATGGGAATATAATAAATCCTACTCGATTATTACAAATTAATAAATTATGTGTAAAATATAATATAGTATTAAAAAATCCTGAACTTTTAACATTTAATAATGGATGGCTAAGTGGATTTATAGATAGTGATGGTTCAATTTATTATAATTAATCCTCAGGACAAGTATTTTTAAGTATAACTCAAAAAAATAAATATTTGTTAGAACCATTAATAGTTTTATATGGAGGAAGAATTTATATACTTAGTCCTAAAATAGATGCATTTAAATATATTATATATAGAAAACTCGAATTATTTAATTTGATAGATAATTATTTTAATAATTATCCTTTAAAATCAGAAAAAATGAAAAGATTAAATTTAATAAAACAATTTTATGAATCAAAAGTAAATAAAAAAAATCAAGATATATATAAATTAAATAAATGAGTTATATTTAAAGATAAATGAGAAAAATATAAAGATTAATAAAGAAATGGTCCAAATTACATTATTAATAATAATAATGTAATTGCAATTAGGTATGATGGTTGTAGCAATAGGTTTATCTTGTTATAATATTGCTTTGTTTCATTTAGTAAATCATGCTTTTTATAAAGCTCTTTTATTCTTGGGAGCAGGTGCAGTTATACATTCAGTAGCAGATAATCAAGATTTTAGGAAGTTTGGAGGATTAAAAATATTTTTACCTTTAATATATTCAGTAATGTTAATAGCTTCTTTAAGTTTAGTAGCTATTCCATTCATGACAGGATTTTATTCTAAAGATTTTATAATTGAATCTGCTTATGGTCAGTTTTTTATATCTAGTATTATTGTATATGTTGTAGTTGTAATTGGTGCAATGTTTACTACATTATATTCAGTTAAAATATTATATTTAACATTTTTAACTAATCCTAATGGACCTTTAATAAGTTATAAACATGTTAATGAAGGAGATATATTTATTAATTTTCCTTTAATTATATTGGCTGTTTTTTCTATATTTTTTGGTTATATTACTAAAGATATATTTGTTGGTTTAGCAACTGATTTTTTTTCTGATAATGGTTTATTTATACATCCTTCACATGAAATAATATTAGATACTGAATTTGCTGTTCCAATTGTTTTTAAATTATTACCTTTTATTCTTACTATTAGTTTAAGTTTAATACCTTTGACTTTTTCTGAATTTTTTGGTAAAATACTTATTAACTTTAAATTTTCTAATTTAGGTTATAATATTTTTAGTTTATTTAATCAAAGATTTTTAATTGAATTATTTTATAATAAATATATTACTGATATTGTACTTGGTTTAGGAGGTCAAACTACTAAAATAATTGATAAAGGTTCTGTGGAATTATTAGGACCATATGGATTAGAAAAAAGTTTATTAAATTTAAGTAAAAATATAGGTAATTTAAGTACTGGTATAATTACAACTTATGCTTTATATATATTAATAGGTTTAATATTTTATATTTGTTTATTATATTTTTCTTTTATAGATAATAATATTTTATTATTATTGTTATTTGCTATTTTTTCTATTATAAATCATAAAGGTTCATAAAATATATTTAATAAAATTTAAATTAAATTAAATTTTAGTTTATATTTTTCTAATTATTTTATATTCTTTACAATTTTTTTTTTCAAATTATATTAATAATTGTTAATTATTATAATATTAATTATTAATATAATAGTTTTATTTGGTAACCAAAATGTTGTATTTTATTTTTATGTTTTGACACATTATATTATAATAATTTAAACATTTTGTATTTTTAAAATTTTATTAGTATGTTATTATCTTCTATTTTTTTATTATTATTATCTAATTCCCTAAGTTTTAGGCGGGATATTTCAATATATTATTCCAGAATTGGAATTATTGTACAGTTATATTGTATATTTTTTTGTTATAATAATTTATTTATTTCATATTTAGATCAAGGTGTAGGACTTTTTGGTGGTTTATTTGATATATCGTCTTTATCTCTTTTTTTTCATATGTTTATTTTTTTTCTTACTTTATTTATATTAAATTTAACAGGTTTTTATCCTAGAAAATGTTGATCTAATCAACATTTAACTTTTTACAAATTATTATTTACAAAATTAAAATTATTTATTGCAAATATAATAAATAAAAAAGGAGAACAATTTTCTATTATAGAATATACACTAATTATATTATTTATAATTACAGGTAGTATATTCTTAATATCTAGTAGAGATTTAGTTTCAATATATTTGTCTATAGAATTACAAAGTTATGGATTATATTTACTTTGTACAATGTATAGAAATTCTGAATCTTCTACATCTTCAGGATTAACTTATTTTTTACTAGGTGGTTTAGCTTCTTGTTTTATTTTGTTAGGTATAGGTTTAATATATGCAAATATAGGTACTACGTATATTGATAGTTTTTATATTATAACTAATTTATCTAATATAATTAATTTAGATGGACAAAATAATATAATGTATTGAGATGTTATTATATATATACCTTATTGTTTATTAATATTAACTGTTGGGTTTTTGTTTAAAATATCAGCTGCTCCTTTTCATTTTTGATCTCCTGATGTTTATGATGGTGTACCTACTATTGTTACTACTTTTATAGCTATAATACCAAAAATATCTATTTTAATTATATTGTTACATATAGTATATTATACTAATAATATATATATATCTACAGAATATACATGAACATTTAGTTTATTAATTAGTAGTTTATTATCTTTAATTATAGGAACTGTTTTAGGTTTAACACAGTTTAGAATTAAAAGATTATTTGCTTATAGTACTATATCTCATTTAGGATTTTTATTATTGGCATTAAGTATTAATAGTGTAGAATCTATACAATCTTTCATATTTTATCTTATACAATATAGTATATCTAATTTAAATGCTTTTTTTTTATTAATTAGTATTGGTTATACTTTATTTGCATTTATTAATAATAATAAATATAATTTATCAGATAAAAATAATTCACCAATTCAATTATTGAGTCAAATAAGAGGTTATTTTTCTATAAATCATACACTAGCTATAAGTCTAGCTATTACTCTTTTTTCTTTTGCAGGTATACCACCTCTTATTGGTTTTTTTGCAAAACTGATGATTTTATCTGCTGCTTTGCAAAATGGTTTTGTGTTTATGACTTTTATTGCTGTAATCACAAGTGTTATAAGTGCAGTTTATTATTTAAATATTGTTAAAATTATGTTTTTTGATTTACATTCTTATAAATTTAATCAAAGCTTATTTGATATTAAAATTCCTGCACAAGTTATTAAAAATAATAATGTTATAGATACTATCTATATTAAAATATCTCAAATATCATTATCTAGTTCTCTTTCTATAACTATTTCTATTTTTACTCTTATTATTATCTTATTTATGTTTATGCCTGATATATGGTTACATATGTCTAATATTTTATCTATTATTTTATTTACACCATATAATATATAGTAATTATATTTTGTAATGATTTATATATGTTAAAATAAATATATAGTATAGTAGTACTATGCTAAAATACATAAATATATTATATTTATGTATCATTAAATTATTGTATATATTTTTATATAGAAAATATATCAATTAATTATAATATTAATTTCTAAAAAGAAAAACAAAAACTAAAATAAAAAAAATTTTTAATTTATAAATATATGAGAATTTTAAAAAGTCATCCATTATTAAAAATGGTAAATTCATACGTAGTTGATTCCCCACAACCATCTAATATTAGTTATTTATGAAATTTTGGATCTTTGCTAGCTTTATGTTTGGTTATACAAATAATTACAGGTGTAACATTAGCGATTAATGGGTTGCTATAAAATCTTACTATATGCTGAAACATCCTAAAAATGTTTATTTTATTAATATAAAATTATATATGGACAATCAGCAGGAAACTTAATAAAATTTCATTTATTAAGGATCCTCAGAGACTATACGTAAGACATATATATGAAGAGATAGTCCGTCTTTATTTAAAAAATATAAGGTAATTAGTATTTATTTATTAATAATTATTTCAATAATAAAAATTTTACATATTCTTATTAATTTTATATCTTTAAATAATCATTTTAATTTTTTGAGAAAATATAATTTAAAGCAAATCAGATATAATAGTACTAAATAAATTATATCAAATGCTTCTTCTATTTTGAATCCATGATGAGTAACAGGTTTTGTAGATGCAGAAGGATCATTTTGTATGTCTATTTTTAAATCTAAAACAGCTTCTATAGGTTGGACTATAGAACCTTGTTTTATTATTACTTTACATAAGAGAGATTTAGAATTGTTAAATTCTTAAAAAAAATTTTTTTCTGTTGGTTCAGTCTCAAAAATAGGAACTAAGGGTGCTATATTTAGAGTTAGTCAAGATCTGATCTTAATATTATTATTGCTCATTTTAATAAATATTCTTTACAGAGTACTAAACTTTTAAATTTTAAATATTTTTGTGAAATTCTTAATCTTATTAATAAAGTCCATACTAATATATCCGGGTTTTTAAAATTAGTTTCTTTAATAAATAGACTAAATAAACCTATATCTGAATCTTTATTATCTAAATTATTACAATTAGGTCCAATACCTAAGGTAGAATTTAAAATTTCATCTAGTATAAATAAAATAGAAAATTTAAACCCGTTTTTAATTTCAGGTTTTATTACAGGAGAAGGTTCCTTTACTTATTTTACAAATACTCGTGTTAATTCTGTAAATAAAATAGTTAAAAACTATTCTCTTGTATTTGAAGTAAGTCAAAGAATACAAGATTTACAAATATTAAATCTAATTAATACCTATTTTAATACAGGTAATGTTTATACAGATAGTAAAGGTATAAGTAGATATATATTACGTACACAGAATAAAATAGTTAATGTTTTAATTGGTCATAAAGCTTTACAATATTCAGCATGGATTAAAATTGTTAATATTATAAGTAATCAAATTAAAACTGATGTAAGAGACAAAGAGATAGAAAAATTAATAAAAGAATTATCTAATTTAAAATAAAATTTTATAAATAATTTTAATTAATAAAAAACGGCATTACACACCTAGTGTTTTAGAAGCTTTTGATTCAATAGAACATATTATGCGAGATGTAAATAATGGGTGATTGATACGTTATTTACACTCAAATACAGCATCAGCTTTCTTTTTTTTAGTTTATTTACATATAGGTAGAGGTATATATTATGGATCATATAAAACACCAAGAACATTGACTTGAGTAATTGGAACTTTTATATTAATATTAATGATGGGTACAGCATTTCTGGGTTATCAACATAGCCCCAAATGATTTAATATAAATGTTTATTATTTATATATTATTTTTATAATTTTACTATATATATTTTATATTATAAAAATAAATTTTATTAAAAATAAAAATAAAAATAAATATATAATACAACAATTGAAATATAATAAAGTAAACAATGGGTTATACAATAAAATTATTGTAAAAAAATATTATTCTACAAACAACTTTGTAAATAAGAATAATGTTTCTAATAGACTAAAGGAAATAATTAAATAATTAAGTTTAAATCCAATATATATTTTTGAAAATTTAAATTTAGAAAATACTAAAAAACAAATATTAAATAATACTAAAGGTTTAAGTGGAATATATATGATAGTTAATAAAATAACTAAAGACTATTATATAGGCTCTGCATCAACTAATAAATTTTATTCTAGATTTAGCAATCATCTTATTTATTTTAAAGGTAGCAAAATAGTTAAATTAGCTGTTAAAAAGTATAATTTAGAAAATTTTGCTTTTATAATATTAGAATTATATCCTGATATAATCACAAAAGAAAATAATAAGGAACTAATGAATTTAGAGGATAAATATTTGAAGTTATTTTTACCTAATTATAATATATTAACTGAAGCAGGATCTAGTTTTGGATATAAACATACTGAAGTTAATCGTCAAAAAATGAAAGATATTTATACTGATATTAGACGAGAATTGATAGGTAGTTTAAACAGAGGTAAGAAATTATCACAAGAAACAATAGAAAAAATTAGAGAAAAAGCTTTAAAAAGATCTCCTATGTCAAAAGAAACTAAACAAAAATGTATAACACATACAAGACCTATTATTTTGTACAATTTAGATGGTACTATATATGGTGAATATAATACTATTGTAGATGCAGCAAAAGCTATAAATTGTAATGAAAAAACAATTAGAAGAGCATTACAAACAGAAAAAAAGTTAATAAAAAAACAGTGAATAGTAAAATATTCTGATAAATAAATTGTAATATAATTGTTTTGTTTTAATTATTTTTTATTAAATCATAGTCCCATGAGTAACAATCTTTCACAATTTTTATAAAGAATAAAAGATTAAAGTGGTATATCCTGACAAGGATATAAAATAGTTTTTATAATTATTTGGCGATATTAGTGAAAACGATCAAAAAGTTTTTAAATACTTTAAGATCGTCGGTTATATAAGTAATCGCTACAGACTGGGTCACTAATAGAGAGCTGAAATGCTGTTTAATGCACAGTCGAAACTTCGGTTATAAACCGCTTAATAAACGAAATAAAAGTTATTTTGGCTTATTATAAATATTATTTATTAATAAGTAAGTTGTATGTATTACCATATGGTCAAATGAGTTTGTGAGGCGCAACAGTTATTACTAATCTTATGAGTGCTATACCCTGAGTTGGTCAAGATATTGTTGAATTCCTTTGAGGAGGTTTTAAAGAAGAACCATACTTCGGCAATGCCGAAGTATTAAAAATCCTGCTTAATGCTGAAATATCTCCCAATATAGAATTTGCATACGATTTATTCTTGATTTTAATAACAATTATTTACGTAAAAATTGCAATAACATGGAGACAATTAGCCGGGATAAGAAGTATACATACTTCAGAAGTCTCTCAGAGACTACACGCAGGAGATATTATATATGCTTATATAGTAGGTTTATTTGAAGGTGATGGATATTTTAGTATTACAAAAAATGGTAAATATCTTACGTACGAATTAGGTATTGAATTATCAATTAGAGATATTCAGTTAATATATAAAATCAAAAGTTTATTGGGTGTAGGAATTGTTAATTTTAGAAAAAGAAAAGAAATTGAAATGGTATCTTTAAAAATAAGAAATAAAGATCATTTAAAAAAAATTATTATACCTATATTTGATAAATACCCTATGTTTTCTAATAAACAATATGATTACTTAAGGTTTAAAAATCTTTTATTATCAAACATTATATATTCAGATAATTTACCTGAATATACTAGAGATAGTAAACCTATAAATTCTATAGAATCTATTTTAAATGCTTTTTATTTTTCTGCTTGATTAGTAGGATTTATAGAAGCTGAAGGTTGTTTTAGCATTTATAAATTATATAAAGATAAAGATTATTTAGTGGCTAGTTTTGATATTGCTCAAAAAGATGGATATATTTTAATATCTGCTATTCGTAAATTTTTATCTTTTACTAGTGCTATATATTTAGATGAAACTAATTGTTCTAAATTAAAAGTTACAGGTGTAAGATCAATAGAAAATATTATTAAATTTTTACAATATGCTCCTGTAAAATTAATAGGTAATAAAAAATTACAATATTTATTATGAATAAAACAATTACGTACAATTCCTAGATATTCAGAAAAAATTAAATTACCTTCAAACTACTAAAGAAAAAAGATATCATGATATAGTCCGATCAAAAAAGAAATTTTTTGAGTGTAACGATAGTTTATTAAAAATGAAGTTACCAACATATATGTTCTGTTAACAATGCTACATTAAATAGATTTTTTTCTTTACATTTTTTATTACCTTTTATTTTAGCTGCATTAGTTTTAATGCATTTAATTGCTTTACATGATACTGCAGGGTCATTTTTACTTGGCCCTAGACTTTTATATGTAAAATCTTCACATTTTTTAAAAAATAGTTTAGCTTTTATATTACCTAATTATAAAGCTAGTTCTATAATAGGTCCCCATAATAAGGATATTATTTTTATATTAGTAGGTTCATTATTAGGTGATGGTTATGCTGAAAGATTAAAAAATGGAGGTGTTAGATTTATATTTAGACAAAAAGCAACACATAAAGACTATTTATTTTTATTATATAATTTTTTTTTATGTAAGAGGTTACTGCTCTAATAATTTACCTGTTTTTTATGTACAAAAATATGATAACAAAATTTATGAAGCATATCGTTTTGGTACATATGGATTTACAAGTTTTTTATGATTATATAAATTATTTTATACTAATAGTAAAATTAAAATAATACCAACAAATATAATTGATCTATTAACACCTTTAGCAATTTTAATTATGGACGACGGAACTTATAAAAAACCAGGAGTTAGAATTGCAACTAATTGTTTTACAAAAAAAGAGGTAGAGTTATTAAAGTTAGCTTTAGAGACCAAATTTAATATAAAAAGTACTTTACATAAAAATAATAATAAGTATCAATTATATATTAAACAGGAATCTATGTGTATATTAAAAGAATTAATATTACCTTATATAGTGTCTAGTATGTTTTACAAATTAGATTTATAAATATATAAAAGTAGTCGTGAGATTTAGTATTAATCTCTAAGTTTTTGATAAAAGACTTAAATCATAATATTTTTATATTTATTTTGATTTGGCAATGCTAGTGAAAACGGTTTAAGTTAATTTAAAAAAGACCGTCAGTTACATTAAACTAAATAAGTTTAAACTGTGATTGCTACTGACTGGATCACTAGTGGATGTTTGTAATTAATATTTAATCAAAAAATAATAATTTATTTATTATAAATGTTTAATGTACAGTCGATTTCTATGCAAGTAATCCTTTAGGTATTTCAGGTAATTATGATAGATTACCTTTTGCTCCTTATTTTATTTTTAAGGATTTAGTTACTATTTTTATCTTTATGTTTGTTTTATCTATATTTGTTTTCTTTATGCCTAATGCTTTAGGTGATAGTGAAAATTATGTAATGGCTAATCCTATGCAAACTCCTCCTGCTATAGTACCAGAGTGATAATAAGAAGATGTCACTTAATCTTGCTATTTGCTGGAAAATCTTATAAGATAACCAGCAGGAAATCAAATAAAACTAATTTTATTTGAGTCTTCAGAGATTATACGCAAGACACATTTAAATGTGAATATATAGTCCAAACATTATAGAGATATAATGACTAATAAAATAATTAATATTAAAATGATCTTCTTCCTTTTTATGCCATTTTGAGATCTATACCTAATAAATTATTAGGTGTTATTGCTATGTTTTCTGCTTTATTAATATTATTAATAATGCCTTTTACTGATATATCTAAATTAAGAGGTATACAATTTAGACCTTTAAGTAAAATAATTTTTTATATATTTGTAGCTAATTTTTTAATTTTAATGCAATTAGGTGCTAAACATGTTGAATCACCTTTTATTGAATTTGGACAAATTTCTACAATTTTATATTTTTCTCATTTTTTAATAATAGTACCCTTGGTTAATTTATTAGAAAATAGTTTAATAGATTTAACAGTTAAGTAATTTTATTTTTAAATATTTTTGTATATAGTATAATTTTTATAACATATATTTATTAATAAATTTTTAGTTATTATTCCATTTTTTTTTTTATTATTTTAAAATTTGCTTCTTTTTTGTATTTTACATAAATAAATTTATTATATAAAACATGTCAACAACTACTTTTTTTTTAATTTTTATACCTATTTTAGCCTTTTTACTATTAGTGATTAATTTAATTTTTTCTCCTCATAATCCTTATCAAGAAAAGGATAGTGCTTTTGAATGTGGTTTTCACTCATTTGCTTATCAAAATAGAATGCAATTTAGTATTTCTTTTTTTATATTTGCTTTATTATTTCTTATATTTGATCTTGAAATTTTATTAGTTTATCCTTATGTCGTAAGTGCTTATTTTAATGGATTTTATGGTTTAATTTTTATGTTAGGTTTCTTCTTAATTTTAACATTAGGATTTGTATATGAATTAGGTAAAAATGCATTAAGAATTAGTTCAAGACAAAATAGATTTACAATTAATACTATAATTTATCCTATTTTATATAAGTTCGTATAAGATATGGAAATAATAAAATAATTTTTAAAAATTTTAACTTAATAACAGTATTTTTAATATAAAATTATGTTAATCTTTTTAGTTTTAGTATAAAAATGTTTTAATAAATAAAAATTTATATATAATTTATAATCTTTTTATTTATTTTGTAATATTTACATAGTATAATCATATTTTGGTATTATATTAATTATAGGAGTAAGAGCAGAAGGTTCTGTATTTTGACTGCAAATTAAAAAGTAGGGATTCGATTTCCCATTACTCCTAACCAAATATATAATTTCTTTGGATTATTAATTGCTATGGTTGGTGCAAATTGTTAATTTTATAAAAAAGTTTTTATTAAATTTTTTTTATAATATATAGTAAATAAATAATTATTTTTTTATTATATATAATTTTCAAAATACATATAAATCTAGATACGCTATAGCGTAATAAACATGAAAGATAGTTATGATTATTGATAATTTATTAGATATAATATTTCATATTAGTTTATGTGATCTTGTTGTTGTATGTGTAGAAGGTGAGTTTCCTTGGGGTACTAAAATAATGATTGCTAGTGGTATTTTACTTTGGACGCTAAAATAATATTTGCTAGTGGTATATTTGTTGGTTTAACGGTAGGTAGGTCAATTGGTTTTTAAATTTATCTAGTATTTTGTCTTATTATTTAAATTTATGTATATTAAAAATTAAAACTTTTTTATTTCACCTTTATGATCTATAATATTTAATAGATATAAAATCTATAAGATTATTTTTATAACAGGTTTTGTTATAAGAATTTTTGTTGTTAATATTTTGGTGGGAGTTGATAATTATATTTATGTAATTTATTATTTTGGTGTGTCTTTATTTGGTTTGTTAATTTATGAATTTGTTATAAATTGTGATTTTTTTTACCTAAATTTGTTATTGATTGATTTATTGGTGTTTTTAATATTAATTTAAAATGTTTTAAATTATCTTTAATTAAAAAAGTTATCTTTTATTATTTTAATTTTAATAAAATTAATTTAACTAATTTCAATTCTGGTTCTAATAATTATAATTTTTCTGGTTCGAGGTTTAATTTTAATTCATCTAAAGATATTTATAAACTTAGTGAATTAAAAAATAAAAGTAAACGTAAGTTTTTTTGAATTTTATGAGAAAAATATACTAATAATTTTGATTCTTATAAAACTTTTAAAGATAGTTGAGATCCTAATGTAAAAGTTAGAACTATAATTAAAAAAGATATTAAAGATGGTGTTTAAAAAGCTAAAGTGTTTATAAATACTGCTAAAATAATCTGATTGATTATTTTAGTTAAATATATTCTTAATTTAATAAGTAATATTATATTTATTTTGGGTGGAGGTGGGTAATACTTATAATTAATTTAATGTTATAATAGTTTATAATAAGGTGATTATAAATACGTGAGATACTAAAGACATCTATGAATTATTAAATTTACTTTATAATAAATAATAAAAAATTTCTTATGTTATTTAACAGATTTAATAAAAATTAGAGATGATTTAAATTATTATCCTGATAAAATAAATATGGATATAAATGTTAACTTATTAAATAATTGCGTATTTGTTATCAAATATTTTGCATCGTTTGTAAAATATATAAAAGAGAATATTTGTAAAGATGTTAATAAAGGTTCTCAATCATTAAGAGGTGTAACTAATTATATGCATTGTTTAGCTTTTTGGCTAAAGATTTTAGTGATTGCTTATATAGACATAATACTTAATTTACAAAAAATGTAAATAGAAGTTTATATTTATCAAAAGATAAATTTGAATATAGAAATATTAATATAAATTTAAGTAATCTTAGATATTATTCTACTAAAAAGTTCGATGATAAACGTTAAAAAAAAAATAGACAACTATTTTTTTAATAATTAAAATATCGTTTAATGATGATATCTTAAATACTAATCTTAATATAGGTAGTAAATATGTTCAATTAAAAAAAAAAATGAAAGTTTATTATTCAATTAATAAAACTTTTATAATTCAGTTTTACTATTATTAAATTAATTTAATAGTAGATAATTACTTAATACTAATGTGATTTATACAGCTTAAAATGTTTAAGTACGTATTATATTTATTATTAACTTATATATTATATAAACATAAAAAAGTTACTTTAATATTTTAGGTAATATTTTTACATTGTTTTTAATTATAATAATAATTTTATAAAATGATATCAACATTAATATCTATTATTGAAAGTTTATTAGTTATTATTCCTGCTTTATTAACAGTAGCTTTTGTAACAATTTCAGAAAGAAAAACAATGGCAAGTATGCAAAGAAGATTAGGACCTGTTTGATGACTGGGGAAATCATCTTTATGGGTAAAACTATCAAATTCCGGAGACTTCCTAAAGCTTTTTATACCAAGCCAAAGTCGAAAGATTTATGGTGGATGAAGTAATCACTCATGTAAGGTAAAAATTAAAAAGATATATGAAAATATAATGGAATATCGCGGATCTAAATCAGTAAATGAACCTGTAAAAGAGCAACGAGTAAACGGTAGTTGACACAATAAGCGTTTAAGATATACTCTAATGGATTTCGAAAGAAATTATCAAATCAAAATCCCATCTAACCAAATAAAAAAGTCAAGATTTTTTTCTAGCAATTCATATAATATGAAACTTTTTAAAATAAATCCTTATTTTTTAACAGGATTCTCTGATGCATAATCTTCATTTATAGTTTTGGTATTAAAAGAACCAAGGAATAAGACAGGTTGAACAGTGAAAACAAGATTTACAATAGGTCTATATAAAAAAGATAAATCAATTTTAGAACTAATTAAATTTTATTTAGGTAATAAAGGTAATATATTAAAACAAAGTAAAGATAGTATACAATATCGTGTAGGTTCTTTACGAGATATTAATAATGTTATAATACCTCATTTTGATAAATATCCTTTAATTACTAAAAAGAAAGCTGATTTTATATTATTTAAACAAATAATCAATTTAATAAATAATAAAGAACATTTAACTATAAAAGGGTTACATAAAATCATAGCTCTTAAATCGTCTTTAAATTTAGGTTTATCGGATGATTTAAAAAAATCATTTCCTGAAATTATACCTGTATCTAGACCTTTAGTTGAAAATTATAATATTATAAATCCTTATTGATTAGCAGGATTTACGTCAGGAGAAGGTTGTTTTTCAATAAATTTGAAAAAATCTACTAAATATCGTACAGGTTTTAATGTAGGATTAGTATTTAAACTTACTCAGCATATTAGAGATAAAGAATTATTAGTAAATCTAATCAAATATTTAGAATGTGGAAATATATACTCAAATCTTGATTATATAGATTATACTGTGTACAAACTTGAAGACTTAATTGTTAAAATAATTCCTTTTTTTGATAAATATAATATTATAGGAAAAAATAATAAATATTATCAACTTTTTAAAGAAGCAATTCAATTAATAAAAAATAAGGAACATTTGACTATTGAAGGGTTAAATATTATTTCGAATATAAAAGATAAAATGAATAATTCTACTTAACTTATTTGTAAGATAAATTTGATTACTATGAATATTGTAGGGTATTATGGTTTATTACAGGCATTTGCTGATGCATTAAAATTATTATTAAAAGAATATGTTTCACCTACACAAGCTAATATTATTTTATTTTTTCTTGGACCTATAATTACTTTAATTTTTTCTTTATTAGGTTATGCTGTTATACCTTATGGTTCAGGATTATATATTTCAGATTTTAGTTTAGGAATATTATATATATTAGTTGTTTCTTCACTTTCAACATATGGTATTTTATTAGCTGGTTGATCAGCCAATTCAAAATATGCATTTTTGGGATCGTTAAGAAGTACAGCTCAATTAATTAGTTATGAATTAATTTTAAGTTCTGTTATATTATTAGTAATATTGTTAACAGGTAGTTTAAATTTAACAGCAATAATAGAAGCTCAAAAGGCTGTTTATTTTTTAGTACCATTATTTCCTATATTTATTATATTTTTTATAGGTTGTATAGCAGAAACTAATAGAGCCCCATTTGATTTAGCAGAGGCTGTTATAGTTCATTCGGCCTCTTTAAAGATTGCTATTTGCTGAAAATACCTAATATTTAGGTGAATCAGCAGGAAACTTATAAATATATTTATATTCATTAAATTCTTCAGAGACTATACGCAATCATTTAATATTAGTCTTATTATTAAGTATAATATAGTCCCATTCATTATGAAAATAATGTATTATAAAAATATTGGAAAAAAATATGAACTTATGTAATTTAGTATTTTTTTTCTGTTAAAAATAATTCCATAAATTCAAATTCTTCAGAAAGTAATTCTAATGATTCAAATTCTAAATAATCTTTACCTAAAAAAGTTTTTAATTCATTAAATAATACTGATATTGTAAAATCATATAGAAGTTTATTAAAAAATAAATCAGGTATTTATAGTTTATATAATGAAATAAATGGAAAACAATATATAGGTAGTGCTAAAGATTTGTATTTACGTTTACTTGAAGATATTATAGGTAAAAAATCAAATAGATCTTTATAAATGGCTATTAAAAAATATGGTTTAAGTAATTTTACTTTTTATATACTTGAATATATAATAGGTAAATCATTTACTAATAAAGATTTAACTGATTTATAAACTAAATATATAGGAAAATTTGATTTTGAAAATTTATATAATTTTAAAAGTATATCTACTAGTATGTTAGGTTATAGACATACACCAGGAGCCTTATTAAAGATGATTAAAAGATTTAAAAATAAAATTAATCATCCTATGTATGGTAAAACTGATACAGAGGAAGCAAAAAATTTAATAAGAAAATTAGGTGAAAAAATCCAATGTTTGGTAAAAAACATACAGAAGCAACTAAATTTTTAATTAGTAAAAACATGAAGAAATACCCCTTTGGAGTAGGTCTTTATGATTTAAATCATAATTTAATTAAAAAGTTTAATAATAATGCTTCAATGGCTAGAGATTTAAATATTAGTAGAACTACAGTGGGTAAATATATAAAAACTGGAAAAGTTTTTAATAATTTATATTACTTTAAAATAAATAAAAGTTAATATAATCTATTTTTATAAAAATATATTATATGGAATCTGAACTTGTTAGTGGTTTTATGACAGAACATTCTGCAGTTATTTTTGTATTTTTCTTTTTAGCTGAATATGCTAGTATTGTTTTAATTTGTTTATTAACTAGTGTTTTATTTTTAGGAGGGTATTTAAATTTTTTATCCTTAAATATAATAACTTATATATTTAATTATTTTTTACAATTTATTGAGTATATTCCTTTTCATATTGATTATAATTTTTTATTATTTGGTTTTTTTTTTAGTGCTTATAGTAGTTTAAATTTAGCTTTTAAAACATCTATTCTTGTTTTTATTTTTATTTGAGCAAGAGCTTCATTTCCTAGAATAAGATTTGATCAATTAATGTCAGTTTGTTGAACTATATTGTTGCCTATTGTTGTAGCATATATAATATTTATTCCTTGTATTATTATAGGTTTAAATATTTTACCTTATGATTTTTCTTTATTATAAATTTTAATTAATTTTATTAAAAAATTTTTATTATTTAACTATGAAATTACAAAAATAAAAAATTAAATTATTGTTATAATTTTTTAGATATTATTAAATTTTAATTTATTAAAAAAGATATAATTTTTTATAAAATTTAATTAGTATTGCGTTGTTTTTAATATAATATAAAATAATTAAATATATAATATAATTAATTGCCATACAGATGTGTATGGTGTGACATAAAGTTAAATTCACAATTTAACTTAGAGGTAATTTTTGATAGCAAAATGTTTATTTTGATATCTCTTTTATTGTTATTATTAATTCCTTTAATAGGAATATTTATTATTATAATTTACACATCTTATGGTTTATCAATTATATCTGATAAACAAATTAAATATCTTGGTTTAATAACTACAATTATTAATTTGGTTTTATCTTTAGTAATATTTATATTATTCGATTTTAGTGGTAAACAATTTCAATTTATACAAGTTCAAGAATATTATCAGACAAATTATTTTGATATATACTTGGGTATAGATGGGATATCTATATATTTTGTTTTATTAACAACAATAATTATACCAATATGTTTATTATCTAATTGAAATACTATAAAATCAAATAATATATTATCTTTTGTAATTATAATATTATTATTAGAAACATTATTATTAGCTGTTTTCTTAGTTTTAGATATATTATTATTTTATATCTTTTTTGAAAGTATTTTACCTCCTTTATTTTTATTAATAGGATTATTTGGATCTAGTAATAAAGTTAGAGCTAGTTTTTATTTATTTTTGTATACTTTATTAGGTTCATTATTTATGTTACTTTCTATAATTACAATGTCATCTATAATGGGTACAACTGATTTTGATGCATTATCTAAAGCAAATTATAGTTATATTATTCAACTTTTTTTATTTTATGGTATTTTTATCTCATTTGCAGTTAAAACTCCTACTATATTTTTAAATACTTGATTATTAAAGGCTCATGTTGAATCACCTTTGGCTGGTAGTATAATTTTAGCTGGTATCGTTCTTAAATTAAGTTTATATGGAATATTTAGATTAATATTACCTTTATTACCTAAAGCTACTATTAATTATACGTATATAGTGTATATAATAGGTGTAATAACTATTTTATATGCTAGCTTTAGTACATTAAGAACAATAGATATAAAAGAACTTATTGCTTATTCATCAGTATCTCATGCAGCTGTGTATCTTTTAGGTGCATTTAGTAATTGTATACAAGGAATAGAGGGTGCTATTACTTTAGGTTTAGCACATGGTTTTGTTTCTTCAGGTTTATTTATTTGTGTTGGGGGTGTTTTATATGATAGATCTTCTACTAGACTAATTACATATTATAGAGGTATGGCTCAAATAATGCCTATATTTTCTATTTTATTTTTTATATTATCTTTAGGTAATTGTGGTGTACCTTTTACTTTAAATTTTATAGGTGAGTTTATGTCACTTTATGGTGTATTTGAAAGAATATCTATTTTAGGTATTTTAGCTAGTAGTTCTATTGTATTATCTGCAGCTTATACTATATTTATGTTCAATAGAATAGCTTTTGGTGGTAATTATTCTCCTTATTTTATTAATTATGTTACTGATTTAAGTAAGAGAGAATTTGCAATCTTATTTATTCTTGTTGCATTTACAATATTATTTGGTCTTTATCCTTCTCCAATATTAGATGGTTTACATTATTCAGTTTCTCATTTAATATATAATTTTATTTAATTATGTCGATATATTTATATCTATAAAAGTAATTAAATAAAATTATTATTGTTTGCTTTATTATTATTGTTTGTTTTAAATATTTGTAATATCAATATATCTATTATATATTAAAAATAGTTAAATATAATTATATATTTATGTCGTTTTCTTTTTTTTTTTGATCTATATATGAAAATATCTTGTATACATATTATATTATATTATGCCACAATTAATACCTTTTTTTTTTGTAAATCAAGCATTTTTTACTTTTATTTTATTAATTATTTTAGTTTTTACATTTAGTAAATATATTTTACCTAGATTTCTTCGTTTATTTATAACACGTATGTTTATAAATAAATTATAATTTATGTAAAATAAAATTTTTAGTATTTTAATTTTTTAAATTAATAAATTAGTTTATTATTTATTAATTTAATTAATATAAATAGCAGTACACGATTTAATTTAAATATAGTTAAAAAAACTTTTTATGTATAATTTAAATATTATTTTAAGTCCTTTGGATCAATTTGAAATAAGAGATTTAATAAGTATAAATTTAGGAATAATAAATAATAGTCATATATCTTTAACAAACATTGGATTTTATTTAATAATTAGTGTAATAATAATATTAGGTATTAATATATTAGCTACTAATTATAATAAATTAATATCTAATACATGATCTATAAATCAAGAATCATTATATGCTACTATATATAATATAGTTATAAATCAAATAAATCCAAAAAAAGGACAAATTTATTTTCCTTTTATATATGCATTATTTTTATTTATTTTAATAAATAATTTATTAGGATTAGTAACAAGGTGCTTATCCTTATTTATAAAAATATTTATCTTTAATTTAAATAAAAATTTATTTAGATTGTATTCTTCATATATTTCTATATCTTCTTCTTTTCCTAAATATAGTTTTAATAATAAAAATTCTTATTATATTCATCCATATTATATAACCGGATTTATAGATGGATGTTTTACTATCTCAATGTTTAAAGATAGTAGAATGTTTAAAGGATAACAAGTTAAACCTATATTTAGTATTAGTTTACATAATAAAGATATAAAAATATTAGAATCTATACAAAGAACTTTTGGAGTAGGTAAAATATATAAATCTGGAAAAGATTCAGTTCAATATAGAGTAAGTTCTTTAAAAAATTTAAATGTTATAATAAACCATTTAAATAAATATCCTTTAATAACTCAAAAGTGAGCAGATTATATTTTATTTAAAAAATCTGTATAATTAATAAAATCTAAAGATCACTTAACAAAAGAAGGAATAGAAAAAATAGAAAAAATTCAAAATAATATGAATAATAAAAGAATACATAAATAATAAAATAAAATTATTTAAATATTATATATATATGTATAATATATATATACTATAAAAGTTAAATATTACAATAAATTAAATAAATTTTACTATATGCTGGAAACTTCTAAAGCTTTAGATACGATTATTAATAATATTTTTATATTTTACGTAAAAAATCTTAAAGATGAAACAATGAACAATCAGCAGGAATCAAAATTTATTTATAATAATAAATAATTAGTATAATCCTCAGAGACTCTATGTAAAAAACTACAATAAGTAGTTAAAATATAGTCCAACTTGATAAATCTATATGTTTTATCATCTAGTCCATATAGTTTTGCTTCAACATCTCATTTCGTTTTAACTTTTTTTATTAGCTTTACTGTAGTTTTAGGAGCTACTTTTTTAGGACTTCAAAAACATGGTTTAGAATTTTTTTCTTTTTTTGTACCTTCTGGTTGTCCTTTAGGTTTATTGCCTTTATTAGTACTAATAGAGTTTATTTCATATTTGGCTAGAAATATTAGTTTAGGTTTACGTTTAGCTGCAAATATCGTGAGTGGTCACATGCTTTTAAATATCTTAAGTGGTTTTACTTATAAAATGTTAACTTCAGGTATATTAATTTTCTTTGTAGGATTATTACCTTTAGCTTTTATTATAGCTTTTTCTGGTTTAGAATTAGGTATAGCTTTTATACAAGCTCAAGTTTTTATAACTTTAACTTGTTCGTATATAAAGGATGCATTAGAATTACATTAAGTAAATAAAAAAAAAATTAATTATTAATCATTTGATACAAATTATATAATCCTATTATAGGATAGGAAAGTCCTTGATTTACTAAGTATATATATTATATTATATATATAATATTATATTATATATATATAATTAAATATAATAATAAGAATTATAGAATATTTAAAGAAACAAACTATTATATAACTATAAAATATCATATATTTATATAATATGAACATTACTCTTATACTAAAATTTTTTTTTAGAACTATATATAATAACAGAATTCGGCTTAATTGTATCTATTTAATATAAGTTAACCAAATAATATTATTAAATAATATTAAAATTTAATATTAAAATTAATTTTTTTAATGTTAAAATAAATATTAGTTGGAGATTTTATTCAATTAATCTTCAATTTAAATATATTTGAGTTTGATGATGGCTCTGATTGAACGCTATTCAAGTGCTTGACACATGCTAATCGTACGTTTAATTATAATCATTAATTAAAAGTGGTGTACAGGTGAGTAAAAGATATTTTGGCTACCTTAAAGAAAGGTAAAATCCCTTATAATAAAAAGAAACAAAATTGTTTTGCTTTAAGATGTTAATTAATATTTCGAATAGTAGTAGATAAGGTAATGTCTTATCTAGCTATAAATTCGTAGTCGTAACTGAGAGGTTGATCGACCACATTGGGTCTGAAAAAACCCCAATGCGTATAGTACAGCAGTGAGGAATATTGGTCAATGGCCTAACGGCTGAACCAGCAACTTGAAAGAATGTATTTGTATTAATTAATATTAATACAAAAACGACTAAATCGTATAAAATTCTAAATAAAATAATGATAATGACAATTTTTTATTTATAAGTCTTGACCAAACTACGTGCCAGCAGTCGCGGTAATACGTAAAAGACTAGTGTTAGTCATCTTTATTAGGTGCTTTATGATGTGGGATATCATATATATGTGCCTCTTTTAAATTATCAAACTCCGGGAACACCCTAAAACCATTCGTACTAAACCAAATATGAAAATATTTGAGTGGCTGAGCTAATTCCTTAGGTAAAGTAATAAGCGAATGGATGAAGGAAACTGAAATGGGTTATCGCGGATCTAAGTCAGTATTGTTAAATGGTAATAGTACTGTAAAAGAGCAACGAGTAGATGGTAGTTGACAATTGTTTAACAGCAAGGGTTTAAGGTTTACTCTAATGGGTTTCGAAAGAAATTATCGGATCAGAATCCCTTCTAATAAATTAGATAAAAAGATAAGATTTTATTCTACAACTAGGTATATTATTAACCAAACTAATTTAAATCCTTGATTTTTAACAGGATTTATTGACGGTGAAGGGTGTTTTAGAATTGCTTTAACTAAGATCAAGAGAGAAATAGGTTGAAGAGTACAACTTTTTTTCCAAATTAATCTTCATTCTAAAGATAGAGCATTATTAGAAAGCATTAAAAATTTTCTAGATGTAGGACAAATTCAAGTATCTGGAAAAAATCTTATTCAATATAGAATACAAACTTTAGATGAAATTACTGTGTTTTTGAAGCATTTAGATAAATATCCGTTAATTACGAAAAAAAAAGCGGATTACTTACTTTTTAAAGAAGTCTATGAACTAGTTAAATTAAAGAAACACTTAACTAAAGATGGTCTTTTAAAAATAGTTTCTCTTAAGGCTTCTTTAAATTTAGGTCTATCAAAACAATTAAAGGCTGCTTTTCCTAATATTATACCAGCTACAAGAAATACAGATTATTCAATTAGTATTCCAAATTGTAATTGATTATCAGGATTTGTGACAGCTGAAGGTTGTTTTATGGTAGGTTTGTCTAAATCTAAGATGTCCACTGGATATCAAATCTATTTAAGTTTTATTATAACTCAACACATACGTGATGAGCTGTTAATGAAAAATTTGATAGATTACTTAGGTTGTGGTAAATTAACAAGAAAAAGGGATGTATATGAATTCCAAATTTTTAAATTTATCGATATTACTGATAAAATCATAGTTTTTTTTGAAAAATATCCTATCTTAGGTGATAAGGCCAAAGATTTTTCCGATTTTTGTTATGTAGCAGATTTAATGAAAAATAAAGTTCATTTAACTGAGGATGGTGTGGCCAAAATACAAAAAATCAAGGAGGGTATGAATAAGGGTAGACAATCTATAGGGCAAATTGAATAAGATTTATCCTCTTAATTTTATGACAAATCTGAATAAATTTACACTCTTTGCCCAGGGTGTAAATTGCCATGTTAAAGGGTACCTAGACAGTAAATTAAACCTTCAAAAGGTACTTTTTTACTAGAGTTTTATAAGAGAAGGGGAGAACTTTTGGAGTAAAGATAAAATTTTATAATACCAAAGGGACTGATAAAGGCGAAGGCAGCCTTCTATGTAAAAACTGACGTTGAGGGACGAAGGCTTGGGTAACGATAAGGATGTGCGACTTGTTAAGTCTTAACAAAAATTGTATAACTTTAATATATTAATGATTATACATTGTATTTCATCTTACATTAGCCTAATTAGATATGCATTGTGGGTAACTATATTGTATAAAGCTCTAATATAAGTGTAAAAACTTTTAGGCTTTCTTCTATGATTAGAGAGATCGAACCAATGTAATTAAAACTCTGATTTATTAGTCATTTAGCGTGTCCTTGGTTAAATGAAGATGAACGTATAGTTTACAGAGTAAAGTTGGAATCTAAGGAAGAGTTGTTTTTGTTAAGAAACAAAGTAATGCCTATAACTGGCAAATATTTAATATATTTGCAAGATTTATTGTAAAATAAATTATAAGTTAGAGGTAAAGGGATAATGTAAAAAGCGAATGTAATTCTGTAATAGAATTGATAGGGAATATACCCGACTTGAAAAAGTGCTGACTTACATATAGATGTTATTTATGTTTATTATTACTTTAATAAGTATATATTTATATTTTAAGTATTATAATGTAATGGACATAGTAATAAAATAATATTTAAAATAATAGTAGTATTATATTTATTTTTTCGTAATTTTAATTTTCTTTTGTATGCGTTCTTATTTTTATTTTTAAAAATTATATAATTTTTAAAAAAAGTTTAAAGTGAGGTATAATTAAATAAGATACTAATGATAAATAATAATTGAATATATTGATTTATAGGGTTTACAGACGCTGAAGGTAATTTTCAAATGTATCCTAAAAAAAGAGTATTAACTTCAGGTCAAATTGCAAGATATAATGTAGGTTATAGCTATCATTTGTCTTTACATAATAGAGATTTGAATATTTTAAAAGATATTAAAGAAAAGTTAGGGATAGGTATATTATATGAATACAAAAACAAACCTGATTGTCGTTTAGCTGTAAATAAAAAGTCTGATTTATTATATCTAATAAATAATATTTTTGATAAATATACATTAATTACAAAAAATCAATTAATTAGATATAATTTATTAAAAATGGTATTATTAATAATATAACAGAGTTTAAGACTTTAAAGGAATATCAAGATTATAAAACCAATAGTTTATCGTCTATTATTGATCAAGTAAATTTACTAAATGATAATGAATTAAAAAATTTTTGTATAGATAATTGAATAATTGGATTTATCAATGGTGAAGGTTGTTTTTATGTAAATAAATGTAATTTTTTTATTGAACATACGGATAAACAAGCATTAGAATTAATAAAAAATAGATTATGTTTTAGTCCTAATGTATTAGAAAGATCTTTAAGAAAGCGTGATATAGGTAAAATAAGAAAAACAACCTATCAATTAGTTGTATCAAGTAAAAAAGATATTAAAAGTCTAATAATGTTATTAGATAATAAAAATAATATACCTTTACAAGGAAATAAATATATACAATATATTAATTGAAAACAATATATTAATTAGTAAAATAAACGTAAATAATGTTTGAGCTGTATGCGATGAAAGTCGCACGTACAGTTCTAAGAGGGGGAAAGCTTGAGAGGGCCTACCTATCTCAACTAGATACCCTAATAGTCCAAGCAGAAAATTATGGATGTCATAAGCTTCGACTTGAGCGAAGCATATAAATGAAAGTGTAAGCATCCCACCTCAAGAGTAATGTGGCAACATTGAAACTGAAATCATTAGACCGTTTCTGAAACCAGTAGTGAAGTATGTTATTTAATTCGATAATCCGCGAAAAACCTTACCACAATTTGTATAATATTAAATTATTACAAGCGTTGCACGGCTGTCGTCAGTTAATGTCGTGAGATCTGGTTAACTCCTTTAATTAACGAAAACCCTCGCTTTATTTGTTTACATAAAGTGGTTCGCCGCTATATTGGATTAGATAAGAGGGACTAAGACAAGTCATCATGACCTAAATATTGTGGGCTATAGACGTTCTGCATATATCTTTACAAAAGGATGCAACATTGTGAAATGGAGCTAATCCTGAAAGTTGGTTATAATATGGATTGTAATCTGTAACTCGATTACATGAATAAGGAATTACTAGTAATCGTGAATCACCACGTCACGGTGAATTATATCTCAGTTAGGTACTAACCACTCGTCAGGCGCTGAAAGGAGTATGTGCAATAAGTTTAATTTAGATATATACCAATAAATATAATTTGATATATATGTATATATTTGTAATTTTCGTATGTATGACTTTAATTGGTGTTAAGTCGAAATAAGGTTCATGTAAGGGAACTTGCATGGGATGGATAAAATTTAACACAAGAGTGTATATATATAAATATACACAAAGCCTGTTATGGAATATTATTTTACAATATTGTAAAATAGTCTGGTTCAAATCCAGATATAGGCTATGAAAAATACAAAAAAATTTAATAAAATTTTAATATGGTTATTTATGCTTGTTATTTTTTGGTTCAATTACAAAAAAATTTTTTTTACTAATAATTTTGTTTTTAAAAGGAAGGGTCCGTTTGTTGGTTGACGGGTTGAGCTGTAAACTCAATGGCTTTTAGCTATCAAAGGTTCAATTCCTTTTCTTCCTAAAAGATATTTTAATAAATATCTTTATGCTTCTTTACTTTCGTTCTTATTTTTATTTACAAATATAATTATTATTTGTAAAATATATTTAAAGTGAGGATTTAGTTTTCTGGAAAATGAATAATTTGTATTTAATGTTTGATATAAAAACTAATGGATTTTGAGTAGAAATTTTAGATATATTGTCTTTAATTTGTATATTATTTGGAATTTATACAATCGTTAGTAAAAATCCTATAGTATCTGTTTTGTTTTTAATTGGATTATTTTCTACAATTTCTTGTTATTTAATATTAATAGGTTTAAGTTTTATAGGTATATCTTATTTATTGGTTTATGTTGGTGCTGTATCTATTTTATTTCTTTTTATATTAATGTTGATAAATATTAGAATATCAGAACTTTTAAGTGATACAAATAATTATTTACCTTTAGCTATTTTAAGTATAATACCTTTTGTATATATATTAGGTCAAAATGTATATTTTAATCCTATACAATTTAATTTTATGAGTTATTTTTATAACTCTTTTTTTGAAAAGTTTTATATTATAAAACAAGAACAAAATCAAAGTATTTATAATATTATTGATTATAAACAACAAATAAATTATGCCAGTAGTAATAACTGAGATACTGTTTTAGTGGATATTACAAATATTACAAGTATTGGTAATATTATGTATAGTGTTTATAATATATGATTATTAATAGTTTCTGTTATATTGCTCTTAGCTATGGTTGGAGCTATTGCTATTACTATTTCTGATAAAAGAACTTAGTTTTATTAAAATTATATTTATAATTAATGATTTATAAAACAAAAAATATTTTTCAAAATCACCCCTATCATTTAGTATCTCCTTCTCCTTGGCCTATTTATACAAGTACTGCACTTTTTACTGTTACAATTACTGGTGTATTAAGTATGCATGGATTTTTATTTGTAGGTTACTTATTCTTTATAGCTATTTTCAATTTAATAGCATCAATGACTTTATGATTTAGAGATGTAATCTCAGAGGGTACCTATTTAGGTAATCATACTAATGCTGTACAAAGAGGTTTGAATTTGGGAGTAGGTTTATTTATAGTTTCTGAAGCTTTATTTTTCTTAGCTATTTTTTGAACTTTTTTTCACAGTTCATTATCTCCTAATATAGAATTAGGTGCTCAATGGCCTCCTATGGGTATAAATGGTATTAATCCATTTGAATTACCATTATTAAATACTATAATATTATTATCTTCAGGTGTTTCAGTGACTTATGCTCATCATTCTGTTATACAAGGTAATAGAAAAGGAGCATTGTATGGTTTGATTTATACAATTATATTAGCTGCATTATTTACAGCTTTACAAGGTATAGAATATACAGTTTCATCTTTTACTATATCTGATGGAATATATGGATCTTGTTTTTATTTTGGAACAGGATTTCATGGGTTAATTTTTTTTTATATGTAGCCCTATTTTTATCTATGTATATTTTATTTAAAACAGAAGAAATTAAAAAAGATAAAATTGAGATTGTTAATAAAAGTAATAAATTGTTAATTAATTTACCTTCTTATAGAAATAAATAAGCTAATTTTTATTATTTAGATAGATCTTTTATAGAATGATTTGTTGGATCTGTAGATTCAGAAGGTAATTTTAATATTAAAATTACAGGTTTAAAAGAAGATAGAACATTTAAAAATGTTCAATTTACATTTCAAATAGGTCTTCATAAAGATGATATAAAAGTATTAAAATACATTATGAATCTAAAAATATAATAAATTTTTTTGTAAATGATTTAAATTCATTATTATACATAATAATACCAATATTTGATTATTTTAATTTAAATAGTTTAAAATATCATCATTTTATGATATTCAAAAAAGCAGTATTATTATCTAAATGATAAAAATCATTTATCAGAAAAAGGTAAGATAGACATAATAAATTTCCAAAAAGAAATGCAAAAAATGACTGGTAAATGAGTACCAAGTTCTATAATTAATAAAATTAATATAACTAAATATTGATTAGTTGGTTTTGTTGATGGTGATGGTACATTTTCAACTAATAAATTTGTGCCTAGATTTAAATTAGAAAATCATATTAAGGAATTTGAATTGTATAATAAAATTAAAGAGTTTATTAATGTAGGTAATGTTATTATTACTAATCCTAGAATTAATAGAATTAATAGTAATGTTACTATAGTATTAGAGATTAATAAAATTAAATAACTAAAAGAAATTTTAATTACATTAATGTATAGTGATAATTCTATTTTATTAAAATCTTTAAAAGTTGAAGATTTTAATTATTGATTAAAATTAATTGATATTTATTATAAAGGTTATTATACTATATCGGAAGGTAAATATTTATTTAATGCAATACAATTGTGTATGAATAAATATAGATTAACAACTAATACTCATTTATTAAAAGATAAAATGCATATTTCTGATATAGAAAATTTATTAAAAAAACTATATTTGTTAGAAAGTCCTTATGAAATAAAAAATGGTGTTAGATATTATAGAAATACTAATAAATTAGTAAGTGAAGCTACAAATATTATTGTTATTAATAATATTAATAAAAGTAATGTTTATATTAGTATATCTGATTGTGCCAAAAATCTTAATATTTCTAGAAATAAGATTAAACATTGTTTAATTACAGGTGAATATTATAAAAATTATAGTTTTGTTTTAAGTTAATATATATATGTTATTAATTATAATAGAGTTAAAAGTAAATAAATCTTTATTAAGACAATTTTCTGCCTAGTATATGTATATATATTTTATATATGTATAAAGGTTCAACGACTAGCTAACAAATATTATGTTACTTTAAACATACATACTTAAAGTAAAATAATGGCATTAAACTCTACATATTAATATATTAAATTATAAATATAATTTAATAAAGACTAATATGAATAAATAGTCTAAACAATAATGTGAATTATTGCTAATTTATATTGTACATGTTATAATTGGAACAGCTTTTTTAGCTGTAGGTTTCTGACGTTTGCTTGCTTATCATTTTACTGATCACCATCATCTGGGATTAGAATCAGGAATACTTTATTGACATTTTGTTGATGTTGTATGACTTTTTTTATTTATTTCAATATATTACTGAGGTTATTAGTAATAATTAATGAAATGAGGTAAAATTGTATAACACTAACTAATGTTCGCGTATTTTTTTTTAATTTGTAAATAATAATTAAAATTGATGTATTTGGTTTTATTTTGTAGATATATTCTTCTCCAATATTAGATGGTTTACATTATTCAGTTTCTTATTTAATATATAATTTTATTTAATTATGTCGATATATTTATATCTATAAAAGTAATTAAATAAAATTATTATTATTTGCTTTATTATTATTGTTTGTTTTAAGTATTTATGATATCAACATATTTTATGAAAAAAAAATTATTAAATTGTTTAAAATTAGAATTTCTAGTTTGTAAAAAGATTTTACAACAGAATTTAGCCTGATTCTTGTTAAAACTAAACAAAGGTCCTTATGTTACTTTTTTAGCTCGTTATTTTATAATTATTTTGGGTGGATTCACTTTGCTTTTATTAATAATACTTATTGTAATTTTGATTTTTATTGTTTTAAGTCTTCAAGAAGATATTTTAGATCAAGACTCTCATATAAATTCTCAAAATCCTTCTGAGGATTATTATGAATATAATAATATTAAATACAATTGCCAAAAGCTTCCTAATTCTGATTATAGTAATATATCTGATCTTATTGATACTTATGACGAGATAAGTACATATGATTTGGAAAAAATGTTTAAAAATGAGGATGAAAATCTTGCAGTGGTATGAAATAGATGTGTATGAAAAATAAATAGAACTAGTGAAATTTATAATCAAATAATTGATCATGCCGAGATTAGAGAAGCTACTGGTGAATGTATCTTTTATAAAAAAGATAATATTACACCTTTTAATTTTATGGTTCATAAAAATTTTATGAAAGAATTAATTGCAGATGTAAATGAGGAGGTTAATTCAATAGAGACACTTTATCTTGATAAGGTAATGAGAGCTGAAGCACAATATTTTAGAAGAACAGGTATGAATAAATATCCTATTGATAAGTATAGAGAATTTTATACAATTCTCAATAAATATAACGGTAATTATTGATATGTTTATCCTAATATTAAAGAGACAGAAAATTATAAATGATAAATATTAAATTACTAAATCATGTTATATTTTAGTAATTTAATTTAATATTATTTTTATTTTTTGTTGTTTTATTTTTATAGTTAATACAAATTTTTTATTTTATATAAACTATTTAAATTAATATAATATAGTTTATATATAATTATATATATATTATATTTTTGTATAATAATATATATATAGAGACTTTAGTTTAATTGGTAAAACATGTGACTTTTAATCATTACTTTAGGGGTTCAAGTCCCCTAAGTCTTAAATATTTAGAGGTAAAGTAAAATTCTTATAAATATTTTAGTATTTGCTTTATTAATATAAATAAAATTTTATTTATATAATATTAAATATTATTTTAATAAATATATTTAATCAATTGTTTAATAAATCAATAAATTATTAATATTTAAAAAATAAATAAAAAACGGCTATAAGTTAATGGTAAACTGATCGTCTTCCAAACGAATATTATCGATTCAAGTTCGATTAGCCGTAAAGTATTAGTTATTAAATAAATATTTTAAAGTATACTTATTTGAATTCGACTAATAATATTTTAAAGAGTTAGTAACTTAATTGGTAAAGGGTTTTCTTGTCAAGAAAATAGATGCCGGATCAAAGCCGGTCTAACTCGTTTATTTAAAGGAAAAGTCGCTATAGGTAAAGCAAGATATTTGCTAAATATTGTGTATTATACACTTAGATGTTCAAATCATCTCTTTTCCGTGATAATTATAATAATTAGTTTATATATTTTAATTAAAATAAAATATAATTTCTAATATATTCAATTTATAAACTAATTAGATTTCTTAACTTAATTAGGTAAAGTATACTTTTGATAAGAGTAGGATTAGCGTTCGAACCGCTAAGAAATCAAATATAATTTATAATGCTTTATTAAAAAATATTTAAAGAGTATAATTTAAAGGTAAAATTTGAAGCTTCAAACTTCACATTCTCAGTTCAAATCTGAGTGCTCTTGGTTTTAAAATTAAATTAATTTTTAAATAAATTTTACAATTTATGTTAAAATTATTAATAATAATTTGTAAAAATTATAAGAGAATTGACCGAGTGGTTTAAGGTGGCAAGCTTGAGATTTGTTAAATTTTATTATTTCATCCGTTCGAATCGGATATTCTCTGAATGTACTATTTTTAAATAAATACAGGTTAGAGCCAGGTTGGTTAGGCGTCTCAATTGGGATGAGGAATTGTTATGTTCGAATCATAATAACCTGAATATTATATATAATTAGTATAAAAATATATAAATAAATTAATTATTTATATGTAAGATATTTTTCTTGATATTATATTAATATCAAGGTAAGTATAAAAAGAAACTATTATGGATAATTAGCTATATATTAAAGATAATAAAATAATCTAGGATAAATCCAATAAATAAACAAAGTAAATTGAAATATCTTATTAACTTTAGGAAAAAAAATCAAACGAGATTTTATAATTAGTGTTACTAATATAAATAAGCTTATAAGTAAAATGGATAATATCTGTTTGAATAAAGGGGAACCTTCCTCTAAAGCTAAATATGATATATAAGCGATAGTGAATAGTACCGAGAGGTAAAATTTGAAATAGTAGTTTTATAAGCAGCTCAAATAAAATTTAAATAAATATTTAGAGCGTACCTTTTGCATAATGGGTCAGCAAGTTAATTTTAGAAGCAAGCGTAAATAGTGTATCTTTAAATTTATAATAAATTTGAATATATATAAATTTGAATATATATATAGAATATATTTAATATTATATATTAAATACCATATATTTAATGCCTAGATAAACCAATTATGAAAAAATGAATTAGTTTCTAAGTTTAGACCCGAAGGCTAGTGATCTTACCATGATCAGGATTATAAAAGTCCGAACAGGTAAACAATTAAGGATGAGCACTTAATTAAGCCTGAGTAAAAGTAAACCTTTTGCTATAAATCATCAAATTGACGGAAAATTCCTAAAGCAATCTAGACTAACCAAATATAGTAATATAATTTGGGGCGCAGGTAATTACTCGCGAAATAGTAAAACAAAGATTGATGAATGTAAGTTAATGGATAATCCGCAGCTAAACACCAAAATTTGGTGTAGAGTTCATCGACTAAACGGTGATTGGCGCAAGCTTAAAATATAGTCAAACCTCATCTGAAAAGATGCAAGAAATATAGTTTATAAATTTTTAATAAATTAATTTGAACAATAAAAAATATTTATCTAAGTATATACTCGTACAGCTCATAGGCAAAGTACAAGTAGAAAGGTATTAGGGTCAATAAAAAGCTAGCACCCTAATCTATTGATAGAGTTGAAAAGATAATTATTTAATGTTAAAATAAAATAAAAAAAAATAAAGCTACAAAATTAATATTATTTCTACAAAAATCTTTTACATCAAATGCAAATACAAATAATAATCTAAATAACGTAACACCTTTAATAAAATATCACAATGCTGATATTGATAAAGTTAATATACTTACAAACAATCGTAAAAAGATTGGAATTTATCGTTGAATAAATAATCTGAATGGAAAAACATATATAGGAAGTTCGAGTAATTTAAGTATAAGATTTTATAAATATTACAGTTTATCTTATTTAGTAAAAAGTAATAGACTTAGAGCACTTTTAAAATATGGGTTTTCAAATTTTAGTTTATCTAGAATATTGTAATTTAGAAAATTTATTAGAAAGAGAACAATTTTATTTTAATAAATTAAAACCAGAATACAATATTGTTAAAAAAGCAGGATCAACATTAGGTTATAAACATTCAGAGGAATCTCTTAAGAGAGATTTTATTTTAAGTGATGAAATTTTGGTTAAAAAAAAGTTGGCAACAAAAAATGCTACTTTAGCGAGAAGCATTTCTATTTTAGTAAAAAATATTAAAACAGGAGAAAAATTAGAATATAAAAGTATGAGTGAAGCAGCTAATGCTTTAGGAGTAACTAAAGGAGCTGTATATAAAAGAATATTGAAGAAAACATATATTATAACAAAATTAAAATAAACTATATTATCTTAAATGGACAGTTGAAATAATTTATTTTACTGTTTAGGGAGAAAAATCCTAGCTCTACCTTGGTAAAGGTAAAAAGGATAATTTGTATCGTTGTACAGATATCTGATGAATTGTGGTAAGTTAGTGAAAGACAAAACTGACTAGTATAGCTGGTAAATAATAAATTAAGCAACTATTAAAGCCAGTAAGTGGAAGTGAACCTTCTGCTAAAAACCTTCAAATTGACGGGAACTCCCTAAAGCAATTTATACCAAACAAATGTCATAAAACAATTTGTGGCACAGGTAATGACTCGTGGTAAGGTAAAAAATAAATTGATACATGTAAATGTAATGGGAAATCCGCAGCCAAGTATCATTAATTATTTTATAATAATGGTATGCAGTTCATCGACTAAATGTAGGTTGGCATATTTAAATGTGCTTAAGATATAGTCAAGTCCCATTTGAAAGAATGCAGGATAATGAAGTATTTATTTATAAAGATATTTGTAATATTTTCATACTTCATTATCTTTAAATGGATAGTCATATAGACTATTTAGGAAGAAGGACCTCAGCTTTATCTTAATTAATTAAGATTAAAGAGGTAGATCTGTTTCCGCGAAACCTATGTGAGTAGGTAATTTAATTTATATCTTAGCAGGTACAGAACTGTGATCTCGGACAATTTCTATTTATAGATTTTGTAAACATCGGGGAATCGTATTGATTTTATCGGAGAGTATTTGCACTCGGAATGGCAAAGATAATTATTGAATAATCGGACATAGTGCGATAAGGTTGTATTAAATTTTAATAATTTATAAACGGCCTATAAGTAGAAGTGAACCTTCTGCTAAAAATCATCAAATTGACGGGAACTCCCTAAAGGGATTTCAACCAAACGAATATGGTAACATAATTCGTGGCACAGGTAATGACTCGTGGTAAGGTAAAATCGAAATCTATATAAAGTAAAATGGGAAATCCGCAGCCAAGTGCCATTTTTTATATTATAATAATGGTATGCAGTTCATCGGCTAAATGTTGATTGGCCTTTTTAGGCTTAAGATATAGTCAAGCCTCATTTGAAAGAATGCAATGGCAATAAAGTAATTTTTATTAAAACTTAAAATCGACTCTTGCAAAAGATTTAATACCTCGACTACCTTTAGAAGGGTAAATCGAAAGAAATATTATCTTTAATTCATAAAGGTAAAGTTATCAGTTCTGAGACTAGAGATAAATTATCTAAAGCGACTGCAAGTTACAAAAAAAATAATCCTTTAACACCTGAAGCTTTAGATAATATAAGATCTAAAACTACGTGAAGGAATACCTGTATCGGTATTAAATACTCAAACTAATGAAGTAAAAGAATTTATAAATAAAACTGAAGCAGATAAATTTTTGGGTGTAACTAGACAAGCAATATATAATGCTATTAAAAGAGATACACTTATTAATGGGATATATTTAATATCAAAAATAAAACAATAGATGTATTTTATTATAGGTTGTATTAAAAATTAATAAAAAAAAAATAAAAATTACTTTAGTTTCAATTAGAAATCAGGTTTTAAGCCTGTTGTCAAAATGGATAGTTTTTTTGATTAAAAACTATTTAGGGAGAAGTACTTTATTTTGTCTAAATGACTATAAAGTAGATCTGTGTATGTCTAAAGGGAAACAGCCCTGAACAAGAGTTATAAGGTTCCAAAATTATTGTTGAGTGAAATTAAGGATGTTTTTATCAAATACAATCAGGAAATAGGCTTAGAAGCGGCCATTTTTTGAAGATCTCGTAACAGAGCACTGATTTATAAATTTTAATTTTTATAGATATTTACACCGAAAATTTTCGGATCTAAACAATATACCGAAACCTTGTACGTATATATAAATATATAATATTCTTTTATAAATATTGTATATATGGGATAGCGGAACATTGGATAAATATTAGATTTTATCTTTTTAAGATTTAAAATATTAAATATAATCCAAGAGAGAATGCTGACATGAGTAACGAAAAAGGAATAAACTTCCTCGCCTTAAGCTTATGGTATTTTATTTAAATTTCGGTATCTAAGTATAATACCAAAAGGATATTTTTATAAATAATATTATATTATTATATGTTATTTATTTATTTACTAGTTTATAAATATAATATATTATTATTTTTTTAATAATAAAAATTATAATGATAAAAAGAATTTTTTGTTAACAAAACCTTTATTAGGTGTTAAAGGTTCTGGAAATTATATACAAATGAGTATAATTTTTTATATAAAAGTATTAGTAACTTTTATTAAGTTTAATATTTTAATATTTACTTAAAAAAATTATATAAAATTAAAATAAATTAAAATTTATTTATTTAATTCTTAGAAAAATGCTTAATAATTGTAAGTATTCTATAAATTTCTATAAATAGAATACTACAACAGTTTTATTAAATATAAACATATATATTGAAAAAATTAATAATAATAATATTATTATTTTAATAAAACTGTTAATATTTATATAATAATTATTATTATATAAATTGAGTAAGTATAAATTATAATTATTAAGCATTTTTTTTTTAACCGTACCTAAATACTAACACAAGTAAGCAAGTAGAGTATACAAAGGCGTTTGAGTGAACAATCATGAATTAAGTTTAGGCGACTTAACATTGTGATAAAGAGCCAAATTCCGGGGAAGCCCTAAAGCTTTAATAACTAAACTTTTTAGGGAAACTTATTAAGTGGCCTCATTAATGATTGAGGGTATAGTAATATCATTAAAGATTCTAGTAATAGGAATGGGTAATCGCGGATCTAAATCAATAATTAATTATTGTAAAAGAGCAACGAGTAAACGGTTCTTCAATAATTATTAATTGTAAGATATACTCTAGTCGCCGGGAAAGCCGGTTTTTTGTTAATTTAATTAAATTGATTAATATTTATCTTTTATTTGAAAATTTAATAATATTTTATTAAATTGTTCATTAATATTGTATGAATAAATAGTTTTTTATCTAACTTAAATAAATAATTTATTTATTTTATTTAATTAAAATAAATAGATTTTAAGTTAATGGTAAATTTTTAAAATTGAAAAAATTTTTAAATATAAAATTAAGTATTTATGAATACTTTGAAAAATGTTAAATTTATTATAACAATAGTTTAATTGTTTTATAATATAACATTTATATAAATTTGCTATAGGTTTATTATATTTAATATTGCATATAGCCAGGCCACCTGACGCATAATACTACCTGCGAATCTTGATATTTTTCAACTACTATAACTTTAGGATCTAAAAAATCCTCATATAATTTTTTTTTTATTTTAGAAAAATTGATAGTAAGTAAAAAAGCTTTATTTTACATATCTAAAAGGTTTAAGTAAAATTAAATATTTTTCATTTATTGAAAACAGATTTATTAGCTTTTAAATGTCCAGGCGTAAAGACTACTAAGGAGTTGGCTTAACACTAAGCGCATATGCCCGGGGCGATCACTTCATGAGGTTGAAAAAAAGATGATACCTCGCCGGGATAGTAGCAGTCGATAATGTTAAATATTAGTTTTATAAAGATATGAAAAAATTTTTTAAAGATATTTTAATAGGTATTAAACATGGTGTAAAATTACCAAGTTTACCAAAATCTGTTAGCATATTTCATAATCATCCTTTAACTAGAATATTCAGAGTTTTAGGTGGATTATCTATATTATTAGTTTTATCTGGTTCTCAAATGATTAAAGAATCCATATTTTTTTATCCTATATTTATTTTAGCCTTTTTTCAATTTATATATATAATTATAATTAATTTAATAAAATTTTTTTATATTGTATATTTATGAAAAAATAATAAATTTCAAGTAAGAAATTCTCCTTTAAACAGAATAGCAAGTTTTAGTGCTAGTTTAATTGGTTGTATTAAAGGTACTTGTGTATTAGGATTAAGTGGTGGTACTGCTTTAGGAATGGGATTAGGTATTGATGAACTTTTATTAAATCATGGACGTGAACCTATTTTTAGAAATGTCCTTGGGAAAGGTTTAGATCAAGCTTTAAATGGTATTGGAATTGAAAATCCTAATAAGGATATTACTAATATGGATAATGATTTAAAAACATTAAAATATAGATATGGTAAATTAAAGAATTTAAGTGATGATCTTAAAGAATTGGATTTAATTAGTGAACAAGTTGGTGTAAAAGATTCTGAATTTATAGGTGAAGTAAAAAAAGATCTTCTAAATAGAGTTGAAATAGAAAAACTATCAATAATTAAATCTAAAAGTAAAATTTTATCTGATTTAGCAGGAAAAGATTCATTTGGTACAAGAAAATAAAAATGAAAAAAACAATGAACAATTATTTAAATAATATAAAATTAGATCCAAATTATGTAACAGGTTTTACAGATGCAGAAGGTTGCTTCCATATATCAATAGTAAATAAACCAAAAGCAAGATTAAAAAAAAGTGTAAGAGTAATATTTCAAATAACTTTACATATTAAAGATATAGCTTTATTATACAAAATTCAAGAATTTTTTGAAGTAGGTAAAGTAATAAATAGAAAAGATAATGCATGTTATTTCAGAGTTTCATCATTTGCAGAATTATTAGTAATTATAAGTCATTTTGAAAAATATCCTTTATTAACAGAAAAACGAGCAGATTTTATATTATTTAAACAAGTATTGGAATTAATGAATAGAAAAGAGTCTTTAACAAATGAAACTTTACAAGAAATTGTTAATAAGAAAGCTGCAATGAATTTTGGAAAATTATCAGATAAATTGTTAACTTCATTTTCTAATACAATACCTGAAAATAGACCTATAATAAATAATCCCGTAATTTATAATCCATTATGATTAAGTGGATTTGTAGATGGAGAAGGATGTTTTACAATAAATATTTATAATAGAAAAGATACAATTTTAGGTAAAGGAATAAAATTAGTATTTAAAATTACTCAAAATAATAAAAATATAAAAATATTAAAACAAATAGTAGAATTACTAAAATGTGGTAATTTATATAGTCAATCAAAAGTTACTAATAGTAATGTAACAGATTATATGGTAACAAATTTATCTGATTTGACTTATAAAATAATACCATTTTTTTCTAAATATCCTTTACAAAGTAGTAAAAAAAAAGAATTCGAAATTTTCATACAAATTAGTGAAATGATAAAACAAAAAGTTCATCTAACAAAAGAAGGATTAGCTAAAATACAAAAAATAAAAGAAACATTAAATAAAAGATAAATATTAATCAAAAAATGATTTATAAACAAAAATTAAAGTTTCCACAATAGCCTAATCCTATTAATAATAAATTACGTTAATAAATTATTAATTAATTTAATAAAAATTAATGGGATGAAATTGTGGACGTAAGGAACTCGGCAAATTAACTACCGTAACTTCGGAATAAGGAGGGCCATTATTAGTGATATATTAATATCATGTTAATAAAAGGAAGCATAAAATAATGTTGTACGACTGTTTAATTAAAACAAAGCACTCTGCAAAGATGTAATATCAAAGTATTGAGTGTGATGTCTGCCCGATGTCGGTAGGGTAACTGATTTTCTTAATTTATTAAATTAGGTTTTGATGGACTCCCCGATTAATGGCGGCCTGCTTTGAGATGTAGGATATCTCTTATGTGGGTAAAATTATCAAATTCCGGGAACCTCCTAAAACTTCTGATACCAAGCCTTAATCGAAAGATTATTGGTGGCTGGACTAATTATTCAGGTAAGGTAATAAGTCAGAAGATGAACGAAAGTGAAATGGAATATCGCGGATCTAAGTTAGTATCAGATTTAAAAATACCCACAAGCCAAATAAAAAAATCTGAAACTGTAAAAGAGCAACGAGTAGATGGTAGTTGATGTAATAATCTTAATTATGATATGGTTAGCCCAATTATAAAAAAGATAATACATTTAAGGTGTACTCTAATGAACTTCGAAATAAGTTATCAAATAAAAGTCCTTTCTAATCAAAAAAGATTTTATACTGACTATGATTCTAATAAGTTAAATCCTTGATTTATTACAGGATTCGCTGATGCTGAATCAACTTTTAATATTTTAGTTCAACCATGTTCTGATAGAAAAATCAAATGAATAGTAAAAGCTATATTTGCTATAGGTCTTAATAGAAAAGATGTAGTAATATTAGAAAATATTCAATCTTGATTTGGAGTAGGACATATTTATAGTTCAGGTACAAAAGTTTATTATAGAGTAGAATCTTTTAAAGACTTACAAGTAATAATAGATCATTTTGACAAATATCCTTTAGTAACAGCTAAGAAAATAGATTATGCTTTATTTATAAAAAGTTTTAATATTATTAAACTTAATGAGCATTTGACTGAACAAGGTCTCTCTAAATTAATTAAATTTAAAAGTTCACTTAATAGGGGATTATCTGAAAAACTAAAAGATAGTTTTGGTGATATAAATTTACTTGATAGAGTAGAATTTAAATTTAATGGAATACCTAGTCCTTATTGAATAGCAGGATTTGTAAGTGGAGATGGTAGTTTTAATATAAAGACAACAAAAACTCGTACATATAAGGTACAATTAAGATTTTCTGTTAATTTACATATTAGAGAACAAGAGGTAATTAAAGGATTAGTACAATTTTTTAATTTAGGGGATAATAAATATATTTATTATACTGATAATTCAGTAGCAGTTCAAATAGTAAATACTTCAGATATCTTAAATATTATAATACCATTTTTTGACAAATATCAAATCAAAGGGGCGAAACAAATGGATTACATTGATTTTAAAAAGGTAGCTGAAATTATTAAATCTAAAGACCATTTAACAGAAGAAGGTTTTAGAAAAATCTTAGTTATTAAATATAATATGAATTTAAAAAGAAAATAGTACTGTTTTTCTGTAAGTATATAATTTTTTTTGTATGATAAATTTTATTTGCCATGTATCTATAAGGGTCCTAAGGTAGCGGAATACCCTGGCCGTTAAATGCGGTCTTGCATGAATGACTTAACGATACAACAGCTGTCTCGATGATTGGCTCAGTGAAA
>AP72_2010_repI_A100DRAFT_1000002_pt1 | contig 46258 bp, 70 predicted proteins | sample AmaPasrepliIA100_FD_9193 | JGI IMG/M metagenome (IMG submission 9193)
TTTTTTTTTTTTTTTTTTTTTTTTTTTTTTTTTTAATAATTAATAATATAATATTATACTACCCTACCCCGTCCTACTAAGTGGACATAATGTGGTGGGTAAGGCTTCCGGGACTCCCCTACCCTTCCGCTAAAGTCAAGTCGGACAACGACTTAGCTCGAAACGGCGAGGTGAAAGACTCCGGAAAGACCCCGGAAACAAGCCGGAAACATACCGGAATCAATCCGGACTGTAAATGGAATATCTATTAATAACTATACCTATACATAACAATGTGCGTAGCACATACTTCCAATATTGTCCACTAAAGAGGACACAAAAGTGTTCATTTTTGAGACAGTGTGTCCTATTTTGGTCTCCGAAATGGAACATAACACTTTTTGCCACCACAATCCCTAGTGGCCTCGCGCTCGGCTCATACAATATGTTGTACTTTCGGAATTGGCCCAAAAATTGCAGATACATCCGGTATCGGACGCCCCTAGCAAGCCTATTTCGGAATATTAAGACTAATGGAAGGAGACTGAGATGAAATACTACAGACTACGTTACATCACGACATCAGGAATTAGCATGTTATTCAGGAAACTGTATAACGAGCACGACAAAGCAGAAATGGAATTCACGGATTTATTCAAACGCAATAATGGTGTGTTGCGATTCGAGTTCGAGATTGAAACCACATATGATATTCCAACCGACACTTGGAATACTATTTTTAAGGAGACTAAATAATGTGTTTATGTGAAATGTGTGAACCTTGTTTTGATTGTGGTCATCGTGCTGATGAACATATAGCAGGCGATGGTCACTGTTATAAGTGTGGATGTTCACAGTTTAATCCACTACTAAAACAACCATTACTTACTGCATGGAGTAAACTTAAACTAATAAACAAAACCATTTCTCACTCTAAGTTTGTTGAGAAATGGATTGAAACGAATGGAGTTAAATAATGAATCATTCATTTACGCCAAGTATCAGCAATATGCTGATGTGCGCTGTATGTAAGAAAGATAGTGTAGCACATACAGACCACGCGACCTGCGATGCTTGCCCGAATGTTGGGCCAGTAGAATTACGCTATGGGACGATGTTACTATGTGCTGATTGTTGGGCTAAAGAACAGGCTCTACAATTAGCTAACAATACTCCCACCAAACAAGCGGAACGTGTTGACACATTGAATGCAGCGATTAAAGCATCGCGCGAGCAGGACGCATCAATTCAGGTTAACACAGATATCTTTAACGCAGCCACAGTTGCCATACAGGAATTAAAGCAATCAATCGACGCTGACCCTACAATCACAAACAAGCCATATCATCTAGCGTCAGAGTTAACGACAAGATTCGAGCATTTCAAGGCAGTAATATTCGCTAAGAATCAGGAAATTATCGAAGCTGCTAATCAGCAGAAAGCAATTCAAGTGTATTTGAATAACATGGCAAATACGCTTCGTGCAGAAGAACGCGAAAAACTCAAGCTTCAAGATATTAACTACAAGCCCACGCCTCCGAAACTAGTCAAGTCGAAGACTGATAAGCCAGCAACAGTTAAAGTAAGGTCCAGCAATAAGCTTGATAAAGCTGAACTTCGCAAATACGCTGCTGAATTAAACATTCCAGAGTATACTATTCAGATGTTGTGTGTCAGCAAAGGTATCACACCCGCGATGGCTGCCGACAAATTACGTAAACAAATTCAGGAAATGAGAGAGGAAGCTTAACTTATGATTACTGTATTTAATCGTCATGTATGGATGATTAAAGGAAAGAAATGGTGCCTTTATTTTCCATCAACTTATTTCATTGGCTCATATCATATGGTAGGATATTTCAAGAATTGGAGTTTCTGTTTTCTAACTCTTGAAAGAAAGGATAGATAATGAATAAACTGGAGATTCATTGTTGCGGTCAGATATTCTGGTCAATTTGGCTCTATAAACTACATACTAAGATTTCATTAGTCCATAACTATACTAAATTGGAATTAATGAAGGTGAATGATGACAAGAGAACAAGCAAGTAAATTTACACGACAGGAATTAGACCGCTACCAACTGTCAAGTTGGAGCGTCAGAATTACGCAAGACCCAGATGTTCCATACTTGGGTCTGTGCATACACAATGATAAGGTCATTGTGTTGAACGCACACCATATCGACATTCATCCTGATAAGGAAGTTTGGAATACTATCAGACATGAAGTAGCCCACGCAATCGTTGGAGCGGGACATGCTCACGATAAAGTATGGGCTGATAAGGCAAAAGAAGTTGGTTGTGATGATGTAGCGCCATGCTCACATCTTAATCTTCCGCCTCACATTATTGATGCCATTCGTAGTGGCGCTAATGTTGAGATGACAATCGAGGAAGAGGTAATCACAACTATCAAAAAGACACCGAAATATACTGTGACTCGCTTGCAGGAGAAATGTCCCGATTGTGGCAAGGTTGCAGTAGAGAAATATGCTATCGACAGCACTAATGAGAATGGTGACCAAATCAAGCTCATTATGCTGGAATGCTTCCATATTCTAACTAAGGTCATTCCGAAAGCTACGCCTTTCGAGACAATGGTTAGCAATGATTGGAAGGACGAAATTTCCGCTTGTAAGCATGAGTGGAATAAGAATCAGTGCAAGAATTGTGGAGAGTTCAAACTCTACAATTTCCAAGTAGCAGGCGCTCGAAATGCCGAAATTGCATTAGCTATGCAAAAGGGTTTCGGTATATTCGATGAAATGGGACTTGGTAAGACAGTTCAGGCATTGGCAGTTCTGAAATTCCACAAGGAATTAATGCCATGCATGATTGTCACTAAGTCAGCAATCACATATCAGTGGTTCATGCAACTGGTCAGATGGTTAGGACCAGACTACGGAGCACAGATTATCAAAACTAGTAGGGATACTCTGCTCAAGGGACCGAAAACATACATCATTCCATATGATTTGTTGCGTAGGTTTCCGAGAGAACGACTGCACAAACTCAATATCAAGTGTGTGATATTGGATGAAGTGCAGCAGATTAAGAATCCAGACTCTAGTAGAACACAGGAAGTCAGAAAGTTAGTTAGTGCAAATGAGAATTGCAAGGTTCTTGAATTAAGCGGAACACCGTGGAAGAATCGTGGTGCTGAATTTTTCCCTGCATTGAATTTGCTGGACCCAGTTAAGTTCTGGTCATATCAGAATTTCTTGGACCAGCACGTTGAATACTATTACGAAGGCGCCAAAAAGAAGATGGGTGGCATTCGTAATCCTAAGAAATTCAGAGAGTATGTAGCTAACATCCTAATTCGTCGAGAGTATGACGAAGTGATGGATGAATTTCCGGAAGTCAATCGTATGCGTATGCCCGTCCAGTTGGATGAGCTATCGCAGAATACATATGACGAATCAACATCAGAGTTCGTCAAATGGTATAACGAGAAAGTTATCGGCGGCGAGGAAGATAATATCAGTAGCATGGAAATCCTCGCGAAACTAACCCGTATGCGTCACATAACGGGATTAGCTAAAATTCCAGCAACATTGGGATTCATTGAAGAGTTTATAGAAGAGACTGACCGTAAACTTGTGGTATTCGTTCATCACAAGGATGTAGGACAATTACTCTATAACGCTTGCATTGATAGGGATGAGAAAGCTAATCCCGAATGGCATAATCTCGCAACTGAGTTGCTGAGATTGGGTATCAAAGTATTTAAATATACGTCGGAACTTAGTGACGTAGAACGATACGAGATGCAGGAAGCTTTCAACAATACTCCACGCGCTATCATGTTCGCATCAACACTGGCATGTGGTGAGGGAGTAAATCTTCAAACTTGTGCAGATAGTATTTTGCATGAGAGACAGTGGAATCCTGCTAACGAAGACCAAGCTACGCCGGGCAGATTTAAGCGTATCGGTCAGTCAGCAAGAGTAATTAACGTAACTGTTCCGACTGCTCAAGATACTGTGGATGACCACCTTGATATTATGGTGGAAGAGAAGAGAGCAAGATTCCACAATCTAATGAACAAGAGTGAGCATATCAAATGGAATGAAAGCGATATGGCGAAAGAACTTGCCAAGCGTATTGTCGCTGCATTCCAAAAGAAAAACAAGGGTAAGACTCCTGTTAAAACTAACATCACTGCTATGGCATCAAGATAATGGCTGTAATTATTATTCTCCTCGCGTTTGTTATGGTGCCATTAGATATGGCTAAAGCACTGTGGCATAGCCTGAGATATAATCACGACTTCGATGTACTGTGCGTTGACTTCTATTTCAAACTGTCATGTCACGATTGTGACGCAGTATTTACAAAGGAGACTGAATAATGATTGATGTAACTGTGCAGCAATTCTCAAGTGGTAAAGAAATAATCTTTCGATATTCAGGAGATATCGAAATTGTAGAATGCCACGGACTTCTCCGAGTTTCAGCATACGTGAAAAGTGCTGAAGCTGGTAATTACTATTGGGACAAGAAAACCGATGATATCTTCTACACTGAAGATGTCGTTTCAATTGAGGCAAGGTAATGAGTATGAGTCAAACTCTTCGTGACGCCATTCTTAGCTCAGTTAATAGTCATCAGGGCATCAAAGGCGTCGAACTAGTATTACAAGTAATGGGTAAAGTAGGTATGGGTGGATTCACTGAACGTGAATACCAGAACACACTAGCCGAACTACTGATTGATGGTGACATTGTAGAAATCGAATACAGTTTACCATCAATGTCCTACAGACTGAAATCACTGTTCTTCCCGAAAGGAACCACATTCAATGTCCCCGAAACGAAAGGCGGAGTTAGTATTGATGACTGGAATGATTCAATACTGCATCGTCCTTAAAGGTCCAATCATCGTTGGGGATGGATATATTATTAACTGGCAAGGTGCTATATCGTGGCCCCAACTGAGGAACAATGAAGGTAAAGAGCTTCCTGAGGATATGTATGTTCTCATGGAAGACAAGACTAAACCGAAAGACCAGTTAGTTGTAGTGAATTGGAGTATTCAGTGACGCTATATCGAATCATTTCAAAGAAATCAGAAAAAGGCACTTACGCTGTATGGTATCCAAGTGGACTAGTATATTTTGGAAACTATACTGACTGTCTTCTCTTTGTTGGTGCTCGTGCATTAGGATTAACTGAAGAACAAGCAAAACTAGAAGCCAACAATCTTCGAGAATTGATGGTGAAACATTGAACGCAGGACAGTTAATTAAGTTACTTCAACAAGTTTCTCCATTAACTTTAATTATTATTGAGGACGCCGAAACCAATTGGTTTCTCAATATTACAAAAGTTTATGAGAGACAAGGAAAGGATACCATTCTTATAATCCAAGGTGATTATAGGGATGAGTATGACCCAGACTAATGAATATTGAAGTCTATATGAAGTGCTATGATTGTGAGCATGAGAATGCTTCTAAACTTGGCACACAAGGTTATGAATTAAAAGCCACTAGATTTGAATCTTTTAGTGAGGCTCATAAACATATGATGGATAATCCTGACCATTATGTGGATATTAATGTCCTCATTAATGACAATGATGATGGTGAGTAATGAGCGAGATACCAGATAATCGAACGATTGGAGAAACGAATATCCAAGAGATAGTGGATATTCCTATGGGTGGCAAGAAGAATGTCATCCTAGATGCTACTATCTTGACAACCTTAATGGGCTGTCCCAGACTCGCGGATTTTAGATTTAATCATAATCTCGAATCGATTAATGGTAAATCAAATTCGCTTGAGACTGGTCTGATAGTCCATGTATTCCTCGAACATTTCTATCGTAATACATCTCGTGGAATGAAGAGAGATGAAGCGATAGGACATGCATTCACCGCGGCTCAGTTATATATCCAAGGCTGTAAGTTTTGCACTGGATTCGTTCCTACCCAAGAATTACCTACACCAGTATGTGGTCATAAAGTAGACCAGTATCCGGGTGTTAGGAATACTCCAAAAGACGACGAAGGATATAAAATCGGATGGAGTAGAGTCCTCGAAACTTGTCAGGAATATGTAGATTTCTGGCGTAATGACCATTGGGTTACACTCGATGTAGAACGAGTAATGGGAGAAGTTCTATACGAGGATGAAGAGATTCGTGTATTGTGGAAGTCTAAGATTGATTGGCTTGTGGACAATAACGAGGGAATTTACTCGACTGACCACAAGACGATGAAACAAAAGCGGAATAATCTGTCATTGAATAATCAGTTCATTGGACAGTGCATTATCACTAAGCAACGCCGAATGTTCATCAATAAGATTGGGTTCCAGAAAACATTGGAGCCTAAAGAGAAGTTCACTCGTCATGCCATGAGTTATAGTGCGGCTAGACTCATTGAATGGCAATCAGAAACTTTACCATACTATGCTAAGTTGTTGTTAATGTATGCCGAGAGTGGACACTTCCCACCGAACTATAATAACTGTGAGACGAAATACGGTAACTGTGGATTTTCAGATGTTTGTGAATCAGACCCCAACATGCGTGAGTCTGAAATCAAGCGTCTATTTGTAGTTGGTCCTGAGTGGAATCCATCTAATGATGACGAATAGGAGAACATCATGGTAATGGAAGTAACTGACGAACAAGTAAAACATATGGCTGCTGCGGCTATCAATGCCTCAAAAGCTGTAGGTATGGGTTGGCTTCATCACGACCCAACTATGAATATTACACCTGATGATATTCATATCGTAGATAATTATCTATCCATTGACTATTTTCAAGGAAGAATGGTCAAGTTCCATGCTCGAAAAACTGAGGATGGAAAGTGGAAGTTTCATCCTGATGACCTTTCACCAGCTTATCAATCATGGTGTTTGAAATATACATCATGGGAAATGTTACTAGAAGCGTCTAAAATTAAATGACAACGAATGAACTGATTAACTTTTTCAATAACACATACGGTATCGATAAGGAATGGCCTCGCACTTATGAGGTAGATGCCGAGACATACTTGAATGTGTGTCAATCTGTTATTGAATGGTCTATTGCTCGCAATCTTAACGTCCTGAGATTAGAGGGACGAATACAGGGATACCATGTTGGTATCAATGTAGGCCCAAACAAGGGCATCTACTTTAAGAATGTGGAGTTAATACTTGTCAAAAAGACCACCGACCAATAGAAATTACTACATCGAAATAAAGATGGAGAGTCGCTGGACTCTAGTTCATACAACAACACGACTATCGAATGCTTATCAATGGATGAAAGATAATCCAGCGAATAGGTATCCATATCGAGTTATCTTGGTAACTCGTAGGATTGTATTTAACGGTGAGCGATGAGCAAAAAGGCCGGACATATTCATAAACTAAAACGCATTAAGCTTGGTAACAAGAGTTACTTAGTTTATAAATGTGTCAGTCCAGGTTGCCCTCATTACTTTGATGTGACACTCGCGGAAGGCCGTATGTGTATCTGTTGGCGTTGTGATGAGCCAATGGTAATTACTAAAGCAACAATGGACCTTGCTAAACCACATTGTGTGGACTGTACTAAACGCAAGAAGGAGATTCCCATTGAGGCGATTGAAGAGTTTATTAACAAGGGTTAGAAACCATCCATCTGTGATGGAATTACTCTTTAAATTGACACCAATGAAACCGAAATATCGTGGACTTAAAGTAAGTAACAGTTGGTTAGTCAAACATCTGGAGTAATAGGTGCCAACATTGGAGACAGTTAATATAGACGCCTTGTTCTCGATGTTCAAAGGTGAACCGGGAACACGGAAGTCTACTGAAGCATTATCTTATCCGGGAGACCAATACTGGATATCCACGGATAGGAAAATGCAAGCTCTAATGCTCCCAATGAAACGTTGGGGAATTAATCCTCGCACTGTGCAATACGATGACTATACTGATTGGGATACACCACGCAAGAAGTTAGAATCGTTACAGGTGAATTGCCCATTCAAAACTATTGTAGTTGATAGTATTACTAGTCTTGCAGATAGCATGACTAACCAAGTTAAGAAATACAAGAAAAAGGATGCCGACAAGGGTAAGATGATTGGTGGCATTCAAGTATCAGGACTAGAGGAATACAATGCTGAAGCCGCCGCATTTGGTGAGCTAATATCCCTTCTGAAAGACATTCATGAATATCACAAAGTTCATATTATCCTCATTGCTCACGTTGTAGGTCAGCGTAAGCAAGATGAGGCTAATAAAATGACTCATCACTCACGCGTAATCATCACAGGTGGTGATAAAATCTCAGGCAAAATCGCCAGCTATATGACTGAAGTTTATCACTTCAATGTGGAACCCAACATTAATGTGGATGCTGAGGGTAAGTATGGTTTGTTCACTAGCCATACTGGTAATGATTACGCAAGGACTTCTCTTCCACTAGAAAGGAATATTACTTTTAACAACGACCCGTTGTATGAGCGTTGGATTAAACCTGCAATAGACAAACTAAAAGCTGAGCAACCTATCCAACGAATCCAACAACCAACATCAGTAACACAACCACAACCATCGTTCAAGGCAAAGTGAGGTAGCATGAGTCCTATTGTCCAATTCAGTGACAGAGACATGAACCGCAGCAAGATTGTTGTGCCTGCGTGGTATCGTGTCAGAATCGAAACAGTGGGTGAATCCCCCGCGAAAGACCAGAGCAAGGGACCATCCACAAACTATCCGGTAGAGGCAACCATTCTTTTCAACGGAGATAATGGAAGCACCGAGTTTGCTAACATTCCGTTGGAATGGAATTTCAATAGCAAGGCTATCGGTTTTGCTATTGGATACCTTCAGTCATTGGGTGTGGACGTAAAGCCCAATCAGCGTTTTGAACTGAAGTCTTCCGAAGGCATGGAAATCGATGTTTTCGTGGAGAACGACGTTTACAACAACCGGACGGTAAACAGGGTCAATCACAAGTATCGTCCGATTCGTCCGGAAGTCACAGCTGCTGCTTAATATTATGATGGTCTGCCTCTCCGTTCGCTTATTGCTTTTAGCAATAGGACTTACAAAGCAGAGTAATTATTAGGTTAACTTAAAAGATAGTAGGAGCCTAATAGCCATCATGTGGTTAACTGTTAGTTAATTGAGGAGAGTGAATTATGGAAGATAGAATGTTTCTTGCAAATGATGACGAAATCGTGGACATGGACAAACAGTCCCAACTCGATGAGTCAACTGTTGTCGAATCAGAAGAATCCGTTGATGAGGAACCGGATTCCGAAATTGACGATGACGACGACGAAGTAGAAGATATTATTACTGAGACTCCCTAAACCAAAACAGCCTCAAGTAATAGGTAGTGGGTATTCCTCACGTAAACCCATTACTGGCTAAAAGTGGTTTAGTGATAGGGGCCACACATGACGTAGCGCATAGTCGCCGTATAATATTGTGTGGCCCCGCTTTAACTGAAAAATTGAGAGGACTAATGATACGTAAGGTCAAGAAGACCAGAACTATTGCCCCGCATTTATTTAGTGGGGAAAGACGAGAAAGAACATTTAATCGTCTACCCTCAGACATCAAAGAAGGACTGATTGGAATCGCGTATGATAAGAATCAGTCTGTGTCATGGGTGCTAGAGCAGATTATCATCGACTATTTTGGATTTAGGACACCAAAATATATCAAAAGGAAAAATAATGAATAGAAAGCATGAAAAACTTCTGATTGCACTTGGATTGGAAACATTACTGAACAACGCGCTTACTGACCATAAGCCTAAAAAGAAGGTCAAAAAAGTTGTTCGTAAAAAGCGTATGTCCAGGAAAGCACGCCATATGATTAGTGTCGCTATGAGAAAGCGATGGGCTAAACAAAAGGCATAACAGAAGTAACTATTTTGAAATATTGGCTAGGAAGTGGCCCGAAAAACTTCCAATCAACAATTCCGTGAATACGAGGTGAATATGCAGACGCCGTTTAAGGAAGCATTGGGTGGAAGTGACCCAATCACTGATTCTGAAGTAGCTGTCGCAGCAGCTACTCCGGAAGAACCGAAGGAAGAAAAGCGCGCTACTGGTAAGATTATCAAGGTTTCTGATGCGGGATGGGGTTTCATCTCGTCAAAAGAAATCAAGTTCACACGAATCTTTTTCCATTGGACTTCACTAAAACAGGATACTCTCCGATTCCCGGATTTGAAAAACGGGATGAAAGTAGAATTTACTCCTGTTGAAGTAGAAGGAAAGGGTTGGCGCGCGATTAAGATTCGTGTAGTCAGCGAGGATATTAAACCAGCAGCTTAAGTTTATTAGTCGGGATGGTCTCGAATATATTGAATAAGAGACTATGAAACCATTGATGTTTCGCCACAGCAATGGACATAACTTGCCCGTCATCCCGGCTAATAATATTGTATTGAGATGACCTTTCTTGAAAAGTATTACCAAGTTAAAACTTGGCATGATAGGGCTATCATCATGGAAATTTATCATCTCGCCATGATGACAAAAGAGAAGAAATGGACTATCGGAAATACTGCCAAATATTTTCGATGCTCAAACGGACTCGTATCCGAAAATCTCAAACTCGCCCGCGCAATCCACAGCAATCCCACCATCATTAAAGTCGAATCCCGAGATAAAGCGTTAAAGGAGTTAAACTAATGTGGGATATATCTAAAGGTATACTTTCCTATTATTGGTGTAAAAAAAATGTTGGAATAAATGGAGAGGGGTTGGACTTGAGAAATGCCCCAAATGTGGAAATAAATTAACTAATGTAACTAGAGAAGTGGTGTTCCTAAGTCGCAAACATTTCTATGAATTTAAAGAGGCTATGTGATGGCAGTGATGTGGCGTCCGCAAGATATCTCTGTTTATCAAAATTGGGTCAAGGCTATTTTAGATGAAGCCTCGGACTCACTAAACGATTGGGAATCCGACTTTATTGACTCTATTCAGAACAGACTAGACCAGAATCGAAATTTGACTCAGAGTCAAGCTGAGAAATTAGAGTCAATCTATGCCACGAAAACATCCTGATGTTGAGTGTTCAGAGATATCAGATAATGAAACTTGGAACAATTGTCCAGTATGTGGTAAAAACTGGAAATCTGTTCCTCCCATACAAGGAATATTACACCGAACTAGAATTTGCCAATCCTGCTGTGATATTTACTTAGATGAGCAGACTCTTGACTAATTCACAACAAATAGTAGCAGTTCTAACAACAACTGATATAAAAACTACTAGAGCTTGGCTCGGAAATACTAATGGACGACGTGTTGAGAAAGACCAATATTATATTAATGGGATTACTTATCAAATAGTCACTGAGCCCTCGCAATTACTGGATATAGAAATTAAAGCCTATGTAACACTCGGACCTTGGAATAGTAAGATGCAGGAAATGGTTGATGAGGCGAAAACGAGAATCAGATGAACGAACCTAAATATATTCCTGGCTTTGGTCCATTAGGGGCTAAAATCATGATTGTGAAAGAATGCCCGACCGATAAGGATTTGCAAGCTGGTAAATTCCTATTAGGTCGTGAAACTGAAATTTTGCTGAAAGAGGCTGGTATCCATGCTCAGAACTGTTGGATATCAGCCGTCAGCAAATATCAAGTGCCACTTAATATTGGAAAGAAGAAAATTCCTTTCCATGTGAGAGCAAAAAATGCCAATATCGACCCTGACCAGCAAGTCTCAGACTTACAGAATGAAGTTAATTCGATACAACCCAACCTTATCTTGGGATTGGGTAGAACTAGTTTGTGGGCATTCCACGGACGACAAGAAATCGATAAGTTCCGTGGCTCAATACTTATGGGTATGGGACGGAAATTCATACCAACTTATAACCCTGAACATCTTAATTGGGGAGTCCCAAGTCCAGAATTCATAGGATATTGGAATCGTCAGATTATTGCATTTGATTTCCGTCGGGCAGCAAAACAAGCTCAATTTCCTGAAATAAATCGTCCTTCCAGAAACCTCGAAATTTGCCAGAACAGTTATCAGCTAATTCAATTCCTCAATAGATATAAAGATAAGAGACGCATGGCCGTGGACATTGAGGCCGGTGGTTCTTACCTTCCTATCTGTATGGGCTTAGCTTTCACTAAGCATCATGGAATGACAGTTCCTCTCTGGAATGAGGACGGGATATCAACTATCCCCACTGCTGATTTAATTCAGATGTGGTTAATCCTCGCGCAAGTTCTATGGGAGAAGGACATTGTTGGACAAAATTTCAACTACGACCGTGATAAGATTAAACGTCTCGGATTCATCATCCGAAAACTTATCTCGGATGTTATGCTCAAAGCACATGCGATTAATCCAGAACTGCCTAAGGGGCTTGCCTTCAATACATCGATTTACACTGAAGAACCATACTACAAAGATGAGGGCATGTACCGAGGACCATTGCGTGATTTATTCCTTGGATGCGCCCGAGATAGTTGTATTACTATCGAGATAGATGAAGCTATGGACCCTGACTTAGATGAAATTGGTCAGCGTCCATTCTTCGAGAATTTCCTAATGGAATTACCAGACCTATATTGGTCTATTGAACAACAAGGATTTATGGTTAGCGCGTCCGCGAGGGATGAGCTAATGCGTAAGTATATTGAATGGGACGAAAGGTTAAGATATGAGTTATTTCACCTCTGTGAAGCTCCGATTAATGTCAATAGTCCTAAACAAGTGGCACTCCTATTGTTTGAAAACTTTAAACTCCCTCGCAAATCAGGAACAGGAGAAGAAGAGATTACTGAGTTACTTAATAGTCCAACTGCTATTAAAAAACCCGAGCACAGACGTGTATGTGAACTCATATTGGAAGACAGACGGGTTCGGAAATCAATCTCAACATATCTCATGGCGTTACCTGACTATGATGGTAGAATGCGAACAACATACTTTCCGTGTCTTGATACTGGTAGAAGCTCAACAGGACAACAAGATGAGCCTATCAGACCACCAGTAGATGTAATAGATGAAAATGGAAAAAAGAAAGAAAAAGCTTTAGGTATTGCGTTTCAAACCATGACGAAACATGGAGACATTGGTGCAGATATACGTAGTATGTATGTCCCCGATGATTTCCATTATGAGTGGGTTGGACATCATTATAAGCGAATCCTTGAGGATGAGCTTTTTGTTCAAGCAGACTCATCACAAGCTGAGGCCAGAGTAGTATGGTTACTCGCTGATGATGAAGAAGCATTAAGATTGGTGGATGAAATTGATTATCATGCTCTTACTGCTTCTTGGTTTTTCGGGGGTACTGAACGGGATTATTCTAAGAAAGTATTGGGATATGAAAGCCCGATTAGATTTGCTGGAAAAACTTTACGACACGCTGGGCATCTCGGTGCCGGGAAGCGCCGTGCCTCTATTTCTGTTAATACAGATGCACGGAAATACAAGATTCCCATTCAAATTAGCGAACAAGTTGCAGAACAAGCACTTAAAATCTTCCACCAAAAGCAACCTAGAATCCAACAAGTCTTCCAACAGGGAATAGTGGAAGTTCTTAAAAAGACAAGGACATTACATGCCCCAGTCCCTTACGCAATTGCTGCAAGAGTTGGAGGCCGCAGGACATTTTTTGAACGATGGGGAGAAGAATTATTTAGACAGGCTTTTAGTTATATTCCCCAACGTGCAGTATCAGATAATACCAAAGCTGCCGGACTCCGAATTAGAGCAAGAATACCCGATATTAAAATTGTCATGGAATCCCATGATGCTTTACTCTTCTCCATTCCTATTTCGAGAGTTAGAGCTCATGCGACAATTATTAAAGAAGAATTCGAACGACCAATCGATTTTAGTCATTGTTCACTCCCCCGTAGAGAGTTGGTTATACCTTGTGAGGTTGAGACAGGAACCAATTACAAAGATTTCAAGAAGTTCAAAGACTTCCCCATCATAGCGGCACCAAGAGTGACGCTTGAGACTAGGCCAAAAACTATTACTGATAGGTTTTCAGTAATCACACTACCGCCGGATACCAAATTGGATAGAGATATTTATGAGTGGAACGAAAGACGAAAGTTCGAAGTCGATTAAAAGATTTCAACTAACTTTCACTCTACTAACTGCTGATGGTAAATCCATCAATATTTTCGAGAAACTTGAAAGTCATTCAATGATTGAATTACTCTCAAGATTCAATTTACTAGTTGCTCGTGCAATGAATCAATTAATGGAAGAGGCAATAGAGGAAATGAAAAGGGCGTGGAATGATGACATCCCATTCTAGTGCTTTCAATATTAAGCCCCGCAAACTATGGTGCCCAACTTGTAAAACTACTGTTATCAGTACTGTTCCGGCCGGAGCATGTAACAAGTGTGGCGATAAGCTAATCACAGTTATCAGGGATGAACTGGTTACAGGACTTAACAAATCAACACGATGAATTGGAGAGTCCTAAGAGTTTCTGGTATTGGGGAGCAATAGCCGCGATTAGCGCAGTAGTTAAGGACCAAATATGGCTTAACAGACAAATTTACAATCTGTATCCCAACATCTACGTCATGCTACACGCGGAGTCGGGTCTGAAAAAGGGTCCGCCTATTAGCATGGCAAGACAATTGGTTAAGCCGGTTAATAACACGCGCATCATCGGTGGTCGGTCTTCGATACAAGGAATTTTAAAGGATTTAGGAACTGCATATACACAACCCGGTGGAAAGGTTCAAGGTAAGTCGGTTGCGTTTATTTGTAGTTCTGAGCTTTCATCTTCTATTGTAGAAGATAAAGTTGCTACTAAGATTTTGACTGACCTATATGATAGACAGTATAATATAGGGGAGTGGCGAAGCCTGCTCAAAATGGAAACATTTGAGTTAAAAGACCCAACCATAACTATGTTTACTGCAACTAATGAGGCGATGAGTGAGGATTTCTTTACTCGAAGTGCAATACAGGGAGGCTACTTTGCTAGAACATTTATCGTCTACGAAAAAGAGAACAAGACTGATAATAGCCTTCTATATCCTCTTCGACGCCCTATTAATTATAATTCTTCTGCTGATTATCTCAAAGAATTATCGAAACTTATTGGACCATTTCACCCTCTAGCCGATATTGAGAAAAGTGACGAATATCGATTCAAGAAAGTAATTAGGGGTAGAGATATATGGTTCAATGAAGTTGGAATAGTTTATGAAGATTGGTATGTAAACTTTAAAAATATTATTCGTTCATTAGAACATAAGGATGAAACTGGAACAATGAATCGATTTGGTGACTCAGTTCTAAAAGTTGCCATGTTGGTTAGTCTCGCGCAACAACCTAAACTCGAAATAACTCTTGATGCAATGAATGAGGCTATAGCCGAATGTGAGAAACTATTAGGTAATGTCCGGAAGACTACATTAGGTAAGCAAGGTATTAACCAGGCTGCCACATTGAAAGCAATGATTATTATGGAATTACTTAATCGCGAGAATCATCAAATTGCTCGTATCGTTCTAATGAAGAAGATGTGGTCTCATTATAACGGTGTAGAGGAATTTGACCAAATGATGCTCGCATTCGACCAATCTGGAATGATTAAAACTGAAGTAATGGGAAATCAAGTTATCTACACCATGCCAGAAACCCAAGCAACGGAACTCAAAGAATTTCTGAAGGGAAAAGGACAAAAATGAATAACTACGAAATCACCACTCAGATGGGCACACAACTGGAAAAGACTTTCAAGTATCATGCTCCGAAGGATGACCAGCCTGATAGATATACATTTCTTCGCAATGAAGCGCGAGTCCTCGCGTTTAATATTGTGAAGAACACTCCACCATCGAGAGAGCAGTCACTAGCTATTACTCACTTGGAAGAAGCAATCTTCTACGCGAATGCAGCGATTGCGAGGCATGAATGAGAGGCGTAGTTCGTTCTCTGGTTGCAGATAAAGGGTTTGGTTTCATTAGAGTTCTTGATGGAACTGAATACTTCTTTCACAGAACTTCTTACTTAGGATTCTGGGATGACCTTACTAGAGATGCTCAGAAAGGTCAAGTAGAGGTAGAGTTTGAAGCTACCAAAAGTCCAAAAGGGCCGCGAGCTGAAAACGTCAAGCGGATTAACGAGATTACGGGATAAAGGTAAATTCATCGTAGTCTCTCCTATACCCTGGAAAGATAGGATTAAAGCCTATCATAGAGAGTATAGGAAGAAGGTCTATTGGGCGCGGCGTAAAGCGAGTGTGTGTCCACTATGTAGAGAGCCTAATATTAGTAAGTTTAAATTATGTCTCGACTGTCGGGATAGAGGGGCCGCTACAGCTAAGAAGTATTATGACCAACAAAAAAGACGACGTAATAAAGTTGCCTAATAAAAATGAGAAACTAGGAAGTTGCCCAGACTGCGGAGGCCATATATGGTCTAGCGATGAAAAGTATGGTCTTTACGAATGCATACGATGTCGTGTATGCTATCATCTTGAAGACCTAATTCCCTTTTAGGAGAGTATGAATCAAATCTTCGCACGTAAGGTCACTATTGTGCAGAAGCGAGGTACACTACGATTAGACTATACTCATGTTACAGAATTCAATGTTTACATTGATTCCAAACTAGGCCCAACTCTTAATATTAGAGGCGAAACTGATGATGGATTCTATGGTAGATACATTGCTATCGATAAATATCCTATTAAAGATATCGAACTGACAATTATTGAGTGGTATATTCCTCCAGTATAATGGCTCATGAATTTAGGAAACATGAATATTTATCATTCGCCGATATAGAGCGATGCCCATTTGTATTTGGCACACTCGAATGTGGTGAATGGAATAGACAGAAAGATGCTAGAGATGAAATTACAGCATTAGAGAGATATGCAAAATCTTTAATCTGTGACCATCTAATAGTAAAACTAGAGAGCGAAACTGGAATGTATCAAATGTGTATGGAATGTGGTAGAACCGTATGTATCTATCATGATGGAACAAGAATGGGAGATGTGTGGTAATGATTACATTTGACCCGAATGGTGGAGATTTAGGACGTACAACTATTAAGCAAGTTACTCCTCTTGAATTTCAGTTAATTATTCCACATATTGTTGAAATTTTCAAGGGATTAGCTGCACTAGATTTACCATTACCCTTTAAATACGCATTTGAATTCTATTCAGGAAATAAAGAGGATGCACTACTTGTAATTCATGCAACTAAGCTTCCACCATATGTGAAGTTCTATGAAATTGACGGAAGGAAATTATTTGAAATGCGTGGGGCTGCAGGGGGTATTGCAACTTCATTTATTTGCTATTTAATTACTAGTAAAGAACCATAATGCCAATAATAGGACCTCCACCTGAATACGAAGAACCTCAAAAGGAGGAAATTAAAATTGAATCAGTTAGTTCGGAACGCATGGCGCACTTTGAGCGATTTTTTATGGCAAAACCCAAGATATGTGGGTGTGGTCTCACAAATCATGGATGGAATAAACGCTGCTATTGTGGGAGGGTCTGGGATGAAAATATACGTAGCTAGTAAATTTGAGAACTATCCTGATGTTAGAAGAGTATATGCAGACCTAAGACAATTAGGTCATGAAATTACACTCGATTGGACTGAAATGGGTGGGCCTACTCAAGAGGTAGCAGTAGTAGAATGGAATGCTATTGTTTCCTGTGACTTATTTATTGGACTATTCGATAAACCCTTTATTTTCAAGGGTGCATGGGTAGAATTTGGAATTGCATTAGGACACAAGAAAAATTGTATTCTAGTGGGAGAGGAAATACCACAAAGCTGTGTATTTCATCTTCTCCCAATGGTGAAAGTAGTTCCTTCTATCCAACATCTTTACTTTGAACTAGGTGCTAAGGCTTAGCCATACGCTCATTAAGCATTCTTTCAGAATCTTCAACAAAGGGAATATTTAAATCACTCATATAATTATGGAAGGGGTCTTTAATTCCATTAGGTCCAATTTTCTCTGATGGAAATGCTCCAGTTTGAGGAATAGGATTATCGTAATCAACAGTATATGTGCCACCACTAGTTTTATAGGTGACTTTGCCCTTACGAGGTGGAGCATTTTTAACGGAAGAACCTTGTTCAGCCCATTGAAATGCTCTTTCTTGTGCGTCAGTTAATGGGTGTCCCTGAGTAGCTTCTAATGCTGTTCGGGGGTCTCTCATTGGAGATTTTCCAAGATTAATTGACCTACTAACATCAGGTGCTCCAGATTCTACTACTTCTGGTGTTACTGGTTTTGACTTAGTAAATACATAGTGACCATCTTCAGTCACACTTTCGTATTTAAATCCTTTTTTCATTAGATTATTAATCATTGGAGCACTAGTTTGTTCTTTATCAAGAATTAGTTTACTACCATGCACAATAGGAGATGATTCCGGTGAAGCATTCTGGGGAAGTTGCTTTGGAATCTTACCGGGTGGTAATGATTTCGATTCCATAATATCAGGTTCAGTATTTGGTCCTTTAGGACTATTTGGAATAGGTTCATTAGGATTACCAACCCTACCAAACCTAGTTTTAGCTGGACCAACTTCACCAGCATTAGAATGTCTAAATACTCCTTCAGTAAAAGCCTCACCCCTGTCATTAACCCCACCACCAGGAACAACATTACCTTCTACTTCAGGAACATTTTTAAAGACAGTAGAACTCATTGGATTTCGCTTAGTTGAACCTAGAGCACTATTAGCGAAATCCTCAACAGCTTGAGGAACTACCCACGGTTGAATTCTACGTGGAAGCTTACTCAAATAGGCTTTAGTTGCCATTTTAGCTGTATCAATTGGATGCATAGCAGCTTCGGCAATTCCAGGAGTAATAGCAGCAATTCCAGTCTCTAATCCAATATTCTTTGCTTTATCCATTGGACTGGAATTCTCCAATCCTAACATTTGGGTAGTAATATCTCTAAGTCCTCGCCCGACACCTGCACCTAATGCTCCACCTGCAATAGTGCCAGTTCCGAAAGTCTCAGGAGTGGCTAAAGCTCCACCACCCATAGCACCAATTGCAGGAACAGTATCTAATGCTGCCCTACTAAAAGCAGCAGCAGTAGGATGACCCTTCCAGAATTCGGGGTCTACAATTGACTGTGAACGACGCTGTAATCTGCTCTGTTCTTTAGCGGCAGCAGCATCGCCAGCCATAGGATTTTCGATTTGAGAACGTAGCTCAGGTCTACGCTCGAAAATTTTATTCATTAACTGAATATCAGGAACGTCTTCCAATTCCGGAACTTCAGCTCTGATTTTCGCGAGGAAATCTTTCTGTGACATTAATTTATCAGGCATTACTGTTTCCTCGGAAAGAGCTTATCTAGCACAGCATCTACTTTATCATTAGTTGGAGCAATTGGACCTTTTGCGTAGTCTTTAAGTTTTGATTCAACGGCATTTAGACGACCATTGAACATAGATAGTGAACCTTCTGCTGAGAGAAGATTCTTTAGATAATTAATCATCTGAATAGAACCACCACCCCTAGCACCACCATGCACTCTACCAACGCCTGATGCCATTAAACCAAGCGCGGTGGTAAATTCACCGACTAATGCGTCATTATTAAGCTGTGGGTCACTAGTAAGGTCATTAGCTAACTTTTCAAAATTCTGAGCCACCTCATCAGGACTTCCAGTAGTACCAACTTTAGCAGCTAGTTCTCGAACTCGACTCATAACTGGACCAAACATACCTGCTTTATCCAATTGTTGAGCCATATTACGTAATTGAGGAACACTAGGAAGCATCATCCTAGCGCCTTCCATCATAGTCTTAGTCTGATTAGTAATTTGGTCAGCTTTAGTGCCTGGTGCTGTTTTACCAGGTAATGAAGTATTCTGACCTTGAAATTTAACTGGTCTAACTTCACCAGTTACTTTATGAACTTGAACAGCAATAGATTGACCCGGATTATTGGGGTCAGCAATATTAACAGGGTCTGACCATGCTCTTTCCTCGACCCTCTTATTTAGATTCTTATCTTTCTCACCTTCAACTTGTAATTGTCCTTCAGTTCGTTTACCAATTGCTTCAATTTGTTTTTTACCTTGTAGATTAATTTTCTCTTCATCAGTTAGTTTACCAGTTTCCATTCCACTATCATAAATAGTTCCATCGGGCCTTGTTACCATAACAGTAGGTCCACGGAAATCGAATTTAGCACCATTATTCTTAGCTTCATATAACGCGGTCCTTTTGACCGCGTTGAGAGCCTTATCAGTTTCGGCTCTATTCTTCAATTCATTAGATACAGTCTGAGTTGCAATCTGACGTTCAGTTTGATTATTATAACGCTCAATATTTGCAGCAGTTTCGATGGGCTTAACTTTATTCATCCAGTTAGCTACATCTTCACGGAACTTATTCTTACCAGTTATTTCATCTTGTGCAAACTGCCCTGCACCATAATCAGGAGCACCACCCCAATTACCCTGTCCTCGCGTTAGACCGGCAACTGTAGCTAATCCTCCTGCAATTCTACCTAGAATTTCACGTCCCCTACTAGGTTCGGCCATTGTAGGATAACTTTCAATCATTTTAGATAGTCTATCACCCATCACATTAGATGGATGGAACAGTTCCCGCATTCTAGCAGCAGGGTCATAAGTATCAGGACCGGCAGCAGGTCTTGAACTAATAGTAGGAGTATCAGGAGTATCAGAAGCGTCAGGAGGAGCCTGAAATTGTGGTGGAATGGTTCCGGTATCAGCCGTACCCATATTACCACCAAAAATATTCTGAAGCCTAAGCATTTGTAGGAGGTCCATTATGCAAAGTCTCCAGCAGCACCACCATAACTACCACTGGAATCGCCACCTCCACCAAATCCCCCCATGAATGGAGCGGCAAATAGTGAAGCACCACCAGTAAATGGCGCTAATGCATATGGAGCAACAGCACCAGCTACACCTAGTGCAGTTTGCCACCACGGCTTACTACCAGACTGCTGATTTAGTGAACCACGCTGGGCATTAAGTAGTCCAAGATTATAATTCTGTTCTTGACCTTGAGCATTAAGTGCTTGATTACCAAATAGAGCAGCTTGTGCAGGAGTAGTTCCATATAGACTGGACATACCTTGTAGAGCGCCCAATCTATTACGGAAAGCATCTTGGCCTGACTGATAACCCATCATCTGGGTTCTCATATCAGCTTCCTGATTAGCAAGTGCAGCTTGTAATTGGCGTCCGGCTTCCGATGAAGCCAAACCACCCATAGTAGAACCAATACCAGTCTCACCAGCAAGACCAGCAAGTTTACCTTGCCGAATTGCATCAGCCAAACCAGCATTAACATTAGTTTCAGCATCTGCAAGCTGTCCGGGTAGTTGTCGCTGCATTTTACTTGCAGCAGCAATATAGTTAGCAGCACCACCGCCTAGTGTATTAGCACGGCTTAAATCCTGCTGTGCATTAGCATACGCAGCACGAATAGGACTTGTGCCACGCGCTCGAAGTTCCTGAATATCAGTAGGTGAGTAACCACCTGTAGAAGCAAATTCCTGATATCCCGGTAGTGCTCCCTTTAATGTGCCATAAGCTTCATTAAGTTCACCGGGACGCGAGGCACCTACACTTTGAAAAGTAAAGTTTCTTGCGCTAGGTGCGCTACCATACAAATCAGTATAGCCACCCATGATATTGCTATAGGCAGGGTCATTTAATGCATTACCATAGGCAGTAGTAGCGCCAGTCTGAATGGGACTAGGCCCAGTCGGGTATAGTGAACCTGCTTTATTGTAGATATCAGTCTGACGACCTGATTCTCGGTTTCCACTACCCATCTTATATGTCCAAAACTAAAGCTGCACCTTTGATTGAGGTAAATCCTCGCATTCTGAGATGACGTTCGTAATGGTAGTTCTGGACAAATGCGTGCAAGTGTTTTTGGTCAAACCTTTTACAAATGTATTTAGAAACGTTGAGTGCCTCTACTAATGCTCGACCCACAGTAGTTCGGGGAGCATCAATATCTGTTACGATAATAGCTTCAGCCATTGCTCTTACACCACCACCAATAATAATTCGGTCATTATCATCAGTTATAGTAAAGGCACACATGAAGCCATTAAGAAAGTCAGGAAAAGAGAATTGGTCCTCGAAGAATTGCTCATGCAATTCCTTCAAGTGAACCACATCTTCAGGTCTCAGTTCTCTTGTTTTCATCCTTTTTCTCTAGAAATAATTTAAGGCCATTAAGTGCTAGAATTGCACCCTGACAGAAATTAGCTTCAGCCAGAGCCTTATCACGTTGATTTTCGAGACCTAGAATTCGATTATCAAGTTCTTCAAGTGTAATTTCCATTTTATCCTACGAAATTGCTGTTATGAGTCCATTCTTTACAGTAATTGAAACTACAGCAGCCGGTCCAAAAGCTGCAACACCAGCAGTTCCCTGAGCTGAGAATTTGGCGTCTACAGTTCCATATGCTGATTGCGCTAAATTGGCTACGACCATCGTATCTACACCAGCTTGAATACCAAATCCTTGTGTTAAAGCAGCATTTGATACTTCAAGAAATGCATTAGCTGATGAACGAATGGCAGTTCGACCATTCCAATATAGCTTATTAGCAGCCTCTAATCTATATTGCAATGCTTGAACTTCGCCAAATGCAGATTGGGCATGGTTAGCCACAATCATTACATCATTAGTTCCAGATTGTAATCCAAATCCAGTTGTTGAATTATTTGATTCAATAGTAATTTGATTATTTCCAGGTGAGAATAATTTACTACGAGTTGAATTAAATCTAATCTTGCTATCCTCAGTTAATGCAATACCTTCAGCAATTACACCAGCTTTAGTTGTATAGAATCTTAGTTCACCAGTTGGATTAACTGCTGCACTAGCCGTTAGAAATCCATGAATTGCAGCAACTCGTTTTTCAGCAGATGGAGTTCCAAAAGTTCCAAAATCAATATAACCAATATCATTACCATTAGTAATAGAATTACTAGCAGCTTGAAATCCTCCTGATTGTGTATTATGTATAGCCGAAACAAATACACCACCCGAACCTAGTGAAGCTACAGTTGGAGCAATACCACCAGCAGCAACTGCCAAAACTCCAGTAGCAAATAGTGACATTTGATTGGGAGTAGCTGGATTGCCATTAGTAAACCACTTAAATGGTTCAGCATTACCTGCATTATTCCTAGTACCGTAAAAAAGTAGTTGTTGTCCAGCTAATTCTCCACCTGCAAGAATGGGAACTTTAAGAGCATTGTTAGTTAAATCATAAGTAAAAGTAGGATTATCTTCTGTTATATTTCCAGAAGCATCAGCAAATAAAACTGAACCGGGAGTTAGTCCACCAATTGAAATTGCTTGCGTAATTCGATTAATAGTAGTATCACTCTGACTAGAGGAATCAATTAATTGTGAAATTACTTGAAAAAGTGCAGCATTTTGCTGCTGTAATCCAGATGCAGCTAACTGACTTTTTAATCTTGAAAGGTCGCTCATGCTGGATACTCCGCAGCAACAGGTTTAGCAAAAAGGATGATTCGACGAATTTCCATAATTTCATTTATTTGTAAAGTTTCTCCTCGCAATCTAATGCGCTGAGATTGAAAATCGGCAAGTCGTAATGGTTCAATATTAGTTGAAGCTACCATTGGAACATCAACTAAAACTTGAGTCTTAATATCATCAAGACTCTTGAGAGTTAAGTGGAGATTTCCAGCACCAACTACACGAAATCGAACACCAACTACATGATGTTCAAATTCTCCACCACCGTCTGATTTAGCCACCTATATACCCCGTTTCAAAGAAGGGATTAGGGATTGCGTGGTCCTGACTAGTTGTAGCTGGTTGTCTATCATATAGTGTATCGGCAGTTTTTCCATCAATTAAAGTATAAATTCCACTAATGTCACGAAGAAGCGAAAGCTTCAGAGTGGCACCATCTTCTCCTAATTGAACACCACCCTCACCAATAATTGCAATATCAGCAGGGTCAGGAACGGGAACATTCCACGGTCCTATTGCTGGAACGCAACCGGGAGGATAGAATATTCCATTATTCATTCCAGCAGTATCACCCCAAATTACAAATACTTCATAAGTTACTAAGTTGGCATTTAAAGTAGTTCCAACGGTAATTTGGTCCTTCGCACATGCCGTAATTCCAGTTGTTGTGTTCGATAGCGTACCAACTTGGCAACTATTGGACCCGGCGTGCGAGGGGTCTCGCATAATTGCTGGAGCATTATGCGGCTGCACCAATACAAATAGCGGAAATCTTCCGGATATAGGCGTAAGATTAATAGCGCGAGTTCCCCCAGCACCATTACCCACATAAGAACCAATCGTAAGCATTTGATAGCCGCAGAAGCCATCGAACATTCTCCACAATGAATAGTTAACTTGACCTGGAGTAGCGTAACTTGTTGTATTTCCAGTCTGTAATTGCCCCTTAGAAAATGCTCCCCATGAAGCAATAGCAGTTCCATCCATACCAGTGCCAGAACCAGCAGTATTACCTGGTCCTGCACATGATAGCCCTAGAACTGATGATGCAATTCCTACTTTATCTAGTTGAATGAATCCAAATTGTGGAGTATAGTTACCGTCAAGTAAACTAATAGGCCAACTAATACCAGTTGGGAGATTATAAGCTCCACAAATATTAAATCTCATTGACGGGTCACAGAATACAATATACTGATAAGTAACACCAACCGCATTACATTCTGGGTCAGTGCCAGTTACCATGAACTTAGCTTGGCCTGTAGAATCTACCCAAGAACGGCAGATATATGATGGAACAACATGGTCTGTAACTCCACCATGTCCACCAAGTCCAGAACCAAACCATTTAACACCTAATGAAGCACCACTTAATCCTCTAATCCAAATGAAATGTGCAGGAGCAGGAAGATTAACAGTTAAATCAGTTCCATTTCCTACATAAGTTCCACCAATTGCAAAAACTGGTGCTGTAGGGGGTGGAATAAATGCTCCACCTAATGCCCAAGGAGTATTAGGATAATAAGCATTATGAATAAGTTGAGCAGCTTCCTCAAAAGTTCCAGTTCCATCATCGCAAGCATTCCAATAACCTACTTGTTCAACTATTACCGAAAGATTTCGAAGGGTATCAGTATTAGCATCAGCGGATTTATCATGATTAATAGTCATTGGAGTAAATTTCTGAGGAGTTAGAATCCCCGCAGTTAGTGGCGCGAGGACTGAATTAAATTGAGCTACAGAATTCTGGTCAATTACTGTATTTTGGGTCAATCCATTGGCATTAATTCCTAGTTTTCCATCAGTTCCACCAGAATTTGATGAAAATGCAGAAATTATAGCTGAAAGTGAACCTAGAATAAATCCAATATCCTGAGAAGCATCCTCAGGAGGCATATCAACAACAGCAACTAGACTTGCGCCTGATGTAGTTGATGTAGAATTAGCATTAGTAGCTTGATTGGGGTCATGACCCTGATTAGTTTGTCCTACAGTAGAAGTCCAACCTGCTCCAGATACAGATAGATTCTTAAAGGAACGAACATGCGTTCCATAGAATGAATCATATCTTGCACCTACAGCAGAATCATTAATATTGACCCAATCATCCACATCAACTATCATTGTGGAATCGGAACCTGATAGTCTACCTAATTGTGAACTAGAATGAGTCTGAACTGCCATAGAAACTGACAGTCCATTACAACGTTGAACAAAGTCTACATAAGCCAAATATGGAACTTGGCCTGGTGAGCTTGCGTAACTAAATAGTAAATCAATTACATGGAATACACCTACACTTGCAGCAAATGTAGCTAGTGTAACTAGAGTTCCGGCTGCATTGGATTGCGAGAATATAAATTCTCCAGCAGTTCCAATGGATAGAACAAATCCGATATTAGGACTGATACTTCCCTGACTTCGCCAAATAATACTAGGCGTTGACGGGAAACCTCGCACCCTAACATATAATCTTTCACGAGCAAACTGGGGATTAGCTATTCCATAATCAGAATAGCTTCTCAACCATGCTCCGGTCGATTGAGTTCCAACTATTGGAATACCTAGTCCATCAACAGTTCGTGAACTTGCTCTACTTCCAGTCTGGAAATTAATACTTCCACCACCCTCACCTTGGGCAGCAATTTCCATACCACCGAGCCAACGTCTAGTATTTAGAGTATTAGTTTCAGTTACTGGATTTAGATAAACAATATGACAATACCAAATAAATTCAGCAACAGTTCCCACAAAAATAGGAGGATTTCCAGTAACATCAGGAACTAATGTAGAATCCTGAGTTGGGTCCATATTAATCCCACTTGCAACGGGATTAAAGATTTGAGTTCCCGGTGATTGAAGAGAATAGAAATTTGAAAATATTCCTTTTACTCCATCAGTCCATGAATTAATGGGAGGATAAGTTCCATGAGCAGTTACAGGATACGTGATACCTAGAAAAGAACACGCATCAACTGGATTAATAAAAAAAGTAGTCCCACCACCAATAAGGCGAGCAATAGCATACTCACCAATATCAGTGAACCAAATCGTATATCCGACATAGATTGGATATGACATTAGTTAAAACTCTGTGCATCAAATCGAGGCAATAAACCTACTATTGACCCCGCGATTGGACTAAATGGAACATTGGCTGCTGGAAATCGTTCAGCCCAAATTAGTTTTCCATCTGAGTTCCTAGTAACATAGTAACCGTAAATAGTGCCTGGAGTGTTAATAGGTCCAGTGAAGTTCCATTGTTGCACAGCGTTATACTGAGCTTCCGTTGGGTCGCCATCCGTGATGACCCAGTTTGCAAAGGTAAGTGGTTTGTTTGCATATCCACCACCCGCAATCTCAGTAAAATCAGAAGCTTGACTGTTAGCATTTGGCGTAACGTTATTCCCATAAATACGTAGGGTTAACGCAGGCGTAAGTACTGAGACTATAACCTCGTGCTCGATTGCATTTGGAACTACAAATCCCATGTTTACACCTGGTCACACCCAAGCAAAAGCTCGGAGACATTTATGAGTGCAATTGTGTTAACCAACACATCGAATGACCAAGGACTCCAGCGAATACTTTTTGGATCAAACCCATTCTTATAATCTGCAAAAATCATTTTACGGTCAGTTGTAATAATATAAGCTAGTGAATTGACTGAATCATTTAGAATTTGAACGTGTCTAAATGATTGCTTAAAGTCTTGTTGAATCCAACGATTCTGAATTTTATAACTAAGTTCAGGAAGAATATATCTTCCATTAAATAGGGCTACTCCTTTGTAAGTAGTAATGAGTAGATAATCAATATTAGAAGAACCAGTGTCAACAACAGTCCCAATACCGTGGACTCCACAACCCATTGCAGAATCAACGCCACTATAAGGCCAATTAGTAGGAGTATCCCCGTTATCCACATAAGCAACGGTTTTATTTCTCTTTGTGAGATATAGGACGTCCCTAAGCTCAGCTCCATTAGTAAGAGGATTACCGTCAATAGGAACACTGATTAGTCCATCTATTTGAGAAACAGCTTCAGGTTCACCAACAGCACTCACACGCGCAACTGAAATGTTGTCATATTCTCCCATACTCACTAGTCGATCATGATATGTGCATAAAGCACAACCGGCCGGAATAGTATCAAAATTATCTGATAAATGTGTTGCATCTTTAAGTAAGTCAGAATCGAAGAAAGAAATATTGCTAAGAGTTGTAGCTACGTTATTATTAATATCAGCATTAGGTATGAAAAACATATCATACCCTTGTAGATTACCAGCGTAGTTTTGAATCACTTTTGAAGCTACAATGTGACGTTTAACCCATTGTGAACCTACAAATGTGGGAATAGTGCTAAAATTTACAGAAAGATTAGCAGAAGTGACAAAGGAAGCAAAAGCAACAGGCTTACTGAGATAACCAGTATCAGTTTCACCCACCACGGCGAATACGTGAGTACCAGCATCAGTATTTCCGGCAGCGCCATTAGCAATAGTAATAGTTCCACTAGGCGCGGCTCCAGCCGCTTTACGGGCATTGGAACCATCGCCTTTATATACATAAATAGATTCATTTTGAAGTCCTCTTTCAATATTTAAATCTCCTCGTACTTCAGTTGAAAAAGGACTAATGAATGCCCTTCCATTCATCTGAATAAATGCGAAATCTGTCATTGCTCCAATAGTTAAGATGGGTCCATATACCACCGTAGAACTAATTACGTGATATATAGACCCACCCGCAGTAAGAACTAAAAGGGTATTTCCTTGGTCAGTGGAATAGTTATACATACGAAGAATTTGGCCCAATGGTGCAGCCACATTCTGATGTAGTCCTATTCCATTTCGAGTAGAAAAACCCGAGGGGCCAGCGAACTTTAAGTTATTACAATCAGAGAAATGGTCTAATGGCGTGGATTCGATGTCTCCACGGTCATACAAACCATTAAACTTATCTATAGTAACTGGTTCGTGGTCCCTAAGCGACATTACACACCAGCCATGTGGCCGTAAAGCTCAATTGAAATCTTACCAGCAGTTAGTGCTGCAACTGCAATGGTAACAGAGAGTTTACTATCAACAGCCACCTGAACGGCTGATGCAGCAGTCCAAACAGGAATTAAAGCAATAATAGAACCGGCTGAATAGGTTGCAAAACCTGTAGCAGCCTTTAATGCAGCAGATTGAGCACCTGTGCCAAATCCAATAGCCACAGTTGCACCACCACCACCATTTAGTGAAACTGGAACATCGAGTAGTCCACCATAAATAATCATTCCAGCAGGAATGACAATAGAATTAAAAATTTGGATAGTGCCAATTCCACCACCATCTATTGAAAAGTCATAAGTAGCTTTAATATTCTGGGCACCACCCGCACCCACTTGATCATTAGCATTCATCGGTCCTTGGCCTTCTACAAGCTGTCGGACCATAGCTTTTAAATTACCACGAAGAAATCCAAACGAACCCTGACCTTTGTTATAAGCCATGCTAATCCCTCTGAAAACAGCACTTCATGCTGTTATAGCTATGTCACCCAGCCCCTTCGTTTATAGGCAGCCCGGAATGGACGCCTACGGGTTTGAATTCTTTGCTTACTCTTGGACCCAATTCCGGTAACTCTATCGAGTCCGAGATTAGCATAGGCATTAAGAGAATTTGCTGAAGTTTGATTTCTCTCAACAAATTCGGCCATTAAGCCAGCAGTTCTATATTCAAGGAAAGTAGCAGCATTCATAACATTAATAGGAGAATTCTCATTTACAACAGGAGTAAAGATTTGAGACATATAATCAATTTTAATATCATTACTACCATTTGCAGGTAGAAATTCAATTTTCTGATTATTCCAAGTCCAATAAACTAGATAATTAGTAGGAGTACCTTCCAAATCATGTGGAAGAAAATCCTTTTTAGTCATTGGAATATATTCCGTTTGGCCAGCTATACTCTCCCAAAGTTCTAGCGGCTCAATTAAATCACTGGGGAGTGTGGGCACACCACCACCATTGAAAATAATTTGAGTTTGACCAGCCGGAACATTAATTACAGCAGTTACTTTTTGAGTCACAGAAAGGTTATGAAGTTCAAACCACTCCTGTAATTCTTGTAATGCCATATTCACATAAGGAACTTGCTTAGAATAAGTGTAGACAGTTTTAGCTGCATCGTTCATTAGAACAGCAGCTTGGTCCATTACGGTGCCAGCCAAAAGGTCTACTGTAGCCATGTTTTAAGATGCGAACTTAATACCTAGTTTGGTCGCCTTTTCAGGGTCATCAATCGCCTTACAAGTCGGACAAACTGGGTAATCTGGGTTTTTGAGAGTTCCACAAGCCTTACAACGGACCATTCCGACTGCTTGGAAGTTACTCATCCAGTCTTTCTTTTCACTTACAGCTAGTTCTTTTGCAGCTAGCCGCATATCATCAGTAATAACTAGAGGATTACCACGCGAACGTGCCCAAAGTGAATCACCTAGTTTAAGAAGTTCTGCATACCAAGCTTTTTGCTTGACATCAGCTTCTACTAATGCTTTTTTATATTTTTCCATGATTTCAGAAACAGTTAGCTCTCCAGGAACATAAAACAATCCCGGCATAGCACTAGACATATTACATCCAACAATTCCATTCATCCAATCTTTAACGAAAGATTCGGCGATAAGAATTGAAGAAACAGGAATTTCAAGTAGTGGCTGGTCTTCGTCAATTTCTCTCCACCATGACGAAGGACCAACAATCATAGTTGCAGGTGAAGTAAGTTTACCTGCTTCAATAACCCAACGTGAAGGAGTAAGAGTAGGTTTATGTTCATCGATAGCGCGAGGATAAATGCTCACTACTGTGGATTTATCCAATGGATTCACAGGCGCTCGAATAGCGCGCTTGCGAAAGATTTCACCAACTACAGCAGCAGTGCCAGCCATTATTTACTCCTCGTTAAGAAAATCTAATGTAGAAGTATTGGTTCGCTCTTTTTTATTCCAGCGATACTGCCAATACCACGTTCTGATACGACGACGTAGTTCTTTTAATTGATGCATGAATCCAGAAGGAAGTTCCAAATACTGAAGTGTAATCATTTCTTCTCCTCTGTTAGAATCTTACTAGTAGTAAAACCAACGGCCTCACCTGTTACAGTGCGACCCATTAACATTGATTCGTCACCAAATAGTTCAAGAACTAGATTATCAATTCTCTCTTTTCGAGATTCTTCAGGATGTAAAGCTTCTTCATCAACATATTTAGCCATGCTTCTCTTACCTTGCGCGGCATAAATACAATCGACTAGAAACTTACAGGCCCGAAATACAGGGTCTATTGGCATCTCAGTCTTGGGATTCAAGAAAGGATGAATAGGCTCGTAGGATTTAGCCTGAGATGGGAGTTCATTCAGATTCTGAATAGGAACTACAACCAATCGTTCTAAAACCCAACAAGGTGGATTAATCCACTGCTTGTATTTCGGTAACAATCGAACTTGAGGATAAGGGAGTTCAAACCCTTCCCTACTATGATTAGTTAGACGATGCTCATATTGGTCTTCCGACCATACTAGTCGCCAAATAGGAGATACTCCGTCATCGGAATCGATGCCGAAATGTTCCTTTAGCTGACGATTAATTTCAGTTATTTCCTGTGGGATATCTCTTGCCATTATAGTTTTGAACCATCTGGTCTACGCGCTCCATTGCCGTAGCCCCAAACTTTAGCATCAGTCCACTTAACATTATCAATCGTGCAAGCTGCACAATATTGACGCATATTAGCCCAATCAGGATTAGGAAATGCATTATCAAACATTAGAATAGCTTGGTCCTCATCGAACCTAAATTTATAATCATTTCCTCTCTGTCCAAATTGCCAGAGAGTATCTACTGCACGAGCTTGCATCTCATCGATGCTCCATTCAGGTTGTCCCTGATAATCAATACCATCTACGTCATTATGCAAGTCATCGTAGAAGCCAAATCTTCCTCGTGGGTCACCATCTTTAAACCAGGCAGTGACATGAGGACTAAAATGCATCCACGAACTTAGTCCAGCATTATGGGCGCGTTGTCCAACATAACGCAGAATATCAAGAGTAGGCTGTCCGGGAATATTCCAAAGATTCCATTCCCATCCAGCATTTAGTTCATCAACTACTTTAGCAGAAATCAATGCATTAATAACTGGGTCGAACATCGCTTTAAATTGCGCGAGGTCCATATCAGCAGGTGCAAAGTATTTTGAGCCTAGCATTACTCTCACATAAGGAACGTAAGTTTTTGCTAGAGCACAAGTATCAACAAATTGTTTAAGAGTTTGTCCATTTCCCGGAGGAGAGTTTGGACCATTATTAACTGGCCCACAAGAATCACCATATGATAGTCGGATATGTGAATAACGATATCCAGTATATTTAGTAAGATATCTCTTCTGGAAATCCCTAGAATAACGGTCTAGGAACCAGCTAAGAATTCTAGTATATTCAGTAGAACTAGCTCCGGGAACCCACGGAGCGTCATCCATTACAACGCCCCATGAATCTGCACGCAAATAATCCCTATGGGGATATTCGGGTGGAATCCACGGCATATCAGTTCTGTAGTTAATAGGAGTGGGAAATGCTGGAAGTGGTCCCCTAGCAATCTCAGGAATGTTGATAGGGGACAGCTTAAAAGGGAGAACAGTTAACGTTACGTCAACTGGTCCATCCTTTGGAAGTCTGAAATATCCCGGTCCTTCTGGTGCTGCATGGGTAGATGCTAGAACTGTGCATCCATTGATATCCCATACACACAAATCACCTTCCGCACCGGCGATTGTATGGTCTGAGAATCCATTACCATCCGTTTGGCGAGGACTCACTAGACCACTGACAGCAGACGCCAATAAATTACTTCTTCCTGACATTGGTGTGCTGCTGGAATCGATTACCGTCAATCGAATTTCCATTATTCTTGCTCCTTAAATTCATACGCAGTTTGAGGTGCAATCTGTGGAGTATTAATTGCACCCGTGCCACCTGTATCGTAGCCGGAATACCACTTGTCGTCTACTTTATTAGGCCAGATAATCATAGTGCCCATATGTCCTACGCAACACTCCATATCTACATAGGATTGAACACCAGCTTCACGGACTCTCTTAAAGAATCCGATATCATCACACCATTCCTCTTTATTCAATTCACCCAATCGAACGTAGGGCTTTTCTAGTTTATCGAATACTGACATTTTAATGAGAACGAAACCGAAGCCCGCAGCTATGATTGGCTTTAGTCTCTGTTTATCATTATCTAGTAAATACATTGGAAATGCTGCACCATCTTCATCAGCAAGGTCAAAAACAAATGCTTGATGAGGATAGGCTCTACTTAGATAAAGTCCAGAGACAATATCTTTATCATGAGAAAGTAATTGAAGCAAAGCTTCAGGCTTATAAGCCATATCGTCATCGATTAGTAGAATATGAGTGCAATTATTCTGTTTAGCAGCTTCGATTAGTAAGTTCCGGCCATGAGCAGGACTTCTATCGTGGCTAAATAGAACGAACGTATCTTCAGGTTTAGTTAGTAGATTATAGTAATCGTAGAAATCAGCCCTACGCGCGTATTCGCCCGTAGTAACACCAATCAAGACCTTATTGTGTACCATATTGTGTCCTCGACCACTACTGGTCCTAGTAGTTCATCTACCGCTTGTTTTACACCCGGCCACGATGGATGACCATAATCATGACCACAAATTAGTCCACCACTTTCTAATAACTCGTAGGCTTTCCTAATATCTTTCAATACCGTTTCGTATCTATGGTCTCCATCAATGAAAACCATATCTACTTCATGTGGTAATGAAAACTGATAGGAAAATTTACGAATTGGAATTACGTGACCAATATCAATATGGTCTTTTAGATTTTGAATGAAATAAGGCATAATAAAAGTAGATATTGGAACTTTTTCACCATCTTCTTCGTAGTATACGCCAGCCCAAGGGTCTACGGCCCAGATTATTCCATCATTATTATCAGCCATTGCTCTAGTAGACCTACCATGTAATGAACCAAATTCAACGATTAGATTATGAGTTCTAGCCTGTGTAGCGAGCCACAATAATTCTCTGTCGGACATCCATCCCCCAATTAGGAGTGCCTTAGAGATATCGTAGCTCGCTACATTCGGCATTTTCTATTTCCTTAAGCTGCCGTGTTGGCAGGATAGTATTTACCTTCAATCGGGTTGTAAATCAGCACAGAAGGAATATTCTGAACGGGAGTCGAAACCCGCTTAATATTCCCTGTGGTGGTATACGCAACTGGCGTAGTAGTAGTGAAAATGAATACCAACATATGCGCCCCAAGTGCAGGAGGCGTAATGGTGGCAATTGCAACAGTTCCACTAATAAACGACAGGAACGTAGTGGGAGCTACAGCAGCAGCCGAAGCAATAGTAACAGGCTGTGGCTGCTGTTCACTCTGGACAGTAGAAAGCTGCTGAAAAGTGAGAGAAAGTGCAGCAGGCATCTTAATCTCCTATTAGTAACCAGTAGGCACGGCCAGGACATCGATATACGCGGTGCCAGCAGGATTAGACACGAATGTCTGCATCCCTACCACCATGTAAAAGATTTCCGCGGTCATGACACCACCGGAAGGTCCACGGAGTTCGAAGATTTTCCTACCATCGGTGGTGTAGAATCCGATGGGAAGAATTTCTCCTCTGCCCCACACTTCGTCAACGACAAAGTCAATACGAGTTTTATCCCAGTTGAAAGACTTCTTAACGGGAACTCCCGCCAAGCGCATATTGTCGCTAAAGTAAAGGTCAAGTGCCTCATCTTTAGCTTCTTTATGGATTTCCATTACAAGCTGGCCTAGTTCTTCATAAGCCTGAACCTGTGCAGGATGCATCCACGCTGCTGGTTTGAAATCATTGTCAATTCCAACCCTATTGCCAATCTTGTTCACACAAAGGCGAGGGAATGGAAGCGACAATGCATTGGAGTTAGCATTGACACGATTGGAACGAATTTCCGGGGTAGATGCACGGCTGAAACCAAGCCATGTTCCAGCACTGGCATTCGAGTGGTGATAAGGCACACCAAACAACGCCGGTAGGGAAGTAGGATTGGATAGACCATTGGTAACAATTTTATCAGTGGCGATAGCACCGGCAATAGACGGTGTAACGTCAATAGACTTATTCTCAACATCCCACTTGGTAATGACGCCACTACCACGGAGCGTTGCGAGAGTAGTGTCGAACACCTGAATAGTCTGGCCGAAGCGCATAAGACGCGCACCGAAACCATCTGTTCCAAGTGTGTAGGTATCGACACCAGCCGTAGTAGACACTGCCGAAATAACACCGATAGTTCCAGTGCCATCCTGCATCATCTGAGAATCTAGCTGGCGGCGAAGTTCGTCAATGGCTGTAGCAGTAAGCCTACGAACACCGTTCGTAATAGCTTTCCGCTCATCATCAGTAGACCACTGAGTGAGTTTGGTGTATTCAATAGCTTCCAACATGAATACACTAGACAACACAGCCTTGTCGAAAGTAGGACCACCACCCCGACCCATGTCTCCGCCATCTGGATTAAAATATCCAAATGACCCACCGGGGCGTAGTTCCAGAGGAACACGCATCTGTCTGTTCGAGATTTTTTCTACGTCACGCTTCTTGATGTTGGCGTAGAATTTATCGTCTCGCTCAAACAGCACTCGAATCTTAGGCAGAACGCGCTCTAGTTCTAGCGCGGCTACCTGTGCTTCAACTACTGCCAAGGTTGACTCCTATGCCCAAACTATTCTGACGCCGTTAATAACGCCGCCAGCGTTTAGGATAAAGTTCGCGGGTGCAGTTTCAAAAGAAATACTAGTAGGGTCCAACTTCGAAAGTGGAATACCAGTATCTCCACCGACACCTTTAAGAGTAATAGCTTGAGCATTGCCAGCAGGAGGAATAATAGTGGCACTTTTAACGGTAAAAGTTCCACCACTAGTGGGAACTGTAATGGTGTTATCGCCAGCCGCTAAACCGTGAGTAGTTATCGCAGCAGGAGAAACAGCATTAGCAGCCGCACTAAACGTATTGTTGGCAGCAATGTCACCAGTGAAGACTATGTTAATCTGACGAGTGGCATTAACAGCCATAAATACATTACACTCCTAATCTTGGTTCAGAAAATCAAGTGTTCTCATGCCTTTCGGAATGTCCTTTGCTTCCTTAATTTTGCCACTGGACTGTTGGGAACGTGGCCTTCCAGCAGGAAGTGGACCCTTCTTCTCAGGCTGTTCCGCTTCTTCAGCGGTGTTAACGCGTCTACCGCTTCCTCTCATAGCATTAATTCTGGCCTGTTTAATGAGTGCAGGCAGCACTGTTTTCGCTTTTGAGAGGTAGGCGCGTAAAATTCTATCTTTGGACTCTGACGAAAATCCTTCTTTAAAAGAAGCTTCCCAGAGTTTATCGTTAAGGCTACTAAATCTAGTATCTTTCGCAATTAGTCTAGTAAGATTTTCAGATACTTCGCGCATGGCAGCATTCCGAACATATTCCGTCATAGTCCCACGAGGGTCAATATGAGATTTAATAGTATTAGTAATCGTGTTATTTACACGAGTATTTAAATCACCCCGAGCACCTTCAAACTGGCGTCGGTTAAATTCCTGTTCTCTTCGAGTCTGTTCCTGTTCCCTACCATTTTCCTCTCGCGTTGTTTCTTTTGAGAGTTTAGATGGTGGTCTCCACTCAGAAGTTCCGAACAGGTATTGGTTCAATGTTTGTGCGGCAGTTTCCAACGCTTCTTTAATTTCAGGCTTAGCCGCATTCCTAGCCTCTTTTAACATTCCAACGATAACATTCTTAGAAATATTACCAATTAGATGATAATAAGCAGGTTGGTCAACCTGATACAATGCTTCCATATAGTTATCAACTACTTTATTAAAAGATTCAGGATTTTCTTCTTTTACTGAAGCAAGAATGGTGGTGATATTACCACCCATAATATCTTTCTCGAAATTATCTAATGTCTCTTTTGCCTGGACAGCTTCCTGTGCTTCGGCGGGAGTGGTAAACATTTCTGTAAATGCCGCATCCCGGAAATACGCCTTTTCCAGATACGGAAAATCTTTAAAGAGTTGTGGATATTTCGCAAGGATTTCTTTTCTACGAACAGGGGTTACAAGTTCAAGCTGTTCTTCAGTAGGTTCCTGTAGTTCTGCTTCCAGTTCTGCTAATTCGTCAACTTCTTCTGATTCACCCTCCGGAGTTTCTTCCTCAGATGTTTCAGTTTCTTCTGGTTTTTCTTCACTAGTTTTTTGGGTAGCTTTCTTTCCACCTTTATTCTCTAAATCTATTACTTCAGGTTCAGTAGGAGTTTCCTCATTTAGAAAATCAAGCATGTCCTCTTTGGACATACTCCTATCTTCTAGTGCAGGTCCACTTCCACCAGCTCCAGTTTCTGTGATAGGTGCAAAAAACTCACTGAATAGTTTGAACATTTCCTTCTCCTGTTATTGGTGCTTCAGGTTGTCTTTCCTTCTCAGTTGCTTTCCGAGGAGGAACATTTCTGGATTTGTCAGGTTTCTGTTGTTGCTGCTGCGCTTGCATTTGTTGCATCTGCTGTTGCTGAATCTGCTGCAAATGCAGTTTTCCATGCAATAGGACGTTACGTCGTCCATCAGGATTATCAATCTTAGCTTGTTGCCCGGCTTCACTTGTAGCCCATTTCTGAACAATTCGGAAATGAACTTGATGGTTATCGTAATCAGGGTCAATTTCTACAGATGGATTTTCCTGTGGTACTGATTGCATCTGCTGCTGAAATTGTGGGTCTAATGCAACGCGAGGATTCAATTGCGCTTGCTGCTGCATTTGCATGAATTGAGGATTAGGTTGTGGAGTTGAATTTAGAAGTTGTTTGATTTCTTCATATTGTAATTCTCTCTGGTCTTCGTCCGGAACATAAAAGTCTGTTAGACCAATAGCCTCACGAACGACAGGTAGATTCTCAGGGTCGCCAAGAATTGCAAGAACTTCTGGATTTTGATTTCCAAGAAGTTGCATTGTAATATCTTTAATTTGGCTCCATGTCATTGGTAGGTTTTCGTTAGCCTCTAACTCAACTCTACCAATTCTACCTTCCATTTCTGCTTTACGAATAAATACATTGATGAAATTTCCATCTTTGGTTCGCTGAACATCACGTTCATCATCTTTAATTTCCTTGATGAACATGGGAATCGTCTTACCAAAGATTTCTTTCCACCAACAACAAAACATCTTCCATGTATTCTGTAGACGCTGTAATGCTTGCGAGCGTGACATGGAGTATTGAGAAGCAGTCTCAGAACCTTCAAGCGCACCACCGAATAGTGATGGTAATGCACCTGAAACGAGTTGGGCTAGATTTTGAATATTAGTTGCAAAGGGCATTACTTCTGGTGATAAAGTCGCCGTTTTCATTTCATAGAATCCATCTCCTATTGATTTCCCTGATTTAGCAGTAGCTTCGTAAACACCACCCGGAGTCGCTTCCAGTTGACGATAAGCATTAAAATCCAGAACTCCGGGGTCTGCAAAAGTTTGACCAATTCCATGCTCAATTGTTTGTAGTGTAAGAGAGATAATATCATTAGTAATTTCTTGAACAGAAACCAGAAGAAGACCCAGGGGGTCATAATGAACATAATCAGATAGAGGATTATTAACAATAGTCCAACAATCATCGAGTGATTCTGGGCAGGCTTCACCATAATCATCATTTACCATGACAACTTTCGCGCCATTCGGAAAATATTTCTTTAATCTCTCAATATTATCTTTATCAGGAAGAATATTAAAACATGCCGGCCGAAGCCACGCATTTCTAATAGTCACAGTATTCATAGGATATTCACCCTGATACTGTGGATTTAGTCTTCCCCACTGTTCATAGGGGTCTTTTGGTCCAGTGGATGCTTTAACTTTATCTGCTGTAAGTTTGCTATGAAGATGAACATATCTTTCAATAGCAAGAGCATAATGAGTTTCATAATTAAAAATAAGATAAGGACAGCCTTCTTGATTTTTTGCATAGTTTGGAATTTTAACATATAGTCCACCGTATGCTTCGAGACACATACGGGTCTTAGGCTCTTGAGTTACTCCAACAAGTTTAGGAACAATGAATTTCTGTTGCTGAATATAAGGAACAATAACTTGCATACAGTTTGGACAGATGTCCTGTTCGTCGTCCATTTTAAGGGCAGCGTTTAGAACATCTACGTTCTCTGGCATGAATTCATTTAATATTGGGTCAGTAATTTCATCAACTTGAGCCTCTTTATCTTCCTGAGTCTGTTGTGGAGGCTGCTGTTGTTGTAGTTGTGGATTAACTTGTTCAGGATTCTTTTCAGGGTCAATAGTTTGCTGATCCATCTGCATTCCGCAGTTTGGACAGTTAGTAGTCTGATTATAGTATTCCTTATCTTCGTAGTGTTCTTTCTCATAAGTTCCGAAAGCTTCATCTTCCTTCGGATAGTTGTAGCAAGCTACCATTCCTTCAGTGCAATAAATAAATAGAGCATGTAACCAGAGGAGATTAACGTTATTATGGCGATAGACCAGTTGTGCAATCTTGTCTCCTGCTTTCGCTGTTGATAAATCAAGCGGAGAATCAGCATCGTCAGGATAACATTTAACAGGAGGCACAGTAACGGAAAGTGCCGCAATAATTGATTCCAAGTATGCTCGAAATACGTTAATAGGTTTATCATAGTAAGATTGCTCAGTATCTTCACCGAGATTCATATCGATATCCCAAATCCGCCAATCATGGGCAGTTTCGGAATACCACGCGCGTTGAAATCCTTCCCAGATTAATTTCAGTCTACGCCATGTGCGAATTTGTCTATCGCGCACAGCTCTATCTTCTTTATCGAAGTGTTCTACTACTTCGCAAAGAAGTTTCTGAATATCCTCTGGGTATTTTTTAGCCATTAGTAAACAAGGTTTCGCCGCTGTGGCAAACCATCTCCCTGTACCATATTTGAATAAGTGGACCACAATCCACCAGGACGTTGACCACTATTAGTAATCATTCCCATTCCACCAGTTACTCCAGTATTACCACCAGTTAATGAACTTAAATCAAGATTAGGAGATTGTGGTAGTTGACCACCACTTGTAGCCATTCCAAATGGACCATTACTAAATGATGGCGGTGCTGATGGTAGTGATGTTGGTGCATTAGGTTGTGGCATTCCATTAGGATTAGGATTCATTCTACGTGGCATCATGGGAGGCCGCATTCTATTAGCCCACGGACTACCCATACCACCTACCATTGCAGGCTGTTGCTGTCCAAACATTCCACCCATAGCTCCGGAACTTGGGCCAATGTTAAACATTAAATCTACCTCTCACTCTGCGTGATGGTCCAGTATCCATTTTACTAGTATAAGTTCCACCATGCTGTCCTTCGTTTCTCTTCTCAGATAGCATGATAGCAATAGCTTGCTTACGATTAGTTACTTTCTTTCCAGTTTTGGAACCAGAATGAAGTAGTCCGTGTTTAAACTTGTGCATTACTTCTGAAGAAGGCATTAGCCACCGTGATGATGTCTAGCTGCAATCTTTTTCATATTCTGAGCGAATACTGCTCGCTTCTTAGCTAGGCCACCCTTGTGCTTAGCAGCGGCAATTTTCTTAGGAGTAGCTTTGCCAAAGGCACCTACTGTGCCTTTCTCTTCCATCTTAGTTCTAGCTTTTTGAATCCAGTGTGGTGCTGTGTCGATAGCCATTACTGAACTCCCATCTTTTTACGAGTTTTCATCGACGGAAGTGGAATATCCGTGGCTCCCGTAATAGGGTCGCTCATGGATAGATGTTGCGCGATTGCTCTGTTCTTTTCGTTTTGGAATGCTTCCATCTCATAAGGCCGTTGATTATAACTGCCTTGTGGCATAAAAGCATTCATCGCTGTTTGATACCAAGGAGTATTCTGAGCTTGTCTTGAATGAGTTAATTCGTGTGCTAGTAATTGTTCTAAGTCGGTATCAGATTGTCCTTCTAGTGCAGACGGATTATAACTAACATTACCAGTAAAGGGATTAGTAATTGCCATAATATTACGACGCATTCCGAGCAACTTATCAAGAATACCAGCAGATGGAGACACACTGACTGGATTTACATCAGGCATCTCACCTAATACTTTAGTCTTAGCTGCCTGTATTCGTTTCTCTAGCTCGTTCGGCATCGTCTACTTCTTTTTCAAATGCTTCCTGTTCTGCTTTAGTTACTTCAGTATTAGAATCAGGTTTAGTAGCATCGCGCGTTGCACGAGCTTTCTCTCTATCATTAGCTTCCAACATTTGCTGTCTTACTCTCCATGGAGTATGAACTGGTGGCCTCATGTGTTGCATAGGAGGTGCCACCATACGCTCAACTTCCTTTTCAGGTTTCTCCATGATTCTTTGAAGTAAGATTTCTTTCTCATGATTCACCGTAGCTAGTTGACTTTTAAGAGTTTCACAAGATTCGCAGACTTGTTCTTTTTTAAAACTTTCGCGAATTTCAAGCCATTGACGATACCAATCTAATAGAAACATATTACCTCAATATAATGATTATCTTGAACGACGATGAAATCTTTGAACTACTTGCATTGGTTTCTTTTCATCTAGTTTGCGCGCCTGCATGTAAAAGGCATGCATATTATTAGTATGAGCTAACATTTGGGTGAGTCGCTCCTGCGACTGCACTTTTTCAAATTCAGTTATAGCAGTGGAGAAATAATTTTCAGCAGAGTCAACGGCCATGCGAATATCATCGTATGGGTCGTCACCACTAAATTCTGCCACATCTTCAGCAGGCTTTCCATCTTTTCCAGTCTGTTCATAATTACAGGATTGAATTGCACTAATCATTTCCGGACAGCAATTAGGATGCCCATCATGATTATCCAGATTACATCTAAAGATTTGTAACCTCGGGATATTAGTTTCCTCTTCAGGAGGATTAAACAGTTCTAAGTATGAGCGATATTCAGATTCGGATTTATTTCTAAAAAGCCATTGAGCATATTCCTCGGAATAGATTGGCATCTCGGATGCCGGTATTACGGGCTTTGCTTTCCATCGTAAATATTCATGGAGCAGCATTTTGGTTGCAACTCTGCTGCCTGGTGAATTAGTAGAGAGTTCAATCGGATGACCAATAGCGTCTTCAATTTGTGATTGAACTGTATGTTCTGTTCCTCTGTCTTGATTTGCGCTCTGACAGAATTTAATAATTTTAGGAGACTCTCGTTCAATATAATCTCGAACGATTGCTCCCCATTCTTCAATCTTAGTTTTGTGCCAATAAAGCTCTCTATAGAGATAGAGTCTTTTGCTAGGAGAGATTGCATAAAATCCTACATAACACATTGCAGCGAAACCCCAATCACCAATGACCATACGCGGCCACCAGTCTGGGATATCGAATGGTTCAATTACATGCAGTGCATTATCAGGTTCATCAGGATATTTAATATGTCTGAATTCATCGAATACTAATCCTTGATATGCCGTCCAATCTCCAAGACGCTTCGCTTTACGTTCTGCTTCCGGACGGCCTTCAAGAGATTGTGCATATGTTGGGTCAATATGGTCAATATTATCATCTAGTGTTGCATGAATGTAGATTCGCTTATTTCCACCCTTACCGATAATAATTGTATTACCGGCAGGATTAGGTTGAACGAATCTCTTATAACAGAATGTATGTCCTATTCCACCGGGCATTCCGGCGCCTCGCGTAATTGAAGGCAATCCGGAACCTTTGGGTGCTCTATTTCTTTCCTGAGTGATATACAAGTAAATATATTCAGTGCTATTAGTAAGCTCGTCAGGAGTAAAAAGACTAATTTCCATTGAATCATAGTTATGGACATCTTTCTCTTGCTCACAATGTCCAAGAAATATTTGAGCACCAGCCCAAGCAATTCCTGTTCCCCCAAGTTGGTCTGGTCGTGGGAACGTCCAAACCATATCAGTTTTATTAAACGTCGCACCAAATTTCGTATAGATTTCACGACTTCTACCCACAATCTCTTTCTTCAAATCCGGATAAGTCCGGCGCATGAAGACTTGCTTAAAGAGTGGATTTTCGTGAAGTCTAAGAACTATTCCGTAAACTAGTAATACGTCAGATTTACCAGAACCAGCACCACCGCCGAGAAATCCTTCTTTAATGGACCAAGGAAGCGCAAGAAATATAGCTTGTTTTCTATTTGGCTTCCAAACTCCTTTATCGAAGGCCATTACTAATTAAGCCATCGCGCGTAGTGAAACGACAGTAGGTCCAGCATTAGTTGCTCTAATAAAAGAGAAAGCAATTTCAGCTTCCCCATTAGTTAGTGTAATAGCCTGATTATCACCAAAGGTGGGGTCATTACTTCCCTGAATTGCAGCGGCAGCAGTAGAAGTAGAAATGAAAACTCTACGGGCAGGCACCGCATATGCCACGTTTTGTAGCATAGACTGCGGATACCCAATGGACAAAAGCTGTGTAGGCATTATCTCACTGATACCTCTTGTCTTGGAATTGACCTACGCTCAGTTCTTTCTTCGATAATAGTTTTAATAGTTCCTATTCCATTTTCTATATTAGTTATCTTATCACTTATTTCATGCATATCAGTTCTCATATTAACTCGCCATTGTTCCAGCGAATCTAATCTAGCTGCGGCTTTACCGCTATCATATACGATTTTACCTAGAGCTATAGCTAGACTAATTATGCCTCCAATAGCTACAATCGTTTGAAGCATTATTCTCGCACGTATTTAACATCAAATACTTCTTCCTTCATAGTTGGGGGAGCCATGAAAACAAACGTAGGCCCATTACCCCTATCATTAGAATTTGGAGCCTGTTCAGGTTCCATATCCTTAACAATAGCAGACATATGCCTCGCAATTGATGCAATCTCAACTGCTTTGGCTTCGCTAATTTTCTCGGGAGTTAATGCTGCAAGAGCAACGTGGAGTTTCTTTGATGCTCTTTTCTGAATACGTAATTTAGCACCATCAATTACAGGTGCATTAGGTCTCTTATCGTAAGTTGCAGTAGAAGTAGCTCCTACTGAATAAGCACTAGCTGAACTTGCACTGATTCCAAAAGCTGTAGCTAATGCTTTCGCTTCAGCAGGACCATCAGTAACAGAAGTATCACCGATGATACGACGTAAGGAATCAGGAACATTAACATCGCCTTCCTTCCTACCTGCCGTCGGAAGGGGGATTATAGTTGCAGAACTCGACTCCTCACGTTGTCCTCGCGTAACATTGTTACGCTCGGAATCGAATTCTGCATCCGAAACAATTCCCATCGGCATGATTAATCTTTCCCGTTAAGTTTCAAATACAAGTAACGACGTTTATCGAGCATATCCCAATACTCTTTATGAGTAGGAGGAACATCGCTCGGTAGTCCGTAAGTTTTCTCAATATTGGTAATTTTCGTAGTTAGAGTTTCCATCTCTTTACGGATGGATTCTCTTTGAGTATTATCCATATTACGAAACTACGATAGCTGGCGTAGTTGCCGGATTCGTAATAGTGAAAGTAGTAACACCAGTCAAATCGAATTCCTTTTCAGGACCAGTCAATTCATTACCAACATAGAACTGGATGACCATGCGTCTCCAGTCAATAGAAACAGAAGTAATACCAGACAGCGCGATTGCTGTAGACTGAACGCTAGCGCCAGCCTTTGCAGTAACCGTAGCTGTAGCAGGTGATGCTCCAGGCATGTTACCCCTCTAATGTGAGAATAGACATGAGTTCATCCCATGCCTTTTGAACTGACATTGAATCCATTCCGTGATTACGAAATAGTCCCATGATTGAATCTTTATTAGCAATTAGTCTTTCACCAATATGAATAGCAGCAAGTGCCCCTTCGAGCACTGTCTTTACTTCACTTTCAGTAGCAGGGGTATCAGTAGTTGGAGGAGGATTGAGTGCGGCATTGGTTTTCTTCGCCTCATTAATTAAAGTCTGTAGCTGAGGATTGACTTTATTATCCTCAGTTGTAGGAGAACTTCCGGTTGCTGGTGCGAAATCATCGGACATAATTCACCCTATCTAAACTAGGACTAGTTATATCGGAATGAGATGTTCAGTGCTTCCGAGACAGACCTAGCTTACCACAAGTCGGCCTGAAAGTCAAATTTTAATATGTATATTCCGGAAGTACTCTAAATATGGGACCATAATATGGGACCCATTACTAAAAAACGTTACCCAATATGAATAGACAATGTCGTGCAGTTTTGTGCAAAAGGAGGTAAAAGTGTGCAGGTGTGTGCAGGGGTGTGTAGTGCCTTTGTGTGCAATCCTGTGCAACTATGCGCAGAAATAATCGTGCCAACTTTCCTGAAACACAATTGCATAAAACTGCATAAATTATTTTTTATGCCAACGCAAAACTGTGCACATGGCATAAGAAATAAATATGTGCAATAGTGTGCAATCATGTGCAATTCAAACCGCGTGCCAATATGCAATTATGTGCAGTTATGTGCAATTCTGTAAACCCACGCAAATTGTAATTGGCATAAGAAAAATAAAATGTGCAGTCACGTGCAGTGATGTAAATTGACAACAATTGTTGTCACCTGTGACACTGATTGTCACTTTGGTTGCACACTATTGCATAGTCCTGCACAGTTTGGCATTCCGGAAGTGCTGGTATGGCGTATGTATATGTATATGGCATCGGACGGCGACGCGAAACAAGGGCCGGACGAGAAAGGAAAATCAAGGCCGAAGCCGAAAAAGATGTTGACAGATTCCGCGAAGTGTGCTAGACTCGTTTTCGTTCGTGGGCAATTTCGCCCAAGCTAGGAGAAGAGACAAATGCGTAACCTCACTGGCAAGTTTTCGTTCGCGGTTCCGGAAGGCCATGCACAGGCAGGGGAGAAAATCGAAAAGACTTTCGAGTATCCCCAGACTGACAACGATGCCGAAGCTTTGGCCGTCATCGCTGATAAAAAGTGGTCACTCGTGGGTCTGGTGAACGATGTTCTCAAGGCCAATTCCCGAAGCAATGCGTATCAGGCGGCGCTTCTGCCGTATCGTCCATCGGAAGTCACTCCGGAAGAAATTCAGGAGCGTATGGTGCGCGATTACATCCGGCTCGGTTTCTCGGAAGAGAAGGCCCGTAAGAAGGTCGCCGCGATGCTCGCGGACACGGAGTAGAATTCCGGAAGTGGGGCAGGCTAATAACCTGCCTCACTTTTATTATGATTACATCAATATTCGTCCAGATTGCGCGTGGAACAACGATTTATCGTGAGTTTCGCGTGATATGGCTGGCGCCTATTAAATAGGACTGGCCATCTATAACTAAATATTCCGGAATAAAGACATAGACCTGTGCTCAGGTTCTGTAATCCGAACTCCGCGCGCTGATAAAATAACATTTTGGTAATTTACACTATTGCATTCCGGAAGTATTAATGCAACACTAGCCAAATATTGCACAAAATATGTATTTTCGACGTTATCTATGAGTTGAAATTCATTTCCGGAAGTCGTTCCGAGCTGTTTCCGATATCATTCCGTCCACTTTCCGGGTTGTTTCCTACCTGTTTCCTACCTGCCAGATTGCCCTAAGTCGCTCATGGTCAACGAGTTAGCGGGAGGGTACCTCTCTCCCCTAGCTTGACCCCACCTAGTTATGCCTGTTTTGACGGCCGGGAGTGGTGGTTTCCGTTATCTTTTATTTTTTTTTTTTTTTTTTTTTTTTTTTTTTTTTTTTT
>AP72_2010_repI_A100DRAFT_1000003_pt1 | contig 44630 bp, 36 predicted proteins | sample AmaPasrepliIA100_FD_9193 | JGI IMG/M metagenome (IMG submission 9193)
ATGGAAAAAACTAAATTACAACGTTTTATTTTTAGTGTTAAGTTGGATCTTAAACTTTCTCTGTTGCCTAAATCAGTTGAAAAATTTCATTTGCATCTATTAATTAAGATATGTAGAATTTTAGGTGGTATATCTTTTATATTTATTATTAAATTAGAAAGAATAAATTATTCGTCATAGCTATATTTGGATTTTTTTTAGTAGATTAAGGGTAATTGTAAATATGCAATATTAAGGGTAATTGTAAATATGCAATATATGGTGATATAGCTTGATGAATTATTATGATAGGTAACCTATTGTTATAAATGCTTTAAGCATTCAATTGGATAAAACCTTAACAAATTTAGATTTTTAAAGTCCAAATAATGAGATATCTGAACCTATTAAAGAAGCAAAAAAATTAAAATATAAATTTGAGTAATTAAAAGTTTTAAACAAAGATATTGAAGATGTTAATAATATAGGTAATTAACTTGGTATTACTGATTATGAAATAATTAAGGAAATTAAATAAGATATTAAATAAATATTGACCAATGAAAATAAATTGGCTATACAATCTCAAAGTAAAATTTTATATAAATTAGTAAAAAAATAATTTTTAAAAGAATTTTTTTACTAATTATTTTTTTTTATTTTTAATATTTTATTGTTTTATGACTTTAGGATTAATTATATAATTAATATATTTATATATATAATTATAGCCCGAGTAGTTTAATGGTAGAACAATAATTTCATGAATTAAGAATGAGAATTCGAATTTCTCCTCAGGCTATTACAAAGTGATTAAAAAAATTTTTTTAATCTTGTTAATAATTTCGTTTTTTGTTTTTTTTAAGCCTGTTATTATTTAAAATACAAATATAAATAGTATTTATATATTAATTAATATATATATATATATATATATATATTATAGTAAAAGTCTATATTAAATTTATATTTAAATATTTATCAAATAATTTAAAATTAAAAAAATGTAAATTAAATCCTGAAGATTTAATCAACTTTAAAAAATCAAAAAAGTAAATTTACTATTAAGTAAACATCAAATATTTTATTTAATAATTTAATTTTTTTTTAATTATTAAAAAGGTGGATATAGTTCAATAGGTAGAACAGCTGTATGTGGCATAGTATATCCTTGTTCAATTCAAGGTATCCTCCTTATTACTTTTTTCAATTGCTTTTAATATATAAATCCAGTTATGCAATAAGCGTAATAAATATATATAGTATTTAGGATTGTTATGCTCAAGTCAACCTATTTAAAGCTAATTACACATTATAATTATAGAAGATATCAAACTAAATCTTATAGTAATTCAAATGACAATAATGAAAATAAACATGATAATATAAAAAATACGATAACTAATATAACAATGTGAAAAGAAAGATGATTTTTATCATCAAATGCTAAGGATATAGGAACATTATATTTAATGTTTGCTTTATTTTCGGGATTAATAGGAACTGCTTTTTCAGTCTTAATAAGATTAGAATTATCAGGTCCCGGTGTACAATATATAGCTGATAATCAATTATATAACAGTATTATAACTGCTCATGCCATTTTAATGATATTTTTTATGGTCAATAAATTGCAAATATTAAATTTATCTACAGTCTCATATATAAAAAATTATCAAAATATTGTAAAAGTTGATAGTTTTTCTTTAAATAATAAGAATAATTTGGGTAATTCTTTTAAATCAAAATTTAATTATACTAAAATTATAATAGAAAATCCTTATAATAATAGGGATATAATAGCTAAAATAACTAAAAAACAAAAAGGTGTTTATGTGTGAGAAACATTAGATGGTAAAAATCTATATGTGGGTCATTCTATTAATTTGTATAATCGTATATGTTCTTATTTCATGCCATCTATTCTAAAAACTAAAGAAATAAGAGTTCTTAAATATTTAAATAAATATGGTTTTACGAATATAAAATTAACTGTTTATATTTTAAATAATTCAGTTAATATAAAAGAAATAATAGAATTAGAACAACATTTTATAGATAGTTTAAAACCTAATTTAAATGTGGATTTAGTAGCTAATGGTTCAGGATATCATGAACCTATGAAACAGGAAATTAGAGAACGACTTAGAAAACAAAGAGGTACACCTATTTTTATGTATGATGCTAATAATTTTACTTTATTATATATTTTTGACTCTAAAACCTTTATGTATAATTCAATAAATATACATCATAAAACTATTGAAGATTGTTTATATTCTGGAAAAATATATTTAGATGCTTATTTTTTTTCTTTGGAACAAATCGAGGAAAGTACTGATATTAATTTATTAACTTTAGATAAAATTAAGATTTTTGTTTCAGAAAAGCGAAAAATTTATCAAATTAGACATCCGACTTCTAAAGTTATATTAGCTGAATTTAAAGATGATCCTAGTTTAAATAAAAAATTTAGTTCTTTAAATTCTTTAGCTAAGGAATTAAAAGGAGATCGTCAAGTAATTAGAGAATATTTAAAAGGTAATAAATCTGGTTATTATAGAGGTAAATGAAAATTTATTTATATAGAGACTAAATAAAATTTATGTTAATATTTTAGCATGGCCGAGTAATATAAAAATATATTACTTTATTTTTCACTATGTGCTGGGATACTTTTAGAGCTTTTAAAACTAGTACTGTATGTTTTCTTTATTGAAAAGCGACAGGATACAGTAACATTTAAAAGATTAGGCAATCAGCAGGAAACCAAAAGTATAAGGGCTTTTGGAGCATTAAACACTTTTACTTATTAGGATCCTCAGAGTACTATACGTGAATATCCTACTTATATTATATTTGGGATAAAGATATAGTCCAATCGTTAGTGAAAACTAACGAATAAAAATTGCATGCCAGCTTTAATTGGAGGTGTGAATAATGCCTCAAATGTATAATTTTGTAACTTTTAGATTCAAAATTATACATAGTGATATAATTATATGAGGTAATTTTTATTAAAAATTCATGTAATAAATTATATTGCAATATTAGTGAAAACGGTTAATAGTATTTATTACCAAGACCGTCGGTATGATAAAGTATCGCTACAGACTGGTTCACTAATAGGTGTCTGAAATGATGTTTAATGTACAGTCGGAATCTTTTTAATTATATTTAATTATATATAAAGTTTAACATATAAAGTGTTAGATGGTTTATTTTTATAAATTAAATGTAAATAAATTAAAGATTTGTTTGGTAATTTTTTATTACCTTTATTAGTTGGTGGTCCTGATATGGCATTCCCTAGATTAAATAATATTAGTTTTTGATTATTAATACCTAGTTTATTATTATTTGTATTTTCTGCTATAATTGAAAATGGTGTAGGTACAGGCTGGACCCTTTATCCTCCATTAGCAGGTATACAAAGTCATAGTGGACCTAGTGTAGATTTAGCTATATTTGGTTTACATTTAGCTGGTATTAGTAGTTTATTAGGTGCTATTAATTTTATTTCAACTATAATTAATATGAGAAGTCCTGGTATTAAATTACATAAATTAGCTTTATTTGGTTGAGCTGTAGTAATAACAGCAGTGTTACTATTATTATCTTTACCTGTTCTTGCTGGTGGTATTACAATGCTTTTAACAGATAGGAATTTTAATACATCTTTCTTTGAAATAGCTGGAGGAGGAGATCCTATATTATTTCAACATCTTTTTTGATTCTTTGGACATCCTGAAGTTTATATTTTAGTTATACCAGGATTTGGTATAATTAGTACTGTAGTTTCAGCTAGCTCAAGTAAAAATGTATTTGGTTATCTTGGAATGGTATATGCGATGATGTCAATTGGTGTTTTAGGTTTTGTTGTTTGAAGTCATCATATGTATACAGTAGGTTTAGATGTGGATAAACTTGTGTTCACTAAAAAAATCTTGCTATGTACTGGGAACTCTTATGTTTATAGTCCACTCGTATTTATTGCGTTAGGAAAAATCTATTTACATCAATTTAGATTAAGACAATCAGTAGGAAATTTTAGTTTTAGTACAAATGCTACGGCGAGTATTAAAAATATTTATAATAGTTATATTAATTTACCTTTAATTTCTGAACATGTACCTAAATATAGACTTAAATTTACAGATAATGATTTTGGTTATTTTTTAGCTGGTTTAATAGAAGGAGACGGTTGATTTGGTAAAAAAGAATTGCATATTATATTTGCTGAAAATGACATTCCATTGGCTTATTTTATTAAAAAACGAATTGGTTATGGCAATGTGTACAAAATTAAAAATAAAAAAGCAGTAAGATATATTTGTAAAAACGAAAAAGGTTTATCTATTATTTTATCTTTGATAAATGGTAAATTAGTAAGTAAACCTAAATATGAGCAATTAATTAAACATAATTATGATAAAAACTATAATTATAATTTATTGCCTCCTTTGAATAAATTAACTTTAGATAATTATTGATTGGCAGGTTTTACTCAAGCTGATGGATGTTTTCATATCTCTGTTGTAAAAAGTAAAACACATAAAACAGGATATAGTGTAAGACTAGAATTTTCTATAAAACAAAAAGATAAATTACCTTTAAAACTTTTATATGATAATATAAAATTAGGTAATTTATCTCAATATAATACTGGAATATGATGTTACAAAAGCTCTGGGTTTAAAACAGCAGGATTATTAATAAATTATTTTGATAAATTTAATATATTTGCAGGTAAATATATAGATTATCTCAAATTTAGAAAAGTATATATTTTAATAACTAAAGGTAAACATTTAGAAGATAAAGGTATAATTAAAATTAAAAATATTGCAGCTAAAAATTCCTCAGAGACAAATACGCAAGAAGTTTAGTAGTTAACTATTATTTTAATACTTATTTACTTAAAGTTTTTAAATAGCAATTTATAAAATATAATATTGATTATAAAATAATATTCCTATATATTATTTTGTAAAAATTTGTGGTAATACCTAATATGTTTATAGCTTGAGATTTTTCGAGTGTGTATTATATTCATCTTTAAATTATGTATCATATAAACATGAAAATAAATTTATTTATTAAATAAAATAACAGGTATATAATGTTATTTTTAATTAAATTTTATATATTTTATTATATAAAAACAGTAAGCCATTTGGTATATAATATTGTTTATAAATTCCAATAAATTATTAATATTAATTTAAATTAATATCAAATTTTTGAATATCAATATATTTTTATAATATTTATTATTTAAATTAAATAATAAAAAATATTAATTTAAGTGTAAAAAAATTTAAAAATTATAAATATGACTATAATAATACATTTAATTTACTAAATTAAGATATTGTCCATTTTTTTGACAAGAGCCTATTTTACCGCTGCAACTTTAATTATTGCAGTTCCTACAGGAATTAAAATATTTAGTTGATTAGCGACTTGTTATGGTGGATCTTTACGTTTAACACCTGCTATGTTATTTGCTTTAGGTTTTATTGTTATGTTTACTATAGGTGGACTAAGTGGTATCATTTTAGCTAACGCATCACTTGATATTGCTTTTCATGATACTTTTTTAATTAAATAAATATTAAATTTAATGTAGTCTTATTTGTTAATATTGAAATTTTGTATAATATTTTTTATTGTAGTATAATTTAATTTAAATATTATACAAATTATTTTAAATATTATTTTTTGCTTTTTTGAAATTAAGATGTATAACTGAAAACATCTCGTAAATATATAATACTATGCTTCAATTAATACCGTTTAATATTTTTTATAGGATTTTTGTTTAGTTATAACTAAATATAATAATTATAATAAATTTATAATTCGTTTTAATTTAAATATAAATTCATTATTTTATTTTATGTATAAAAAAAATTTTTCAACTAAAAATAATTATTTTAGCGAAAATGAATATATAAAAATGTTTTGAGTTGGTTTAATGGATGGAGATGGTAGTATTCAAGTAAATCATTGACGTAAACAGTCATTACAATTTAGACTTGTTATCAAATTATCCAATTCAATATCAAACTATAATATGTTAATAAAAATTGCTAAAGTAATTGGAGGAAGTGTTAAAATAATTGGAAAAGGTAAAGATGTTATTTGAGTAGTTAACAAAAAAGAAACAATTCAAGAAATCATTAAAATTTTTGATATTTATCCTCTTTTAACTTCAAGAAAAATATGCCAACTTGCATTCTTAAAAGAATGTATATTGATAAATTCAGTAGATTGATATTTATTAAATAGAAATAATAAATATAATAATCAACAATCTATTATTAGTTCTGATATGTTTGGATTTAAAAAGGGCATTATTACTTTACCTAATTATTTTAAAGAGTGATTTTCTGGATTTGTAGAAGCTGAAGGTTGTTTTTCTATTAGAAAAAAGAATAATCATTCTTTTTCTATAGGACAAAATTATGATATTTATTTAATTCATATTATAAGGGAATATATAGGTGCTACTAATATAATTAGAAATTTTTATCTTAATTTTTATTCGTTAAAGATATACAAAAAAGAAACTTTAAAAATAATTATAAATCATTTTAATAATTATCCTCTATTAGGAGAAAAAGCAGAGTCTTTTCATAAATGAAAACAAAAATTTTAAAAGTAAGTGTCATGAGGTCTTACCACCATGAAAAAATTAATACTTTTTTCGGTAATGTAATTTATTATAAGTTATATTGCTAACGGTGAAGTCTTATATGTTTTTTATAAAGCGAAAAAACTAATAAAAATATAAGATAATACCGTGGAAACCAAAAATAAAAATAGTTATTATTATAAGATATATTATTTTTTTATTGAGTAGGATCCGTAGAGACTAAACGTGGTAATTGAAAGTTTATTAAGTTAAACAATTAGATAAGTTATAGTCCGATCCTCGGGGCGACCTGAGTAGTATTAAATCTTTTTTGCTACTATTAATAATATATTGACTTACTATGTAGTTGCTCATTTTCATTATGTTTTATCTATGGGAGCTGTTTTTGCTTTATTTAGTGGTTGATATTTTTGAATACCTAAAATCTTAGGTTTATCTTATAATATATTTGCTGGTAAAGTTCATTTTTGAATTTTATTTGTTGGAGTTAATCTTACTTTCTTTCCTCAACATTTCTTAGGTCTACAAGGAATGCCTAGAAGAATTAGTGATTATCCTGATGCCTTTGCTGGTTGAAATTTAATAAGTAGTTTTGGTTCAATTGTTAGTGTTGTTGCTACTTGATATTTTTTAAATATTTTGTATATGCAATTAACTCAAGGTACTGCTGTTTCTAGATATCCTTGATTAACACCACAATATTACAGTGATTTATTTCAAATTTTATTTAATAGAAATAATAATTCTTTAGAATGATGTTTAACAAGTCCTCCTAAACCTCATGCATTTGTTAGCCTTCCTTTACAATCTAATTTTATTTTAATTTAAAAATTTTTATATTATAAAAAATCTTTCAAATTTTTTGACATGTTGGTTTAAGGGTTAAAATAACGTGCTACGGACATGTTGATATAAGTTCGAATCTTATACATGTTTAAATTTTACATTATTTATAAATAGTTTATATTATAATAATTCTTATTAGCTCAATGGTAGAGCAGAATACTTCTAATATTTTGATCTTAGTTCGAATCTAAGATAAGAATATTGGTTATTAATAACTAATAATTTATAATTTATTTTTGTAGTGTATTTTTATTGTAAAAGCTCTTATAGCTTAAAGGTAGAGCAAAATACTGTTAATATTTGTATAGATGTTCAATTCATCTTAAGGGCTAAAATGTGTATCATTTTTTTTAGAATTTTATTCTAGTATAAAATTAAAAATTTTACTGAAAAAAAGTAAAAATTATATATAATTAAATTATTTGATAATTAAATAATTTATGAAAATTTTTTTAGAAAAAAGTAAAATTTATATTAATGTATCTATATTAATATTTATTTTTAATAAAGTAAATATATATTATGATTATTTTATAATTTATATTTTGTTTTTTTATTTAATGAATAAAGGTTTCCTAATTGGATATATACATGAATAAATATATTATGATACAAGCAGCAAAAATTATAGGAACTGGATTAGCTACAACTGGTTTAATAGGAGCTGGTGTTGGAATAGGTGTAGTATTTGGTGCTTTAATTTTAGGTGTTGCTAGAAATCCTTCACTTAGAGGTCAATTATTTGCATATGCTATTTTAGGGTTTGCCTTTGCAGAAGCTACAGGATTAAATTAAAGCAAATAGTCCTGTATAAATTGGGTGAATTGCAAGAAATGCTTATATAGTTAACTTGCAGCGAAATTTAACTTTAAAGTTATAAACGTTCAACGACTAGGAAATAAAATTTTATTTTTTTATAAATCCAACACTTAAATATTTATTTAATTGAAGACATAGTCTGATCAATAATGTAAATTGTTGAAATAAAGATTGGAAGCTTTATGGTAACAAAAATTTTCCATCATTTATGTATTTGCTTTAATGATGGCTTTTTTATTATTATATGTTGCTTAATACATGATGAAATTTTCTTATAATAAATTAAAAAAAATAAATTTTTACTTAAAATTATTTTCTATGTGTAATTATAGTAATAATTATAGTAATATTGTATTTGAACATGCAATAAAAATATATATTGATCCATTAAATCAACGTGATTTAATACGTAAAGATAATAGCGGAAAAATTGGTGTATATTCTTGAATAAATAAAGTTAATGGTAAATTTTATATTGGTAAAGGAGATTCTTTGTATTTAAGAATTAGCGATTATTATCAAAATTGATATAGTTTATCCCACTCTAATTTGTATATAGTTAAAGCTCTTTCTAAATATGGTATGAAAAATTTTTCTTTAGTTATTTTGGAATATTCAGACTTAGAAAATGTTATATTATGTGAACAAAAATGAATTAATTTTTTAAAACCTGAATATAATATTATTTATTTGACTAAAAATAAATATTATAAACAGAATATAAATAATTTTTGTAAAAAAGATGAAAATATTTATCATAAAAAATAATAACAACTGTTAATTGAATTTTAAATTATAAGTATAAATTATATTATTCTAATTTTTAATATAATGTTATTAATTAAAAAATAAATTAATAATATTTTTATTTATTTATCATAATATTTTTATGTTATTTTATAATGTTTCATTATAAAGTATTTAAGATTTTATAATTAAAAAATTTATATAATTTAGAATTTTTTCTTTTGTATTATAATTATATTAGTAGTCTTGAATTAAATAAAAATAAATAAACAAAAATATTATTAATTTATTTTTTATTATTAAGGAGTAATTAAATATATTATTATATGAAATTAAAAAAAAAAATAAAGGATTAATATATTAAATTTAATATGTATAAAAATATATATGTTTATAATAATACTACAAAACTAGATGCTCCAACACCTTGAGGATTATTTTTTCAAGATAGTGCGACTCCTCAAATGGAAGGTATAGAAGAATTACATAATAATATAATGTTTTATTTAGCAATTATATTATTTACTGTAACATGAATGATTATAACTATTATAAGAAGTTTTATATTTACAAAATCATTTATATCTCATAAATATATGAATCATGGTAAAATTGTGCCTATTCAAAAGTGTTCTAAGTTTAATAATATTTTTTTTAATACAATATATATTTACATACGTACTTATACTACTTTATTTGTTAATCCTTATACAATAATATTAATTATATAGGGGAAAATTTGGTATTTATATATTAACTAATAAATTAATAAATAATATATATATAGTATAATATACTGATATATCAAAATAATTTAAAAATTATTTTAATTTTAGTTATATAAAAGCAAAAGTAATTTTATAGTAAGTATAGCGTTAATTAAATATGGATATTATAATTTATCCGTAACAATATTGTGATAAATCTAATTTACTTTTAAAATAACAATAGCAGGAAATTTTTGTAATTTTAAACATTCATAATAAACTAAAAAATGAGTTTAAAAAAAAGTAAAAAATAATAACCCTTTATATATACAAACTCATAACAAATGTTCCATAAAATTGATTAAACAAAAGGCTTTAAATAAAATACATTATAAGGATATTAAATGAGTGCTATATATGTAAACCTTGTTAACATTTATGAAAAATGTTATTCAGAAGGTTTTAAATTAATAGGTAGTTTGTTTGTTTTAACTAGAAAAACTAGTAAATTATTAAATATAAGTGGTAGTACTAATATAAAATATATAAATTAAGGTGAAACATATAAAAATAGATATAAATTTTCATATAAATAAACTTAGAAAAAACTATGAATAAAATTTCACTATATGATGAAAGTTCCTAAAGTCTTAGATACTATAATGTTTTAAAATATTATTAGTGAAAATTCTAATGTATATAACAATGGATAATCAGCAGGAAACCAAAGTAATATGTATATTACGAACAGGATCCTCAGAGACTACACGTGAAAGCCGATATATCGGTAATATATAGTCCATTTATGTAAGAAATTGCATAAGTTTAATGACTTTAATAGAGTTAATCTGAACTATAACACCTGCTGTTATATTAATTTTAATTGCTTTTCCTTCATTTAAATTATTATATTTAATGGATGAAGTAATGGATCCTTCTTTAGTTATTTATGGCGAAGGTCTTTTAGGTGGCCTTATATTATATATGTTAAATATAATAAAAAATGCTATTTGTAATGAAAAAAATATTATAGTTTATAATATAATTCAAGTTCAAAAAACAAATCAAATTTCAAGATTTGTGATTAAAAAGAATAAATTTTTATTAAATACAAGATCTTTTCATACTAAAGTAAAAGCTTCTAAAAGGATAGGACCTCACAATGAGGATATACTTTCATTATTAATAGGTTCTTTATTAGGAGATGCTTATGGTAATAGAATATCTGGAGAAGGTACAAGATTTTTGTATAGACAAAGTATAATACATAAAGATTATCTATTTTGATTATATGATTTTTTTTATATAAGAGGATATTGTTCAAATTTAAAACCTAGAAAATATACTAGAATTCTAATAAGTGGATCTAAAAAAAAAGAACATTATGGTTATGAATTTAATACTTTTACCTTTAGAAGTTTTGATTGAATTTATGATATGTTCTATAAAAAAGGTAAAAAAATAATTAATCCAAAATTAGAAAACTATATAACTCCATTAGCTTTAGCTGTTTGAATAATGGATGATGGGGGTTGAGCTAATTATGGTGTTCGTATTTCTACTTATAATTTTAATTTGCAAGAAGTAGAGTTTTTAGTATCTTTATTAAAAAAACTTTATGATCTAGATTGTACAATGCAAATATTAAAAAATGGTACTCAATCTTCTATTTATATACAGAAAAAATCTGTACCTAAATTAATAAAAATAGTTTTACCTTATATACATAATTCTATGTATTATAAATTAGGTTTTTAATATATGATTAATAATATAAAAAATAAATTTTTTTGATAGCATAATGTATATATATATATATAATAGTCGTGGAATATAATAGATAAATTTTTAAACTAATTAATATTTAAAATAAAGTTGAAAAAAAGATCTATTTGTTCTTAAGTTTTCGACAGAAAACTTTAAGGAAATAATTTATTTCCTTTGGCGACACGAGTGAAAACAGTCAAATTATTATTAATTAAAATCAGAATAATAATACAAGACTGTCAGTAAATAAAAAATTTTTTTTATGTTTATTGCAACAGACTGAGTCACTTGTGGGTATTAATTTACTTAGTGCTTAATGTACAGTCGATCGCACCAATGATATTGAAGTTATCAATATTCAGATTTTACTAATACAAATGATGAATTTGTAGAATTTGATTCTTATATTGTACCAGATGCTGATTTAGAAGAAGGTACATTAAGAATGTTAGAAGTTGATAATAGAGTAATTATACCAGAATTAACTCATACAAGATTTGTAGTTTCAGCTGCCGATGTTATACATTCTTTTGCTTGTCCTTCTTTAGGTATTAAATGTGATGCATAAAAAATGAATGTAGGCTATTCATTAATGTGCGATAAGAACCAAATTCCGGGGAAGCCCTAAAACTTTGGTAACCAAGGATGTAAAGGAAACTTTATGTCTGGCCTGATTAATGCCTCAGGGTAAGGTAATATCACTGAAGATGAAGGAAACTTAAATGGGTAATCGCGGATCTAAATCAGACAATTGTTTGTAAAAGAGCAACGAGTAGATGGTTCTTCAATATTATATTTAATTAAATAATATTGTAAAGTGTACTCTAGTCGCCAGGAAACTGGTTATAGGACTAAATTTAAATAAGTTTATATTTTAAAATAACCCTGTATTAAAGTTACTACAACAGCCTTAACCTAAAAGTTTTATATTTATTACTATAATGAAATAAAATCCTAAATTTACAATAGTATAAGTTGTAATATGATTTAATTTTAACTCCTTATTTGAGAAAAAATTATATTATTATATTTTTCCTATTTATATTTTTTATTATTTTAGTTAAATATTCTAAGCTTGAATTATTATTTAAACAAACATGGAAAATAATAATAAATATATAATATTATGTTTTTAATGTAAATAATAGATTATTTAAAAGACAAAATATGTTTATATTTTAAAATCCTTAAAAGGTTTAGTTAGATATAAATCAAGAGTTGTACCATTATCTAATAATTTTAATAATTATTGTTTAACTAATTTAATTAATGAACATGTAAAAAGGTAATCCAATAACTAGTCAAATTATAAATAATGTTTTATTAAACCAAAAAGTTTCAATATCTCAATAAGAACTAAACAAATTATTAAATCTTTCAAATATGAAATTTTATTTACTATTACTAAATAAACTTATCCTGCATTATTCGTATTAGTTGGTAAACCTCAATCCAGACGAAGTAATACAGGTATATATATTTTTACTCATAAAACTACTAATAATAAATATATAGATTCAAGTAATGATTTATCTAGAAAATTTAAACAATATTTTGAAAAAAACGTTTTATTTAATAATAAAACCACTGGATTATTATTACCTTTAATAGAAGGATTCGAAGTATTTACTTTATAAATAATAGTAATACTATGTTCATATCTTAAATATTCACATTGTTTTTTATAGCAATTTTATTTATTAAATAAATAATTTAAGTACACAAAAAATAGTTAATTTTAGCTTTAATCAAAGGTATAAAATATATTTGTATGATTTAAACTATAAAATTTTATATTATACAAGTAATTCTTTAGATAAATTTTGTGCAGATTTAGGTATACATTATTATAATTATAAAAAATGTATAGCAAAAGATAGTCCATATTTTAATTTTTTTTAGAATATCAAACACTTTAATAATTGAAGCTGTACTAATCAATTTATCCTATTTTGAAGTACGATAATTAATAATAAAATGTAAAAAAGAAAATTTAAATAAATTACATATATCTTACGGTAAAGCAATAAAGGTATTCGATAAATAAATTAATGATACAATTAATTTTATTTATATAGTTAAAGTTTATTATATATTTAGTCTAGCTAGAACTACTGTAAGAAATTATATTAATAGCGGTAAATTATACAAAAATCGCTATTTTTTCAAATTTTCTGATAAAATATAACTAAGATACTTAAGGTTAAAGTTGTAAAACGATCCTGGAAGATTAAATCAATCATCTGTATATTTAAATAGACAAGGAACATATTTTGGTCAATGTTCAGAAATTTGTGGTATATTACATAGTTCTATGCCTATTGTTATACAATCTGTTAACTTAACAAAATTTTTGCTTTGATTGCGTAATCAAATGGGTGATTAATAATAAAAATTATATTTTAATTTTTTAATTCTAAGTAATTTATAATAATATCTATTAAGGTTTTACATATATAAATCTTGTTTATAAACTACTATATGAATTTTTCATTAATATTGTTTTTAATAGGAATCTTAGGCTTTGTTTTAAATAGAAAAAATATAATCTTAATGCTTATTTCAATTGAAATAATGTTACTATCTATTACTTTTTTAATATTAATAAATTCGCTTAATTTTGATGATATATTGGGTCAGACTTTTGCTATTTATATTATAACTATAGCAGGTGCAGAATCTGCCATAGGTTTAGGTATATTAGTAGCTTTTTATAGATTAAGAGGAAGTATAGCTATACAATATAAATAATGTATTTAGTTATTGTTATTTTACCTTTAATTGGTTCTATAATCTCAGGTTTTTTTGGTAGAAAGATTGGAGTTATAGGGGCACAATTAATTACTTGTAGTTCTATTTTAGTAACTACTTTATTAGCTATATTAGCTTTTATTGAAGTAGGATATAATAATATACCTGTAACAATAAATCTTGTTAAATGAATTGATGTAGAATCTCTTAATATTTTTTGAGGCTTTTATTTTGATAGTTTAACTGTTTCTATGTTGATACCTGTATTAATAGTATCTAGTTTAGTTCATATATATTCTATAGGTTATATGAATCATGATCCACATAATCAAAGATTTTTCAGTTATTTAAGTTTATTTACTTTTATGATGATTATACTTGTAACAGCAAATAATTATCTTTTAATGTTTTTAGGTTGAGAAGGTGTTGGTGTTTGTTCATATCTTTTAGTAAATTTTTGATTTACTAGAATTGCTGCAAATCAAAGTTCTATTTCAGCTTTTTTAACTAATAGAGTAGGTGATTGTTTTTTAACAATAGGTATATTCATACTTTTATGATCTTTTGGTAATATAGATTATTCTACAATCTTTTCACTAGCTCCTTATTTAAATCAAGATATTATTACTTTGATTGGTATTTGTTTATTAATAGGTGCTATGGCTAAAAGTTCCCAAATAGGTCTTCATGTTTGATTACCTCAAGCAATGGAGGGTCCTACACCTGTATCTGCATTAATTCATGCTGCTACTATGGTTACTGCGGGTGTATATTTATTAATGAGAACATCTCCATTAATAGAATATAGTTCGACAGTTTTATTATTTTGTTTATGAATTGGATCAATAACTACTATATTTAGTTCTATTATAGGTTTATTTCAACAAGATATAAAAAAAGTAATTGCTTATTCAACTATGAGTCAATTGGCTCGAGAATATAATATTCATTCTATTATATTCAGGCATCAAACTATATGCGTAAAGCTTATATTTAATATTTTAAATAAAATTATTATTATAATTAATTCGCAGATAACCAAAGTTCATGGCTGCAAATGCAGTCATATTAGTTTTAATCTTTTTAATTCACCTCTCATTCATTGATTGTACTATTACATATTTATATATGTAACTATGTCAGTAAGGTGAAAGATTAGAATTATAAGCAAACTAGTAGGAATCTCAGAGGCCATACGTTTGATATTAATCTTTATTAAATTAAATTTAATTAATTTAATACAAAAAACATCTATTTTAAGTAAATTTTTACTTTCATTAATTTTCCATAGAATATTAGTAAAAGGTAATAGAAATATAAATACAATTCATTTAGTTAATAATTTTAATAATGTTAATGTAAATAATAATAATAAGGATTTATTATTTAATCAATGATTAGCTGGTTTAATTGACGGAGATGGATATTTTATTTTAACTAAAAAAGGATATAATAGTTGTGAAATTACTATGGATGCTAGAGATAAAAAAGCATTATATGAAATAAAACATAAATATGGAGGAACTTTAAAACAAATTTCAAATGCTAATGCTTATAAATATAAATTAAGACATAGAGTAGGTTTAATTTCATTAATAAACGATGTTAATGGACTAATAAGAAATCCTATACGATTATTACAAATGAATAAGCTTTGTGTAAAATTTAACATAGAGTTAAAATATCCCAATCCTCTAACTTTTAATAATGGATGATTAAGTGGATTTATAGATAGTGATGGATCAATTTATTTTAATGAAGCATCTGGACAAGTATTTATAAGTATATCTCAGAAAAATAGATATTTATTAGAACCTTTAATATCAATATATGGAGGTAGAATAGATATTCTTAGTCCTAAAATAGAAGCATTTAAATATATTATTTATAGAAAAACTGAATTATTTAAATTAATAGATAATTATTTTAATAATTATCCTTTAAAAACAGAAAAAATGAAAAGAATTAATTTAATAAAACAATTTTATTTAGTGAGAATTTATAAAAAAAATCAAGATATAAACAAATTTAATGAATGAATTAAATTTAAAGATAAATGAGAAAAATATCAAGATTAATAAAAAAATGGTCCAAAATACAAAAATTTATTTTTAATAATTGTATTTGCAATTAGGTATGATGATTGTAGCAATAGGTTTATCCTGTTATAATATTGCTTTATTTCATTTAATAAATCATGCTTTTTATAAAGCTCTTTTATTTTTAGGAGCAGGTGCAGTGATACACTCAGTAGCAGATAATCAAGATTTTAGAAAATTTGGAGCATTAAAAAGATTTTTACCTTTAACGTATTCAGTAATGTTAATAGCTTCTTTAAGTTTAGTAGCTATTCCTTTTATGACAGGATTTTACTCTAAAGATTTTATACTTGAGTCTGCTTATGGTCAATTTTTTATTTCTAGTACTATTGTATATGTTATAATTACAATTGGTGCTATGTTTACTACATTGTATTCAGTAAAAATATTATATTTAACTTTTTTAACTAATCCTAATGGACCTTTAATATATTATAAACAAGTTAATGAAGGAGATTTATTTATTTATTTTCCTTTAATTATATTAGCTGTATTTTCTATATTTTTTGGTTATTTTACTAAAGATATGTTTATCGGTTTAGCTACTAATTTTTTTTCTGATAATGCTTTGTTTATACATCCATCACATGAAAATATGTTAGATACTGAATTTGCTGTACCTATTATTTTTAAATTATCACCTTTTATTCTTACTGTTAGTTTAAGTTTAATATTTTTAACTTTATCTGAATTTTTTGGTAAATTACTTATTTATTTTAAATTATCTAATATAGGTTATAATATTTATAGTTTGTTTAATCAAAGATTTTTAATCGAATTCTTTTATAATAAATATATTACTGATATTGTTCTTAAATTAGGTGGTCAAACTACTAAAATAATTGATAAAGGTTCTGTAGAATTGTTAGGACCTTATGGATTAGAAAAAAGTTTATTGAATTTAAGCAAAAATATAGGTAATTTAAGTACTGGTGTAATTACAACTTATGCTTTATATATTTTAATAGGTTTAATATTTTATATATGTATATTATATTTATCTTTTATTGATAATAATATTTTATTATTATTATTATTTGCTATTTTTTCTACTATAAATTATAAAAGTTTAGATTTAATATATATTAAATAAAATATATAATATATTTATATATTTTTATATTTTTTTTTTATTATATTATATTATATTACATTTAATACAATTCTTTTATAATTATATTAATAATTTTATATTTTGGTACAAAATATTTATTCTATAATTTTTGAAGATTTTATTGTTATGTTATTATGTTCTATTTTTTTCTTATTATTATCTAATTCCCTAAGTTTCAGGCGAGATATTTCAATTTATTATTCCAGAATTGGAATTGTTATACAATTATATTGTATATTTTTTTGTTATAACAATTTGTTTGTTTCATATTTAGATCAAAGTATAGGACTTTTTGGTGGTTTATTTAATATATCATCGATATCTCTTGTTTTTCATATATTAATATTTTTACTTACTTTCTTTATATTAAATTTAACAAGTTTTTATCCTAGAAAATATTGATCTAATCAATATTTAAGTTTTTATAAGTTATTATATACAAAATTAAAATTATTCATTGCGAATATAATAAATAAAAAAGGAGAACAATTTTCTATTATAGAATATACTTTAATTATATTATTTATAATAACAGGTAGTGTATTACTTATATCTAGTAATGATTTAATATCTATTTATTTATCATTAGAATTACAAAGTTATGGATTATATTTACTTTGTACAATGTATAGAAATTCTGAATCATCTACATCTTCAGGTTTAACTTATTTTTTATTAGGTGGTTTATCTTCTTGTTTTATTTTATTAGGTATAGGTTTAATATATGCAAATTCCGGTACTACGTATCTTGATAGTTTTTATATAATAACTAATTTATCTAATATTATTAATGAACAAAATAATATAGTATATTGAGATATTATTACATATATACCTTATTGTTTATTATTAATAACTGTAGGATTTTTATTTAAAATATCCGCTGCTCCTTTCCATTTTTGATCTCCTGATGTTTATGATGGTGTACCTACTATTGTTACTACTTTTATATCTATAGTGCCAAAAATATCTATTTTAATTATATTTTTACATATAATACATTATACTAATAATATGTATATATCAACACAATATATTTGAACATCTAGTTTATTAGTTAGTAGTTTACTATCTTTGATTATAGGAACTATTTTAGGTTTAACACAATTTAGAATTAAAAGATTATATGCTTATAGTACTATATCTCATATAGGATTTTTATTATTAGCCTTAAGTATAAATAGTGTAGAATCTATACAATCTTTTATATTTTATCTTATACAATATAGCATATCTAATATAAATGCTTTTTTTTTATTAATTGGTATTGGTTATACTTTGTATATGTTTACTAATAAAAACATTAAAGATATTAATTTATCTGATAAAAATAATTCACCTATTCAATTATTAAGTCAAATAAGAGGTTATTTTTTTATAAATTATACATTATCTACAAGTTTAGCTATTACTATTTTTTCTTTTGCAGGTATACCACCTCTTATTGGATTCTTTGCAAAACAGATGATTTTATCTGCTGCTTTACAAAATGGTTTCATATTTATGGCTTTTATTGCTATAATTACAAGTGTTATAAGTGCAGTTTATTATTTAAATATTGTTAAAATTATGTTTTTTGAATCACATTCTTATAAATTTAGTTTAAGTTTTTTTAATCTTAAAATCCCTGCACAAGTTATTAAAAATAATAATGTTATAGATACTATTTATTTTAAATCATCTCAAATATCATTATCTAGTTCTTTTTCTATAATTATTTCCATTTTAACTCTTATTATTTTATTATTTATGTTTATACCTGATCAATGACTACATATGTCTAATATTTTATCTATCTTTTTATTTACACCCAATAATTATATATATTAATTTATTAATTTTATTTAAATAAAATTATAAGTTTTTTATTGTTAAATTTTATATATAATCGTATTATGATATATATAATAGTTATAATAAAAATATAAAAGTTGTAAACTTATAAAAATATAAATGAAAAAGTTGGAACTTTATATAGAAATTTATATTATATTTAGAAAATATACAGATTATTTGTAATAATACTTTAGTAAATAAAGACAAAAATAAAAAAATTTTTTTAAGTAAATACATGAGAATTTTTAAAAGTCATCCTTTATTAAAAATGGTAAATTCATATATAATTGATTCACCACAACCATCTAATATTAGTTATTTATGAAATTTTGGATCCTTATTGGCTTTATGTTTAATTATACAAATAATTACGGGTGTAACATTAGCAATGCATTACACACCTAGTGTTTTAGAAGCTTTTGATTCAATAGAACATGTTATGCGAGATGTAAATAATGGATGACTAATACGTTATTTACATTCAAATACAGCCTCAGCTTTCTTTTTTTTAGTTTATTTACATATAGGTAGAGGTATGTACTATGGATCTTTTAAAGCACCAAGGACATTAACTTGAGCAATTGGAACTATTATATTAATAGTTATGATGGCTACAGCATTTTTGGGTTATAGCCCAAAATGATATAAATTAAGTTATAAAAAAATAATAATTATACAAGGCAAATAAAAAGATATAATATAACTAAAGTTTACTATAATTTTAATAAAATAACTAAAAGATATAATTTTACCATGTCTAACAATACTACAAATATAAATAAATTAAATATTGTGTCTAATTTTATTAAAGAAAAAAACTTAAATCTTATATATTATTGTGAAAATTTACATCTATAATATACTAAAATAGAAATAAAAAATCGCCTATAAGATTTAAGTGGTGTTTATTTAATATTAAATAAGATTACATTAGATTATTATGTAAGTTCAGCTTCCACTAATAAATTTTTTACTAGATTTTCCAGGCACTTATTACATTTTAAAGGTAGCAAAATTGTAAAGTTAGCAGTAAGAAAATATAAATTACCAAACTTTGCTTTTTTAGTATTGGATTTATTTCCTTATATTGTAACTAAATAAAATAATATAAAACTTTTAAATTTAGAAGATTATTATTTAAAATGTTTATTACCTAATTATAACATTTTAACTGAAGCGGGTTCAAGTTTTGGTTATAAACATACCGAAGTTACTAGATTAAAAATGAAAGTTAATTATAGTTTAGAGCGTAAAGTTATAATAGGTAATTTAAATAAAAGAAAAAAGTTTTCGTAAGATACTATTAAAAAAAAAATAAAACAAAGTGCTTTGACTAGAAAAAAGCTATATATTCGTAAACAGTTTTAACAAATATGAAAAAAAAATTCTAAATCTATTATTATATATAATTTAGATAATACAATATATGGAAAATATTCTAGTATAACAGAAGCAGCAAAGTCTTTAAATTGTAGTAATAAAACAATTAGAAGAGCTTTAAAAACTGAAAGTAAATTATTAAAAAAACGTTGAATTGTTAAATATAATTAATAAATAACAAACTTATATCATAGTCCCATAAGTATTAATTTCTATGTAATTTTTGGAAAAAAATAGAATTAAAATGGAATAAATTGACAGATTTATTAAAGAATTATTATTATTTTTCTTTGGCAATATTAGTGAAAACGGTTAAAAATTTTTGTTTAAGACCGTCGGTTATCCAAATAATCGCTACAGACTGGGTCACTAATGGGTAATTGAAATATTATTTAATGTACAGTCGGAACCATTAATCAATAATTGATTAATAGAATATATAAAATTATAGTTATTCTAGCTTTTTACAAAAAGTTGGTTTGTATGTATTACCATATGGGCAAATGAGTTTATGAGGTAGGTAAGTGCCTTATATGTATAATTGCAATTATTTTTTAAACACGAAAATTATATTTATTATAATTTAATTTGTAGCTAGAATTTTCTTATATATATTAACAATGTTAATATATTAAGCTTATAAATACATATTTTTATAATTATTTTTATTATATTATATTTATTTATAATAAATATATTATGTAATTATAAAAATTTATAGTTATTGTAATTAAAGTAGAAATTTATATAATTTATTTACTTTAAAAATTATTTAGTAAAAAAATTAAATAGTATTATTACTATTTCTAGAAAAAAAGACAATTAATTAAAATATTATTTTTTTATAGTTTTTATTTTATGGTTGATATTTGTTTAATGATTGATGCTTTTAATTATACTGTGCAAAATTTTGATTATCTTTATAGTAGTTATGAAAATAATCTAATTGATTTATATCATTTCGTTGATAATAATATAGATTCAATTGAAGGTAGTTGAAGTAATTCTCAAAATATAAAAATTACTCCTTCTTATCATTCTTCCTTAGATTCTACAGAAATAAAAGATATTTATGTAGAATGGCGTAATAGTGTTATTAATTCAAGAGTAAGATTAACTCTTGATATAAATCATATGTCGAATAACTATTATTCAATATGTAATTATCCTTTATATAATCTTCCTCAAGATTCTCTTAATAATTTTAATCTTATTCCTTCAAATTTGGATGTTAACTTTAATGCGCGTGTAACTGGTTTTAATGATAGTATTAACTATCATAAAACTATAATTAATTATAAATGAATATAATTAATTTAAATTAAAATTATAATTAATTAAAATTTTTAGTAATATTACAATAATTGTAAATATATATAGTTATATAATTTAATATAAAGTAATTTTTACTAAAAATTTATATAATAAATTATATAGCAATACTGGTGAAAACGGTTAAGATATTAGATCAAGACCGTCGGTATAGTAAAATATCGCTACAGATTGGTCCACCAGTGGGTGGCTGAAATGCTGCTTAATGTACAAACGAAATCTTTATTATATATTAAATATAAAACTTTATACAAAATTTATAAAGAATAATTTTTTTTATAAAAATATAAAGTAATTGATTTATTTATAAAATAAATAAAAAATCAATTAAAGATTTTGGCAACAGTCATTACTAATCTTATGAGTGCTATACCTTGAGTTGGTCAAGATATTGTTGAATTCCTTTGAGGTGGCTTTTCTGTTAACAACGCTACATTAAACAGATTTTTTTCTTTACATTTTTTATTACCTTTTATTTTAGCAGCGCTAGTTTTAATGCATTTAATTGCATTACATGATACTGTAGGGTCAAGTAATCCTTTAGGTGTTTCAGGTAATTATGATAGATTACCTTTTGCTCCTTATTTTATTTTTAAAGATTTAGTTACTATTTTTATTTTCATGTTTGTTTTATCTGTATTTGTTTTCTTTATGCCTAATGCTTTAGGTGATAGTGAAAATTATGTAATGGCTAATCCTATGCAAACTCCTCCTGCTATAGTACCAGAGTGATATCTTTTACCCTTTTATGCTATATTGAGATCTATACCTAATAAATTATTAGGTGTTATTGCCATGTTTTCCGCTTTGTTAATATTATTAATTATGCCATATACTGATATATCTAAACTAAGAGGTGTGCAATTTAGACCTATAAGTAAAGTAACTTTTTATATATTTGTAGCTAATTTTTTAATTTTAATGCAATTAGGAGCTAAACATGTTGAATCACCTTTTATTGAATTTGGACAGATTTCTACTATTTTGTACTTTTCTCATTTTTTTATAATAGTACCTTTAGTTAATTTATTAGAGAATACTTTAATAGATTTAACAACTAAATAAAAATATATAAAATATATATAATATATTTTATTTACTTGATTAGTGCTGTTATTATTTTTGAAAAAGATTTAATTTAAATTTTTTATTTATTTATCATAATATTTTATGTTTTTTTTGAATAATGTTTCATTATGAAGTATTTAAGATTTTATAATTAAAATTTATAGCTATTATAATTTGTAATTTTTTAGTATTATAATTATATAAATAGTCTTGAATTAAATAAAATAAATAAATGAGAGATTTTGATTATATTTTAAATAATAAATATATTAATATGGAAAATAAAAAAAAATAAATAATTAATATATTAAATTTAATATATATATGTCAACAACTACTTTTTTTTTATTATTTATACCTATTTTAGCCTTTTTATTATTGGTAATTAATTTGATTTTTTCTCCTCATAATTCTTATCAAGAAAAGGACAGTGCTTTTGAGTGTGGTTTTCATTCATTTACTTATCAAAATAGAATACAATTTAGTATTTCTTTTTTTATATTTGCTTTATTATTCCTTATATTTGATCTTGAAATTTTATTAGTTTATCCTTATGTTGTTAGTGCTTATTTTAATGAGTTGTATGGTTTAATTATAATGTTAATTTTCTTTTTAATTTTAACATTAGGATTTGTATTTGAATTAGGTAAAAATGCGCTAAAAATTAGTTCAAGACAAAATAAATCTATAGTTAATAGTATAACTTATCCTATTTTATATAAAAGTTCTTAAAAAGGAATTTTTAATATTAAATAAAAAAAAATTTTAATAGTATTATTAAATTTAAATTTTGATAGAATTTTTTTAATATTAAAAATTAATATTTTATAACAAATAATATATAATACGTAAAAGGAGTTTGAGCAGAAGGTTCTGCATTTTGACTGCAAATTAATTTATAGGGATTCGATTTCCCCTTACTCCTTATTAAATTATTATAGTAATATTATATACATATTGAATTTTTGTAATTACTTAAAGACTTTTGGATTTTAACTAAGGATATAATATACTATTTTTTAGTAGAATAATTAGAGTTTATACAAAAATTTTATATTTAAAATAAATATAATAATTAATATTTATTATTAATTATGATTATAGTATTAATTATTAATTTGATTAATTGATAAAATATAAATTTTTTATAATTTATTTATATAAGTAGAATTAGTAGTAAATAATTATTTAATACCTAATGTGTTTTTTATAGCTTGATATTATCAAGTGAGTATTATATTTATTTTTAAACTGTATATTATATAAACATTAAATTAAACTAATTATAAATAATAATAAATTATTATTATACTTTGCAAATTTGTAAAATATAAGTAATTATTTAGTAATAATAATTAAAAATAAAAAATTTTAATTGTTTTTAATTATAGTATTAATTAAAAAAAATGATATCATCATTAATATCAATTATTGAAGGTTTATTAGTTATTGTTCCTGCTTTATTAACTGTAGCATTTGTGACAATTTCGGAAAGAAAAACAATGGCTAGTATGCAAAGAAGATTAGGGCCAAATATAGTAGGATATTATGGTTTATTACAAGCATTTGCTGATGCTTTAAAATTATTAATAAAAGAATATGTTTCACCTACACAAGCTAATATTATTTTATTTTTTTTTGGGCCTATAATTACATTAATTTTTTCTTTATTAGGTTATGCTGTTATACCATATGGTTCAGGATTATATATTTCAGATTTTAATTTAGGAATATTATATATATTAGCTGTTTCTTCTCTTTCAACATATGGTATTTTATTAGCTGGTTGATCAGCTAATTCAAAATATGCGTTTTTAGGTTCTTTGAGAAGTACAGCTCAATTAATTAGTTATGAATTAATTTTAAGTTCTGCTATATTATTAGTAATATTGTTAACAGGTAGTTTAAATTTAACTGCAATAATAGAAGCTCAAGAAGCTGTTTATTTTTTATTTCCATTGTTTCCTATATTTATTATATTTTTTATAGGTTGTATAGCGGAAACTAATAGAGCTCCGTTCGATCTCGCAGAGGCTGAATCTGAACTTGTAAGTGGGTTTATGACGGAACATTCTGCGGTTATTTTTGTATTTTTTTTTTTAGCTGAATATGCTAGTATTGTTTTAATTTGTTTATTAACAAGTGTTTTATTTTTAGGAGGTTATTTGAGTTTTTTACCTTTAAATACTTTAACTTATATATTCGGTTTTTCTTTACAATTTATTAATTATAACTCTTTATTTTTTAATTTGTTATTTGGTACTTATACTAGTCTAAACTTAGCTTTTAAAACATCTATTCTTGTTTTTATTTTTATTTGAGCAAGAGCTTCATTTCCTAGAATAAGATTTGATCAGTTAATGTCAGCTTGTTGAACTATATTATTACCTATTATTATTGCTTATATAATATTGATTCCTTGTATTGTTATAGGTTTGAGTATTTTACCTTGTAATTTTTATTTATTATAATTTTTAAATAAAATATTAATTTATAATTTTAGTTTATTTAGATATAAAATTTAAAATATATAATTAGTTTTTATATTAATAATTTAAGGTATTAATTTATAAATATAACTTATTTTCGAATAATATAAGATTAAATATATTAATGTAAATTAAACATTAATTATAAAAATAATAACTATATACTGCCATATAGATATGTATGGTGTGACATTAGATAAATTAAATATTTTATCTGGAGGAAATTTGTATTAAAAAATAAGTATTTTGATATCTCTTTTATTATTAATTCCTTTATTAGGAATATTTATTATTTTAATATATACATCTTATGGTTTATCTTTTATACCAGATAGACAAATTAAACACCTTGGTTTAACAACTACAATTATTAATTTAATTGTGTCTTTAATAATATTTATATTATTTGATTTTAGTGGAAAACAGTTTCAATTTATACAAGTACAAGAACATTATCAAATAAATCACTTTGATATATATTTAGGCTTAGATGGAATATCTATATATTTTGTATTATTAACAACAATAATTATACCAATATGTTTATTATCTAATTGAAATACTATAAAGTTAAATAATGTATTATCTTTTGTAATAATAATATTATTATTAGAAACATTATTATTAGCTGTTTTTTTAGTACTAGATATATTATTATTTTATATTTTTTTTGAAAGTATATTACCTCCCTTATTCTTATTAATAGGATTGTTTGGTTCTAGTAATAAAGTTAGAGCTAGTTTTTATTTGTTTTTATATACTCTATTGGGTTCATTATTTATGTTACTTTCTATAATTACAATGTCATCTATAATGGGTACAACTGATTTCGATGCATTAACTAAAGCAAATTTTAGTTATGTTATTCAACTTTTTTTATTTTCTGGTATTTTTATATCATTTGCTGTTAAGACTCCCACAATATTTTTAAATACTTGATTGTTAAAAGCTCATGTTGAATCACCTTTAGCAGGTAGTATAATTTTAGCTGGTATAGTTCTTAAATTAAGTTTATATGGTATATTTAGACTAATATTACCTTTATTACCTAAAGCTACTATTAATTATACATTTATAGTATATATAATAGGTGTAATAACTATTATATATGCTAGTTTTAGTACGTTAAGAACAATAGATATAAAAGAACTTATTGCTTATTCATCTGTATCTCATGCAGCTGTATATCTTTTAGGTGCGTTTAGTAATTGTATACAAGGTATAGAGGGCGCTATTACTTTAGGTTTAGCACATGGTTTTGTTTCTTCCGGTTTATTTATCTGTGTTGGGGGTGTTTTATATGATAGATCTTCTACTAGATTAATTACATATTATAGAGGTATGGCTCAAGTAATGCCTATTTTTTGTACTTTGTTTTACATATTATCATTAGGTAATTGTGGTGCACCTATTACTTTAAATTTTATAGGTGAATTTATGTCACTTTATGGTGTATTTGAAAGAATATCTATTTTAGGTATTTTAGCTAGTAGTTCTATTATATTATCTGCAGCTTATACTATATTTATGTTTAATAGAATAGCTTTTGGAGGTACTTATTCTCCTTATTTCATTAATTATGTTATTGATGTAAGTAAAAGAGAATTTGTAATTTTATTTGTTCTTGTTATATTTACAGTAATATTTGGTATTTATCCTGCTCCTATTTTAGATGGTTTACATTATTCAGTTTCTTCTTTAATATATAATATTAATTAAATATATTATTTTTTAGCTTTTATATTATTGTATATTTTTTATAATTTAATTAAATATTAATTTATTATTCTTTGAAATATTATTTATTTTTTCGTTTTTTTTTTATGATATATTTATGAAAATATCTCGTATACTATTATAATATAATATGCCGCAATTAATACCATTTTTTTTTGTAAATCAAGCATTTTTTACTTTTGTTTTATTAACTTTTTTAGTTTTTATATTTAGTAAATATATTTTACCTAGATTTGTTCGTTTATTTATAACACGTATATTCATAAATAAACTATAATAAAATAACATTTTTATAATTTAGATTATTAACTTATTGATAATAAGTTGATAATATATGTTTTAATTTAAATATAATTTAATTATTTTTATTTGTGTATAATTTAAATATTATCTTAAGCCCTTTAGATCAATTTGAAATAAGAGATTTAATAAGTATAAATTTAGGAATAATAAATAATAGTCATTTATCTTTAACAAATATAGGATTATATTTGATTATTAGTACAATAATAATATTAAGTATTAATATATTAGCTATTAATTATAATAAATTAATATCTAATTCATGATCTATAAATCAAGAATCACTATATGTAACAATACATAGTATTGTTATAAATCAAATAAATCCAAATAAAGGACAAATTTATTTTCCTTTTATATATGCATTATTTTTATTTATTTTAATTAATAATTTAATAGGATTAGTTCCATATAGTTTTGCTTCAACATCCCATTTCATATTGACTTTTTTTATCAGTTTTACTGTAGTTTTAGGTGCTACTTTTTTAGGACTTCAAAAACATGGTATAGAATTTTTTTCTTTTTTTGTACCATCTGGTTGTCCTTTAGGTTTGTTACCTTTGTTAGTATTAATAGAATTTATCTCATATTTAGCTAGAAATGTTAGTTTAGGTTTACGTTTAGCTGCAAATATTGTGAGTGGTCATATGTTATTAAACATTTTAAGTGGATTTACTTATAAAATAATGACTTCAGGTATATTATTATTTTTTATAGGATTAATACCGTTAGCTTTTATTATAGCATTTTCAGGATTAGAACTAGCTATTGCTTTTATACAAGCTCAAGTTTTTGTAGTTTTAACATGTTCGTATATAAGAGATGCTTTAAACTTACATTAAATAATGAAAATAATAATTAATTATTTGATACAAACTATATAATTACATTGAAAAATAGGAAAGTCCTAAATTTATTAAGTGTATATTATAAATATAATAATAAGAATTATGGAATATTTAAAGAAACAAATTATTATATAACTACATACAATTATATATTTATATAATACGAACATTACCCCTACGCTAAATTTTTTTTTAGAATTATATATAGTAACAGAATTTGGCTTAGTTGTATCTATTATAAGTTTATTTTATGAAATCATATCAAAAAAAAAATTTTTTAAAGTTATAACAAATATAAGTTGGAACTTTTCCAACGTATTATTTTTGAGTTTGATGATGGCTCTGATTGAACGCTATCTAAGTGCTTGACACATGCTAATCGTACGTCTAATTATAATTATTAATTAGAAGTGGTGTACAGGTGAGTAATTAATATTTTGGCTACCTTAAAGAAAGGCAAAATTCCTTATAACTAAAAAGAAACAAAATAGTTTCGCTTTAAGATGTTAATTAATATTTCGGATAGTAGTAGTTAAGGTAATGTCTTAACTAGCTGTATATCCGTAATCGTAACTGAGAGGTTGATCGATCACATTGGGTCTGAAAAAACCCCAATGCGCATTAGTACAGCAGTGAGGAATATTGGTCAATAGCCTAACGGCTGAACCAGCAACTTGGAAGAATGTATTTGTATTAATAAATATTAATATAATAATGAATAAATCGTATAAAATTCTAAATAGAAAAATGATTATGACAATTTTCTATTTATAAGTCTTGACCAAATTACGTGCCAGCAGTCGCGGTAATACGTAGAAGACTAGTGTTAGTCATCTTTATTAGGTTTAAAGGGTACCTAGACAGTAAATTAAACCTGCATAAGGTACTTTTTTACTAGAGTTTTATAGAAGAAAGGGAGAACTTTTGGAGTAGAGATAAAATTTTATGATACCAAAGGGACTGGTAAAGGCGAAGGCAGCTTTCTATGTAAAAACTGACGTTGAGGAACGAAGGCTTGGGTAGCAATAAGGATGTGCGACTTGTAAAGCTTTAACAAAAACTGTATAACTTTAATATTTTAATGATTATACATTGTATTTCATCTTACAATAGCTTAATTAGATATGCATTACAAGTAATTGTTTTGTATAAAGCTCTAATATATTTAAGCTTTCTTCTATGGTTAGAGAAATCGAACCAATATAATTAAAACTCTGATTTACTAGGCATTTAACGTGTCCTTGGTTAAATGAAGATGAACTGTGGTTTACAGAGTAAAGTTGGAACCTAAGGAAGTTGTTTTTGTTAAGGAACAAGGTAATGCCTATAACTGGTAAATATAAATTTGCAAGGTTTATTGTAAAGTAAACTGTAAGTTAGAGGTAAAAGGATAATGTAAAAAGCGAATGTAATTTTGTAATGAAATTGATAAGGAATATTCTTAACTCGAAAGAGTGCTGACTTACATATAGATATTATTTATGAACATTGTTATTTAAAATGTATATATTTATAAACTTTAAATATTATGCAGTAATGGACATGGAAAACAAAGTAGTATTTAATAAAAATTGAATTTATTGATTAATTGGTTTTACTAATGCAGAGGGTAATTTTCAAACTTTTCCTAAAAAAAGAATCTTACTTCTGGAGAAATTATAAGATATAATGTAGGTTATAATTATCGTTTTTCTTTACATAATAGATATTTAAATCTTTTAAGAGATATTCAAGAAAAAATAGGTATATATATAATTTATGAATATAAAAATAAATCTGATTGTCGTCTAGCTGTAAATAAAAAATATGATTTATTGTATTTAATTGTTAATATATTTAATAAAGATCCATTTATTACAAAAAAAATCAATTAATTAGATATCATTTATTAATAAAAGGTATAGTAAATGGAATAACAGAATTTAAGACTTTAAAAGAATATAAGGAATATAAAGATAAAAGTTTATTATATATTACTGATCAAATAAATTAACAAAAAAGTAATAATTTATTTAATAATCTTAGTATAGATAACTGAATAATTGAATTTATTAATGGTGAAGGTTATTTTAAATAAAAACAAATGTAATTTTTTTTATTGAATATACAGATAAACATGCATTAGAAATAATAAAAAACAGATTATCATTTGGACCTAATGTATTGGAAAGATCTCCTATAAATCATGATATAGTAAAATAAGAAAAACAACTTATCAATTAATTATATCAAGTAAAAAAGATATTGAAACTTAATTATGTTTTTAAATAAAAATGTTAATATTTCATTAAAAGAAAATAATATATACAATATATTGAGTGAAAACAATATATTAAATAAATAGTGTAAACGTAAGTAATGTTTGAGCTGTATGCTATGAAAATAGCACGTACAGTTCTAAGAGGGGGAAAGCTCGATAGGGCCTACCTATCTCAACTAGATACCCTAGTAGTCCAAGCAGAAAATTATGAATGTCATAAGCTAGATAATATTTAGCATATAAATGAAAGTGTAAGCATTCCACCTCAAGAGTAATATGGCAACATTGAAACTGAAATCATTAGACCGTTTCTGAAACCAGTAGTGAAGTATGTTATTTAATTCGATAATCCGCGAAAAACCTTACCACAATTTGAATAATATTAAATTATTACAAGCGCTGCACGGCTGTCGTCAGTTAATGTCGTGAGATTTGGTTAATTCCTTTAATTAACGAAAACCCTCACTTTATTTATTTACATAAAGTGGTTCGCCATTATATTGGACTAGATAAGAGGGATCAAGACAAGTCATCATGGCCTAAATATTGTGGGCTATAGACGTGCCACATATACCTCAACAAAAGGATGCAATATTGTAAAATGGAGCTAATCCTTAAAATTGGTTATAACATGGATTATAGTCTGTAACTCGACTATATGAATAAGGAATTACTAGTAATCGTGAATCACCACGTCACGGTGAATTTTATCTCAGTTAGGTACTAACCACTCGTCAGGCGCTGAAAGGAGTATGTGCAATAAGTTTAATTTATATATGTTATAATATATATAATTTGATATATATATACATATTTGTAATTTTCGTATGTATGACTTTAATTGGTGTTAAGTCGAAATAAGGTTCATGTAAGGGAACTTGCATGGGATGGATAAAATTTAACAAAAAAGTGTATATAAATGTACACAAGCCTATTATGGAGTAATGTTTTATAATTATCGAATACTCTGGTTCGAATCCAGATATGGGCTATTAAAAATACAAAAATTTTTTATAAAAATTTATTAAATATAAAAAACAAATAGTGAAACCATTTATTGTTTTTTAAAAATTAGATTAAAATTTAATAATTATCTTTAATAAAGGTAAAAGTGGTATATTTCATTAGAATATTTTGATTACAATAAGTCTTATGTAAAAAATGCTATTAATTTAAATATAATAATTAATTTTATTATTAATTATGATTATTTAATTAAGGGAAAATTTTAATTTGACTCTATCTTATTTTCAATAAATATATTTATTTAAGGAAGGGTCCGTTTGTTGGTTAACGGGTTGAGCTGTAAACTCAATGATTTTTAGTCATCAAAGGTTCAATTCCTTTTCTTCCTAAATATTCAAGTGATAATTAGGAAATATTACTTGAATATTATATCGATTTTATTTTTTTTAAGGTGGATTTTAATAGATTTTTTGATTTTTATTCTATGTAACGGATTAAAAATAATGATGTTAATATAAGTAATAATGTTATTGTTAACATTAATTATTATAATCTTGAGACTAGTTTTAGTAAATGAGGTATTAATAATTTAGTTTGCTATATTTTTTGTAAGTAGTACTACTCTTGGATTTAAAGTTGCTCAATATGTAGGAATACCTATTGTAGTTAAAATAATGGTTGGTTTATATACTTTAGTTGTAGTAGATAATATTATTGCTATAATGTTTCATGTTTTAATAATAGGAGTGCTAATTTATCTAAAATAAACACAATTTTGTTATTTTATAAATTAATATAATAATATTAGTAATTTTAATAATTATCCTTTTAATTTATTATTTGATGTAAATATTTTTTAGTGTTTAATGCTTTAATATTAAATATATATAATAGTAAATATAAAGTATAAATTATACTGAATTTATTCCAAATAATAAATTTGGAAAAATGTTAAATTTTTATTAACTCGTTATTTGAAAATATGAAATAAAGTTAGTAAATTTTTATTAATATTTAATCTTATTTATAGTGATACTTGTGTCTAAAATAGCTATATTTACAATTTTAAATTATTACAAATAAAAATTTTTTTATGTATAATTATAAATATGTATTTATTTAATAATTATAATTTCATTCCTATTTTTTATTAATTAAATTAATTTAAATAATATATTTAAAGTAGGGAATATAATTTATCATAATGATGAATTGTTTATATTTAATATATGATATTAAAACTAATGGATTTTTGGTAGAAATTTTAGATATATTATCTTTAATTTGTATATTATTTGGAGTTTATACAATTATAAGTAAAAATCCAATAATATCTATTTTGTTTTTAATTGGATTATTTTCTGTAATTTCTTGTTATTTAATATTAATAGGTTTAAGTTTTATAGGTATATCTTATTTACTTGTTTACATAGGTGCTGTATCTATTTTATTTCTTTTTATATTAATGTTAATAAATATTAGAATATCAGAACTTTTAAGTGATACATATAATTATTTACCTTTAGCTATATTAAGTATAATACCTTTTATATATGTACTTGGTCAAAATATATCTTTTAATTATATGCAATTTGGTTTTATAAATTATTTTTACAACTCTTTTTTTGAAAAATTGTATAATATAAATAAGGAACAAAATCAATATTTTTATAATATTTTTGATTCCAAACAACAAATAATTTACGTTAGTAGTAATAATTGAGATACTGTTTTAATAGATGTTACCAATATTACTAGTATTGGTAATATTATGTATAGTAACTATAGTATATGATTATTTATAGTTTCAGTTATATTATTATTAGCCATGGTGGGTTCAATTGTAATAACAATTAATCCCACCAATAACTCATAAATCACTATTTATATATAAAAAAGAATGTAAACAAAAATTTGTAAATATACAATATTATTTAGGCTATCATAATTATAGTACAAAGAATAAAGTAAATTAATCTATATTTTCTCCTTATTGAATTACAGGATTTTGTATATCAGTATATAAAAATAGTAAGAGTTATACAAAATGAAGTATTGTACCATGTTTTGCTATAGAATTACATATTAAAGATTTATTTGTATTACAAAAATACAGACTTTTTTTAATATAGGTAAAATATATATGGTTAATAAAAAAATCATGCTATTTTTGCTGTTAATTCTATAAATGATTTAAATAATATAATTATTCCTCATTTTATTAAATATCCTTTATTGACACAAAAAAAGGTTGATTTTCTACTTTTTAAAGCTATTCTTGAATTAATGAAAGCAAAAAAACATCTTACCAATGAAGGCTTAATTGAAATTATTAGTATAAAAGCTTCTATAAATAAAGGTCTTACTACTTTGTTATATAATAATTTTACTTCTGTTGTTCCAATTATAAAACCAAAAGTAAATTTAGTAATAATTAATCAAATTAATCTTATTGATTTTGTGGTTTTACAGATGCTGAAAGTTGTTTTTTTGTTAATATTCGTTCTAATAGAAAAAATAATTATTTTTAATTTTATGTTTTGAAAATAATTAAAATTTAATTGAGTTAAATTTAAAATAAAGTATAATTTTATTAATGCAATTAAATTTTTATTTTATAGAATAAAATTAATTACATTTGAATTTATAAATTATTAATTAATTTAGTTTTTTTAATAGCAATTAATATATTTATGTAATTGATATTTCTCCTTTGGAGGGTTGGTGCTATTGTCATTACTATTTATGAAAGAAAATCTGAAATAAAATAAAAGTTTAGACTATATATTTATTAATTTAATATATTTTTGATTAGTGATTTATAAAACAAAAAGCAATTTTCAAAATCATCCTTACCATTTAGTATCTCCTTCCCCTTGACCAATTTATACAAGTTCTGCACTTTTTACTGTTACAACTACTGGTGTATTAAGTATGCATGGTTTTTTATTTGTAGGTTATTTATTATTTATAGCTCTTTTTAATTTAATTGCATCAATGACTTTATGATTTAGAGATGTAATATCAGAGGGTACAAAGTATAATATATTTTATAATGATTTATTATTGAAAATAACTAGAGTTATTAGTAAAGAAACTATAAATCAAGCATTAAATAATAGAAATGATATATATAAAAATATAAGTAATGATCAATTAGGATATTATTTAGCTGGTTTATTAGAAGGTGATGGACATATATCTATTCCTGCTTTAGGAAATACTATATTAAATAGAATTCTTAACCCAAGAATTGTTTTTACTTCACATATTAATAATCTACAATTATATGCTTATATTCAATCTCAATTAGGAGGTATTGGACGTTTTCAGTGTAATGGAAATAATATTCGTTATATTATAGGTGATATTAAAGGTATTAAATTAATAATAAATTTATTACATAATAAACTTAGAACACCTAAAAATATAACTTTTAATGAGTTAATTAAATTTATTAATAAAAAATATAATTTTTCTTTTAAAGAAAGTATACTAGATGAATCAAATTTATTAAATAATAGTTGATTTGCAGGGTTTGTAGAAGCAGATGGTAATTTTTATATAAAAACTACGAAATATAAACCTAAATCTGAAACTAGAATAAGATCAACTAGTGAAAGTATTAGTCTTAGATTTAGATTAGATCAACGTTTATATGATAAACCTACTTGTTCAACTATGTTACCTATTATGAAAGAAATAACTAAATGTTTTTTATGTAATTTATCGAAATATAAAACTAAAAGTGGTGAAATTTTATCAGTATCTATTACAAGTATAAATAAATTAAATGTAATAGTTGAATATTTTGATATTTATAATTTATTGGGTATAAAATACAATGATTTTATAGATTGAAAAGAAGTTTATAAAATGTTTATTAATAAAGAGCATCTTACTGTAGAAGGCAAAGATAAAATAAAATTAATTAAATCAAATATGAATAGCAGAATAATTACCTAATTATTATGTGCCCTCTTAAAATTTAACTATATGCTGGAAACTCCTTTAAAGGACAATCAGCAAGAAACCAATAAATTTATAACTATTTAATGGAATCTCCAGAGACTATAAGTTAATAAGTAATACGTTATTATTATTTATTATTAACCTATTATTTAAGATATAGTCCAATTAATATAGTAATATATTAAATATAATGACATATTTAGGTAATCATACTAGTGCAGTACAAAAAGGTATAAATATAGGTATAGGTTTATTTATAGTTTCTGAAGTTTTATTTTTTTTAGCTATTTTTTGAACTTTTTTTCATAGTTCATTATCACCTAATATAGAATTAGGTGCTCAGTGACCTCCTATGGGTATAAATGGTATTAATCCATTTGAATTACCTTTATTAAATACTATAATATTATTATCATCAGGTGTGTGCTTGATATGAAAAAGATTTTTTAATTTGTTTATAAAAAGTATAGAAGATACTAATTTAAAAATTTTACCATTTAGTTCCGAAAAGGTACTATCTACTAAGCGAATAGGTCCACATAATTATGAAGTATTATGTATTTTAATAGGATCTTTGTTAGGTGATGGTCATATGGAAAGAGATGGAAATGGATCTAGATTTTGTTTTTATCAAAAAGGAGAACATGTAGATTATGTTATATGATTACATAGCATTTTATTTAAACATGGTTATTGTAAAGAAAATATACCTCAAATTCAAAGTAGAATGATTAATGGTAAATTGTCTTATTATTGCAAGTTTCGAACTTTTACTTATAGTTCTTTTAATTGAATATATGAAGGTTTTTATTCAAATAAAATTAAAACTATACCAATTTGAATAGATAATTATATTTCTCCTATAGCTTTAGCTATTTGAATAATGGATGATGGATGTTGAATTAAAAATAGAGGAATTAAATTGTCTACAAATTGTTTTAAATTGTCTGAAACTAAAAAATTAGTTTATTTGTTAGAAACTAAATATAAATTAAAAGTAGCAATTCATTCCACAGGTTCTTTAAATCAATATAATATATATATTCCAAAATCTAATTTACCTGTTTTAATTCCACTTGTTTTACCTCATATACATCCTTATTTCTTATATAAATTAAATCTTACTAAACAAAACTTAAATTAAATTTAAATTATAATCTTTTTTATAGTCCTATTGTAATAAAAATACAATGTTTAAAAATAAAATATTGTTTTATTACAATAGAATATCTTGACAAAGATATTGATATTATTATTTTTTTAATAATATTGGCGATACTGATGAAAACGGTCAACGATTAATGTAATAAGTTAAGACCGTCGGCTATTTTAAATAAAATTATATTTAAAAGAAATCGCTACAGGCTGGGTCATCAGTGGGTGGTTATTTATTATTATATTTATAATATAATACTGCTTAATGTACAGTGGAAATCTCTTTTAAATTATATTTTTTAAACACAAGGATTTATATTAAATTTACAAATCATTGATAATTGTCAATGGGTAAATATTTAATTATTATAAATTACATGAATAGTAGAAAACAATAAAACTATTATTTTGAGATTTGGTTACAGTAACTTATGCTCATCATTCTGTTATACAAGGTAATAGAAAAGGAGCATTATATGGTTTAATTTACACAATTATATTAGCTATATTATTTACAGCTTTACAAGGTATAGAATATACAGTTTCATCTTTTACTATATCAGATGGAATTTATGGTTCTTGTTTCTACTTCTCCACGGGGTTTCATGGATTGCATGTTTTAATTGGAACAGTTTTCTTATTAGTAGGATTTTGACGTTTACTTGCTTATCATTTTACTGATCATCATCACCTTGGATTAGAATCAGGAATATTATATTGACATTTTGTTGATGTAGTGTGACTTTTTTTATTTATTTCTATATATTATTGAGGTTATTAAGTTTTTAATTTTTTATAATTAAATAAATTTTAATTATAAAAATATTATTATTTATTTATCATAATATTTTTATGTTTTTTTTATAATGTTTTGTTATAAAGTATTTAAGATTTTATAATTAAAAAATTTAATATAATTTAGAATTTTTTTTCTGTATTATAATTATATTAGTAGTCTTGAATTAAATAAAATAAATAAATAAAAATATTATTTTAATGTTTTAATTAAAATATTAGCTAACTTAATTTATTGTAATTCTGAATTTTCAAATATAAACTTTATAAACTTTAAACTATGATTTTTAAAACAAAAAATAATTACCGAAATCGTTATTGCTATCCTTGTAGACCTTGTCCAAGACTTATTCATCCCAAATATCGTTATCGTAGATCGTATGTTAACAAAAAAACAAATAGTTGTCCTAATTTTTTAATCTCTTTTAAAATGAAATTTATAAATAAATTTAATAGATACCCTATTTTACTTCTAGGATTTAAAATTTTTTCTTATATTTTTATTTCATCATTATTTTTATTATTATGTTGATGAAACTTTTCACTTGTTTTATTATTAATAATAAGTTTCTATCATGTTATTGTTGGTATTTGTATAATACGTAGTATTTATTATTATTTAATAATATTTAAAACAGAATATTTTATTTTATTCAAAAATTTATATAGATTTATATTTTGTTTATTATTAATTACAATATTAATCTATTCATCTGTTTTATATTTTAATGCTCTTCTAGAAACACCTATTAATTACGATGAAATATTAATAAATAATAAAAATTTTTTATCTTTATCTCCTATTGATTTTAGTAATATTTTAAATCCATCTAAGGAATTATTTTTACAAGAAGATTTAAAATTTCAAAAAGGATATTTCGAATTAATGTCTAAAGTTAATAGACTTACCTATGTTTTTAATAATTATATTACTGATATAAGCTACGATGCATCACATAAAGTTATGCCAGATATTGATAGTGGTTGTGGTAATGATGGAGATGAAATCATAGTTGATGAATTTCATAAATTACGTTGTGGAATAAAAAAAGATGCTACTGATTTATTAAAAAAATTAGATAAAGTATCAGAACTTGAATCGCAAATAGGTGTAATAAATAAAAAATATTCTGTCAGCAAGTGTGAAGAATTGCATTCAACTATCAGTTCTTACAAGGATATAGAATGTAAATGATTATCAACTTCAAATAAAAATGTGTAATATAATATAATTGTGGATTATAATTTTTAATTATACAGAAAACTATAATAATTTATTAAGTTTGGTACAAAATATGAATAAACTATATGAACTTATTATATTTGCATATATTGCAACACTATAAAATTTTCAAAATAATTATTAATATTATAATTTAAAAAGTTATTAAATAAAAATTTAATAATTTTATAAATACTATTAATTTAAATTTAATAATATCATACTGTTTTGTATTTTGCTAAAGTAACATAGGTTAAAAAATGGAAAATTATTATATGTTAAATGTAATATAATGATAAATTATATTTATTTATAGTATATTTTGTAATAGCAAATCAAAAAAATATAATATTATTTTTAATAATTATTAAAGAATTTAATTTATTTAAGTAATTAATTTAATATACAATAGTATATTAATTCTTATATTATATATTATTATGTTTATATTTATTGTCATTTATATTACTATAAGATTTAGCTTAATATATTTTAATTATAATATACAATTAGTTTTAAATAAATTAATTTGAACAATAAATAATTCTACTAAATTAATAATAAAACATGAGAAAATTATATTTATATTTACAAATAATTTTAGCCAAATTAGGGGGCAATCCTAATATTTCAATTGATGTTTTGTTTTCTTCTCCCAAAATTATCCATTTAATTGGTTTTTTTCTAATTATTTTAGTTGTTTTAATTTTATGGATAATATTTTTTTTAGTTCCTTTATCCTATTTAGAACTTCAAAGTAATAATATTTTCAGAACTTCTGTTTCTTTTAATTATTTTGATAATAATTCAAAAAATATATATTATTGTAAAGGACTTTCTTCTGATTCTAAAAGTCTTGTTCCCTATTCTAATCCTAATAAGAGACCACTTCCTTTTTCTACTTCTGAAATTCCTAATCCACCTAAAAAGCTTAAGACTCTATCAGAAATTTTAAAGTCATGACCAGGTCCAACTACATTTAAAGGAAGAGCTGTGACAGCTGATGCAGTAATTAGAGCTGATTGAAATAAGACTTTATCACTAATATCTAAGGTTAGAAAACTTTTTGATCAAATTGCTTCTGGAGCAGAGTATGATATTAATACTCAAAAATTTAAGCTTATAAGAAAAGAAGGCGTTTTAATTCAAGAATTTGAATTATTAGTTCCAAAATTAGAAGAATTAATGGCAGGAGTGTCTAGATGAGCTGTGCATATGGCACATAAAGTTAATCATCAACAAGAGGTAGATAAGGACTATTATGTTCGTACAGGTAGAATGATAAATTCTCCTGAAAAATATTATGAATTATACGTAGTTCTTGACCAATTTAAAGATCCTTCTTGATTTTTTCGTTTAGATCCAAGAATAGAACAACTTAGATGATAATATAAAACATTATATTTGAATATATTTATATTTGTAAAATATTTTAATTTATAAATTATCTTAAAATTTATTAATTTTACATTGTTTTGATTTAAATTAAATTATAATAATATGTTTTATTTTAAATTAAAATAATTAACATAATTTCATATAACAAAGTTATTAAAGTTATAAATTTTAAGTTTTTAATTTTATATTTTAATAATATTTAATAAAGGTAAAAGTATTACTTTTTATATTATTAAATTTATTTTCTTTAAATTTATTGATAATCTTTATGTAATTATTTAATTTTAATAATTAATAAATATTATCCTATTTTATTCCTATTATAATTACTACAAGTTTTTGCATAGCTAGTTTTATTATATATATTAAATTATATATGAAAATTAATAATATTATAATTAATATTTATAATATTATTAATTTATTAACATGAAATATATTTTGTATTATATTGTTATAAATAAATTATAAATATAATACAGAGACTTTAGTTTAATAGGTAAAACATGTGACTTTTAATCATTATAATAAGGGTTCGATTCCCTTAAGTCTTAAAAATTATTATAAAGATAAAATATTACAAAAAAACTATATGTTAATAGTAGATTAAAATAAATAATATTTATATAGATATCAAATTTATTTTAAGAGTTAAAATATGTATCATTTAATTTATTATTTAATTAAGTTAAAAATATTTTTAACAAAACATATAATGATTGATAAGTTAATACCTTTTATATTAAAAACAACTAATTTATTTTAATATAAAATAAAATATAAGTAGAAAAATGAAATAACCTTTTTATCTCAAAAACAGTAAACATTTTTTTAAGTATCCTTTAATAACTAACAAACATTTATATTATCTATGTTTTATCTAAATATTAAATTATTTAGATAAACCTTCAACATATTAATGAATAACTAATTTTAAAAAATTAATTGAATAATAATAATAAAATTTATTTCAATTGAGATTATTTAAATAATTTATAAATATAAGTTTATAAATAAACAGCTGTAAGTTAATGGTAAACTGATCGTCTTCCAAACGAATATTACCGATTCGAATTCGGTTAGCTGTATTAAATTAATAACTTAATAAATTTTCAAAGAAAGTGTATTGATTCAAATTTAATTAGTTATATTTTAACTTGTAGGGTTAGTAACTTAATAGGTAAAGGGTTTTCTTGTCAAGAAAATAGATGCCGGATCAAAACCGGTTTAACCCGTTTAGATTAATATAATATAATGGAAAAGTCGCTATAGGCAAAGCAAGATATTTGCTAAATATTGTGTATAATACACTTAGATGTTCAAATCATCTCTTTTCCGTATTTTAATTTATAAATTAAAATATAATAATACATTTATTATATATTGTTTTATCAAAATTATGATATTTATTAAATATCATAATTTTTTTATAAAAATATTATAAAAATAAATTTAAAAGATAATTGTCTTTTAATTATGTATAAATTAAATTATTAATTATAAAAAATATTAAGATTTCTTGACTTAATTAGGTAAAGTATACTTTTGATAAGAGTAGAATTAGCGTTCGAATCGCTAAGAAATCATATATTATTTTGTTAAATAATATATAATCAAAGAGTATAATTTAAAGGTAAAATTTGAAGCTTCAAACTTCACATTCTCAGTTCAAATCTGAGTGCTCTTGGTTCAAAATTAAACTATTGTAAAATGAATTTTATTTAAATAAAACAGAATAAATTAATTTATTGATTATGTATATCAATCAATATCGATATAGTTTATTAAATTATATTAGATTATATATTTAAAAACAATAAGTAATATATTTAATATAATTATATTATATTATATTATATACTATCAATATAAACAAAATATTCAACAATAAAAGTTATTTAAAAATAGCTTACATAAATTAAAGAAAAATAAGATTATTATTTGTAATAAGAGAATTGACCGAGTGGTTTAAGGTGACAAGCTTGAAACTTGTTAAATTTTATTATTTCATCCGTTCAAATCGGATATTCTCTGAATATAAACATATGCAGGTTAGAGCCAGGTAGGAAAGGCGTCTCAATTGGGATGAGAAATTGTTATGTTCGAATCATAATAACCTGAATATTATATAAAATAAATTTTATTGTATAATAATTTTATTATCTATATGTAAGAAATTTTTCTTGATGTTAAAATAACATCAAGGTAAGTATAAAAAGAAACTATTATGGATAATTAGCTATGTATTAAAGATAAAGATAAATAGTATATATTATCTAAGATAAATCTAATAATAAACAAAGTGAATTGAAATATCTTATTAACTTTAGGAAAAAAAATCAAACGAGATTTTATAATTAGCGTTTTCTAATATAAAAAAGCTTACAAGTAAAATGGATAACATCTGTTTGAATAAAGGGGAACCTTCCTCTAAAGCTAAATATAATATATAAGCAATAGTGAATAGTACCGAGAGGTAAAATTTGAAATAGTAGTTTTATAAGCAGTTCTATAAAAATTTAAATAAATATTTAGAGCGTACCTTTTGCATAATGGGTCAGCAAGTTAATATTAGAAGCAAGCTAAATAATATATATAATATTATAAAGCCCAGATAAACCAATTATGAAAAAATGAATTAGTTTCTAATTTTAGACCCGAAGACTAGTGATCTTACCATGATCAGGATTATAAAAGTCCGAACGGTTTGTCGTTGTATAGACATCCGAAGAATTGTGGTAAGTTGGTGAAAGACAAAACTGACTAGTATAGCTGGTTTTCCGCGAAACCTATATGAGTAGGTAATTCAATTTATATCTTAGCAGGTACAGAACTGTGATCTCGGACAATATTTATATTAATAAATTTTTGTAAACATCGGGGAATCATGTAGATTTTATCGGAGAGTATTTGCACTCGGAAGGGCAAAGATTAATATTGAATAATCGGACATAGTGCGATAAGGTTGTATGTCTAAAGGGAAACAGCCCTAAACAAGAGTTATAAGGTTCCAAAATTATTGTTGAGTGAAAATAAGGATGTATTTATCAAATACAATCAGGAAATAGGCTTAGAAGCGGCCATTTTTTGAAGATCTCGTAACAGAGCACTGATTTATAAAAATTTTTTTTATAGATATTTACACCAAAAATATAACGGATCTAAACAATATACCGAAACCTTGTACATGTATATAAATATATTATTACTTTATATTATATATATGGGGTAGCGGAACATTGGATAAATATTAGATTATATCTTTTTAAGATTTAAAATATTAAATTATTAAAAATAATCCAAGAGAGAATGCTGACATGAGTAACGAAAAAGGAATAAATTTCCTCGCCTTAAGCTTATGGTATTTTATTTAAATTTCGGTATCTAAGTATATTACCAAAAGGACATATTTATTATTATATATAAATATATATATAATTGATATATTATTATATGTTACAATAATATAATATATTTGAATGGAAATATACTATTATTGTTTAATATATTATTTTATATATATTTTTGTGTTTATAATAAATTATGATGATTAAAAGAATCATTTACAAACAAAACCTTTAATAAGTGTTAAAGGTTCTGGAAATTATAGTAAATGTTTATATGTAAAAAAAACAGTAGTAGTAATTTTTTAGTTTATGTTAATTTAACATTTTATGTATTTTTTAATACATAAAGCATATAAAGTTAAAATAAATTTATTTTATTTTTATAAATATTCATTTAATAAAGTATTTATAGTACAAATTAATTAATTTAAAAACTAGTTAATTTGTTAATAATATTATATACAAGTTTATATAAATATTACTACAACATTTTATATATTTAATTTAAACATATATATTAAATAGAATTATAATTTGTTAATATTTATAATATAATATTTTATTTATATTAAATAAGTATATAATATTATATAAGTTTAATTTATTAAAAAAAACCGTACCTAAATACTATCACAAGTAAGCAAGTAGAGTATACAAAGGCGTTTGAGTGAACAATCATTAAGGAACTCGGCAAATTAACTACCGTAACTTTGGAATAAGGAGGGCCATTATTACTGATATATAAATATCGTGTTAATAAAAGGAAGCATAAAATAGTGTTGTACGACTGTTTAATTAAAACAAAGCACTTTGCAAAGATAAAATATCAAAGTATTAAGTGTGATGTCTGCCCAATGTCGGCTGGGTAACTAATTTTCTTAATTTATAAAATTAGGTTTTGAAGGACTCCCCGATTAATGGCGGCCTTATCTATAAGGGTCCTAAGGTAGCGGAATACCCTGGCCGTTAAATGCGGTCTTGCATGAATGACTTAACGATACAACAGCTGTCTCGATGATTGGCTCAGTGAAA
>AP72_2010_repI_A100DRAFT_1000004_pt1 | contig 41173 bp, 44 predicted proteins | sample AmaPasrepliIA100_FD_9193 | JGI IMG/M metagenome (IMG submission 9193)
GAAATCCTAATGGCTCACACACTTTGCGGCGGACGGCGGCAGCGTTTTCGCCCACCCCGGCCGTAAACACCAAAGCATCAATCCCTCCAAGCACTGCGGCCATGGCACCCACGGCTTGCTGAACACGGTGGACGTAAACTTCAAACGCCAACTTCGCTCTAGGATCGTCGCGATCGATTGCGGCCAGAATGTCCCGCATGTCACTCCATCTTCCCGATAGTCCAAGCAGTCCCGACTGATGGTTGAGAACTTTGTCGATCTCATCGGCCGTGAGTTGCCCCTGCCTCATCAAGAAGGTAAGGATGCCCGGATCTACAGAACCAGAACGAGTGCCCATCACAAGTCCTTCGAGGGGCGTAAATCCCATGGTTGTATCAACGCTGCGACCGCCGGCAATCGCCGCCGCCGAACAACCGTTGCCCAAGTGGCAGATCACCAACTTCAATGTTTTTAGATTCTCTCCAAGGATCTGTGCCGCTCGAGCGGCACAATACTGGTGATTAATCCCATGGAAGCCGTAACGCCGGATTCCCTTCTCCACCCATTCGTAAGGGCCGGGATACACCGCGGCAGAATCAGGAATCTGGCGGTGAAAGCCCGTGTCGAACACAGCAATTTGAGGAATTCTGCCGAGAAGCCTGCCCATGGTATCGACCCCGTCCATCTCGGCGCGGATGTGAAGGGGAGCAAAAGGTGCAACACTCTCGATTGCAGATCGGACCTCGCTCGTCAGTAATGCCGGCTCCTCAAAACGTGGGCCGCCGTGAACCACGCGATGACCGACGACATCAATCTCCGAGGGCGAAGCAATGGCTTGTGCTTTGCCACACCATGCGGTCTGGACCAGATCTCGGACAGCCTCCTCGCGGGAGAGAACCGCAACTTCTTGTTTCAGGATCGTTCCGTGATCGTTCCGCACCGCTACCGCCGCGAGGTTGTCACGCCATTCAATACGGCCTTCCCACAAATATTTTGAGGGGCTGTTTGGAAGTGTGTCGGCGATTTCGTACAGGGAGGCTTTTTGGCTACTTGACCCGCAGTTCAGTACCAGGATTTTCATATCTTCAGGCTCTCCCTCGGTAACGGAGCGCCTGAGTGAGAAGAGAGCAAGACTCCTGCCAAACAAAGAAAGTGGGTCGGGCCGGTGCCTCAGCCAAAAGCGAGAACCGGCTGATATTTCGCAGTCGAGGCAAAATGAATGGCAACGCACGACAGTGCGGTTCCGTCACCTTTTCTGAGAAACCCTTACGAGAGAACGTCGATCCGCTCTTAATTTACTGCCTGCACGGCTTCGCGTTGGTGATGAATTCTGCTCGCCAGCTTGCACAGCCTGTCGGCGACCTCGGACGTATTCGCATAACTGGAGTGTTCGTGGGCTTTTTCGATCACGACCGCATACAACAGCCGTGCGTCGTCTTCGTCGAGTTCGATCGTCATGAAATGCTCCCATGTTCAGGCCCGTGGCCGTCTGCCGATTAGCCAGGCGCAGGGCACAAAAATCCGATTGCAGTACTTCTAGAGAGTTTGTGAGACGTTTTCATCCTCCCCTGGCCTAAAGGAGCAGTGATCAATCCAAGTCATTGCAAGGCAATTAGCGGCAATTACCGCAGCGCGGGAGACGTTGAGACGGAGACTGCAGTCCTGGATGGAGCATCGGATGGCAGTTCTCAAAACCAGAATTGCGCGGGATAGGGGATCCAGTTCGGCGATCAATTTTTGGGCATCCATGCCAAGTATGAAAGCTAGACGAGCCGCGCGCGGCTCATCATCCAACTGGCAGAGGTGCTCGACGTGCGGGCATCTTTGATCGGCGTACATCGCTTCACATGTTCGAATTTCACCGCCTCGGAGCGATATGGCAGCGCTCACCGTTGCCGCCTTGGCCCACTCGAGAAGCCAATCGGAAAAGGGGCTGTTTCCCTGGAGCGTGATCTCACAAGCGTCAGAGACGGACTGTTCCGCCGTCGTCTGATCCCCAGTGATCAAGAAGGCGAGCCTCTCCAGAAAATGTTTTTGATTCCCGAAGCAAGCGACGATTTCGGCTGCTGACGCGTGAGGGGGAGCAGTGGCAAACTTCGTGCTCCCGTGAAACCAGGACATCATTTCTCCTCTTTCCGGTGCCGAGCTGCTGGGTCCAATTGCACAGGAATGCCTAGTTGAGGACCTCTCCTCCTTGCGCGATTGAGTCGTGCCGGCATCCTCTCGACTGCTACCAGACCCAGTCGTTCACATATGGCAGCCGCGTAGACATTCGTTGCGACAAACACCGCGCCGACGCTACCTAGCCAAATCAGCAAGCGCTGACCGGCTGAATCGATATAGCTGACATCTGTGAGGTCAACGATCAATCCCTTGGGCACTACATCGGTAGTGACCAGGGATCTGGCTTCCTCCGCCCACTCACCGACAAGCTTCCCCGCCATCTTCAGGGTCGGACCGTCCGCGAGCCATTGAATTTCCGCACGAAACATTAACTTGGTCCTCGAAGCAACTTGTCCTGCTCTCCCTCCGTCGCTCATAACGCAACTATTGGGCCAATGCCGCAACCAATATCAGGTTCATGACAAAAGGGTTTTGGCCTGATCTACTCGGTGCGGCTTGCCGCAATGCGGTCCATTGTCCGCATCCGGGCAGGGGACAAGTTGACGGAAGACATCGAAGAACTACGACGGAAGGATTCGAACGAGGTTTTTGAAATGCTATTTAGAGATGTAGTCCTTCGACCACTCTCATCGGAAAAACGAAAAGCTGACGAATAGCAGGAGTGAGTCCATGACATGACTCCATTTCCAAGATGCGGGAAATACGATGCATTCGAGAATGCGTGCCCGTTTGCAAAGCAGCCGCCGAAAGGTAGTGAATCCGTCGAGCGCCGGCCGATCTTGTGCACACGCTGCGCTGTCCAACAAAGTACGAGAACGCACGCTGCAGAGGAAGGTGGCGGGCATTGGAGCCCGCCATTGGGTGAATTGGTCAGTGAGATTGAATGATGACCATCATGCCCGATGAATAGCACTTCAATTGCCAAGCGCACGCCAAGTGGGCTGCAGTCTCGAGGGCAGCCTCGGGGGGAGTTCGGGGGGAGGGACCACACAGATGCGTCTAGCGCTGGTGAATGCCCCACCTGTTGAGGAAGGTTTTGATCTCGATCGAGAGATCCNTCTCAAATGAGTGGCCAATTGACCGNCTCCAGGAAATGTAAACACTGACCGAAACGGCCGCGCGGTTGCCTAATGCAGGCAAACACAGAATTGAGTTTGAATGAGAGTCGACATCGTACATGAGGCTGGGGTCGCCGGGTCTTACCTCTTGTGGCAAAAAGTGCGCGACCTCGAACAATACGGCCCTGACATTCCGGCATTTAGGACATCTGGGATCGACATGGTTGAGTTCGGAAGCGTGAAAACCAATTAATTCTACTTCCAAGCCAACCAGACGACGATCGCTGCCGTGCTTTTCAAATTGCGGCCAAAATTGTGAAAATGCGCCATATTCGATCACGAGAGCTTGCAGTCGTGAGTTCAAGGCCGATGTCCCCCTGGTTCGTCTTTCGATGAAACTGCAAATGGGTTGCGGTACTCAACGACATTCAGCACAATGGCACGCTCCAAGACTCTGTGCTCGGCTTATTCCTTTCACTTCCAGAACCTCGAATGGGCCGAGCGTGCATTCCGCTCGCTTTCCGACATTCGATCTTTCGCCTTATCGTCAACTATTAACTCATTGACCAAGAACATGCTCATTCTGCAATTGCTGTTGCTACACACCATCTGACACAGTTCCCCTGGCGCACATAAATCCAGGTTCAGGCAGTGGGCGGTTCCACACGCCCAACAATGGAGGACGATAACCTCCCCCTGAACTCGAAGTACTTGCGAATCTGGTGTTGTCTCCATATTTCGTCACCCTCAAGATGTCCCAATCGCGTTGTGTACGTTTGCTTCCTTCTCAACCGCGGGTTGGAAGCCGTTCATCGAAGCACTCGTGGTCTCAACCCTACTCTGTTGTCATTTGCCGACCGCGAGTTCGTAGCCTTCTCTTCTGTCAGGCAATTCGGAACCTGGTGTGCATGGGGGTCGGTGGCAGACGGCGTACAATCGACATCGTTTCGAGCGAGTATGCAAATTTGGCCCCGCAGTCACAGCACACCTTATAGGTCTCTCCTTCGAGTGTGAAAACTCTGCTGATGCTGCCGTGGTGGCAACCAAACAGGAAATCGAGGATGGCTACAAGCCTCGCGAAAGACGCACCGAGCATTAGCCTTGGCCCCTCCGGGCGCGAACTCAACTTCATCCGGGAGAGTGCAGGTGGGCTACCAATCGGGATCTTTGCTTAACCTGTTGCTCCTTCTACCAATGTGGGGTTACTCGGTCCTATTTGTTCTGACCTTTCGAGGTCAGTGCCGCAGTGTGGGCAGCTCGATCGCTGAATCAGAATGCCGATTCTCACGTACGAGCGGAACTGTTACTAAACCCGCTCTTAGCGGGCAGATCAGGACGATCGTTCCCGTTCTCCCCGAAGCTGCAACGCGGTCTCTTCAAGTTGATGAATGAATGGCAACGCGAATGCTTCCGCAAGAGCCATGATGACGAAGTCTCGTGACTGCGAACGGCCGTCAGTTCCTCAAAACCTGACTAAATCAACGAGGGGGAACTGTAGCGGCGAGCGACGAAGGCGTATTTGGTTGCTCAATGGGATATCAGGGTTTTCCGGCACGATTCTGATTAGCATCTTTCTTCTGAACTCTGCGTTCGCACAGGAACAGCAAGAACACGCCTACAGCGAATACACCTTCTGGTACGGAGGTGCATTTGGTAATGGCCACGCTTTCTCGAACACGATGAACGCAAGAAACTATCAGTTCGAGAATCGGTATGAACGACTCATTTACTGGAGCGAAACGTTCGCGGTTCGTTGGGTTTTCGATCTAACTTCGGCGTTGGTGGGCGATCCGCGCACTGGCGGCGGTCATCGAGTGTATTCCTATGGTATTGGTGGCAGTCCTATCGGCACACAAGTAAACTTCGTACACTTCCGCCATATCGAACCATTCCTCACTAGTGGTGGGGCTTCCTCTATTTCAACCATCGGATGTTCAGGCAAACAAGATTCAATTTCACCGCCCAACTTGGCGGCGGAGTTCAGTTCTTGACATCTGACCACCGTACTGCGCTCGATCTGGGATACAAATACCACCACATTTCGAACGCGAATCTTGGGGACAGTAATCCTGGCTTAGATTCGCACATGTTATTTATCGGCGTTTCCTTGTTGCGATGAGCAGTCCGCACAGAGGGGTACTCGGTTTTTTCACAGAAAAGTTCTTCGCATCTGCAAATCAATCGCTGCATTCCAACCTGGGTAACGTACCTCTTCCGCGAATTGGCCGCTAACATCCTTCCTCGCAAACCCAAACGCTAAACTGGTTCGTCCGCTGGTTGTGAGGTCTGTCGCTGACTTCGCCTTGCGTTCACAAGCTTTTGCCCGCGGATTGTCATGACCTTTCCGGGGCACTGCCGCAATGTGGGCAGTGGCTCGAAGCCAGGTGTATATGCCGCCCCTTTGCAATTCAGTGAGTTGCCGCCCTGCGTGTTTGGCGAGCGGCATGCCCTACCAAGGCTGCCTTGAATCAACAGGTGCAATTTCGCGGAAGCGCCGCGGCATGAAGTTTCAACAAGAGATAAAGGAGTCGGAGATGTACTCCACAACAACGGTGAATGGTTTCCCTGCCATCCAGCGCAACGGACGGGAGGTCCTCAGCGTCTGGGGTCAGGATTGGGAATTCGCAGAATGGCTTTGTGCGCTTTTGAACGAACTCAGCAGTGTCCCTAAGTTGTTGCTGAACGAGCAAGATTGCGAATGGCTCAAGCAGATGGACCACGCCTTCGGAGGGCAGGTGCACCATGCCTAATTTGCCAAGCGCAACCGTATCGATTGTCGTTCCTTTTCATAACGAGGAAGGCAATGTAGTGGAACTGTATGGACGCCTGCAGGCCACCATGGAGGCACTCGGTTGCGAATATCAGTTCGTATTTGTAGACGATGGAAGCACGGACCTGACTTCGAAACTGCTGAAGGAAGTAGCGCTGATCGATCCCCGCGTGACCGTCGTTCGCCTGCGCCGAAATTTCGGCCAAACCGGAGCGCTGGCCGCAGGATTCGCCCATAGTACCGGCGAGTACGTGATCGCCATGGACGGTGACCTCCAGCATGATCCGGCGGAAATCCCTCGCTTCCTCGAAAAAATCGCTGAAGGCTACGACATCGTGAGCGGCTGGCGCAGCCATCGCATTGACAACTTCTTGCTCCGCAAGATTCCTTCCCGCTGTGCCAATTGGCTGATGGCCAAGCTCAGCGGCGTCGACATCCACGATTTCGGGACAACGTTCAAGGCCTATCGCGGCGACCTGCTTCGGGAATTGCCCCTCTATGGAGAGATGCACCGCTTCATCCCGGCTTTGGCTTCATTTTACGGAGCCTCGATCTGTGAAATTCCCATTCAAAACAAGCAGCGGACTCATGGCGAGTCGCACTACAACATCTCTCGTACATTCCGGGTCTTTTTCGACCTGATGACGATTCGATTCCTTCTGCGCTACATGTCGCGCCCGCTCCATTTCTTCGGCCGGCTTGGAGCCATCAACATGGGACTGGGATCGGTCGTTGCACTCTGGCTGCTGCTGTGGAAGGTGGTTACGGGGATCGATGTTCTCGAGCAACACGGGTTACTGCTGGTCTTCGCAGCCGTCCTGATACTGGTCGGCCTCCATTTAATCGCTGTCGGACTCCTCGGTGAGTTGCAAGTATGGCAGTACTTCAATCGATCTGAGCGCAGGCCTTACGCCATATCTGAGGTGGTTGATCAGCGTCTAAATGGAAAGGCGATCCCATCGGAGATGAACTCGTGAAAACACGTCAAAGCACGCGTAATCAGAGAAGAGGAGATCCGATCCGGACCTCAGCTGACCCGGCATCTCCCAAGAGACTGCAGTCAAAAGTCGCCGCAATAGCAGTGGAACGCGCAGTAACCGAAATGGGAATCCATGCCAGTCTAAGCGACATCGTTGCCAAAGCTCAATTGATCGAGAACCGCATCCTTCAATCGCGTTCACGCCGAAAGCCGGAGCAAATGTGCTGAACCAGATCCGACATCGTCGCTTAGAAAATTATCGGAAGTCGGCGATAGTCCTGCTGCTGACCGTCCTAGCCTTCGGGGTGCGCGTTCACCGGGTTGACTTCAACAGCCTCTCGGAGGACGAGACGGCGAAGTGGGAGGCCGTTCAGCAGTATCGCCATGGCCATTTTGTTGGCGTCAATAGCGAGCATCCGATGTTGCCAAAAGTCCTTGCCTGGGCCAGCTTGTCAGTGGGAGAACACTGGAACCGGGTCGCTGCGGAGCATGGCTGGCCTTCCATGAAAGCCGAGGGTTGGCTTCGCATGCCCAACGTGCTGTTCGGCGCCCTGACGGCCGCAATTCTCTATCTGTTATGCCGCCGAATGATGGGCACCGTAGGGTCGTTTGCAGCGGGTTTCTTTTGGGCAGTTGCGCCACTGCCGGTCGCATTAAATCGACTCACGAAAGAGGAAACGCCGCTCATTTTCTTTACACTGCTTGCCTGCTACTTTTATTGCCTCGCCCAACAGGAAGATGTAGACAAGGTTGCCCGGCGCTGGTACGACTTGAGCGCCATTGGCTTTGGCCTGGCCCTTGCCTCACAGTACATTCTTCACCTCCTTGGGCTGAATGCGCTTGCCTGGGTTATCGCGGGGAAGATGGGTCTCACCCGAAAGGCCTCCCGGTTTCGCTATGGGCGGTTTTTTCTCGTAATGCTCATCGCCTTCATCGTGGTGAACCCGGTCATTTTGTCTCCCGCTAACTCTCATGCGATTTTGAGTTGGCTGCACCATGACGGGGTCAAGCACAGCGGCTACGATTTCGACGGAACCCTATACATGAACTTTCCCGCGCGTCTGCTCGCGGGAGTTCCGTGGTTCTACTATCTCTGGCTGATGCTGGTGAAGACGCCGATTCCAATTCTCCTGGCGGTCGTCACTGGCGGCGCTCTGCTCCTGCGAGAGCGCCGGACTGTCGCCTCGTGCTTTTTCCTGTCGCTCGGAATACTGCAGTTCGTCGGCCTTTCTCTGAGCGGAGCGAAATGGATCCGCTATTCACTTCCCATGCTGCCCTTTTTCTTCCTTGCAGGTGGATACGCAGTGCAAACGCTATGGAATACCCTGAGGGCAAGGAGTTTGTCGGCAGTCTCTGTCGCTACGGCCGCGCTCATCTTGATGGGATGGCCCCTTCTCGAATTACAGGCTTGGATGCCCTACTACTCCTTCTACCTGAATTCCATCGGAGGAGGCACACGCAACGTCACCCGCTATTTTGCGCCGGATGAGGTCTCAGAATTCGACACACGTGAGGTGGCGCAGCAGGTATGTCCGTCAGCTCCCGTTGCCACTAGAGTGGCGACAGCAAGACCGATGAGCATGGCGTATTACATCGAGACGTGCGGGCGGAGCGATATTCAGATTGTCCCACTGTACGATGCTCGTTATGCGCCGCGGAACGGAGATCTCGTAATTCTCGAACCGTCGCGCCGTTTCTTTGAGACGCAGCGTTACTTCGACGCTCTGACAAGATCTGGTATGTCACACACCGACATCCGTGTTGGGCCGGTCTTGGCGAGCACGATTTATCTGTTCGATAGTTCTGTACCGGAGCCTCGCGGGGCCCGACCAGACGTTGCACTGACCCAATTGCCCCGGGCACGGTTTCCGTTTGGCAGGAATGTTTCAGAATCGGCATCGACACAGGTAAGCAGGGTTGGGTTTTCAGATCTCGCCAGGAGATGGATACAATGATTTCGCTTTGTCACACGAGAAGATATGATTCGCGCTGGTTTCTGCGGGCATTCGCCGTCTTGCTGGTCGGCCTACCGGCACTCGCGCAGCAAGCAACTGTCTCTGCACCTCTGAGCGCGGATGAGGTCGTGCAACGTATAGTAGCCATGAACGAAGTGCGCGCCAGGGCACTCGAGAGCTACTCCAGTCTCCGCAGCTATCGCCTCGAGTGTCACTGCATGTCTCACAAAAAAGCAGATATGGTGGTCCGCGCTGAATACCATGCCCCCGATAAGAAGACCTTCACGATCGTGTCCGAGGATGGCTCCGGCACGGTTCGGAATAAGGTATTCAAGAAGCTCCTGGAAGCAGAACAAGAGTCGATGCGCGAAGAGAATCAGCAGCGTTCCGCAATCAGCTTGGAGAACTACACCTTCAAAGTTGTGGATTATCAACAAGCCAAAGGAAACGCATTGTACGTGCTCGAAGCGGAACCAAAGACCAAGAACAAATTCCTGTTTCGCGGCAAAATCTGGGTGGACGGCAGCGACTTTGCCATTACTCGAATCGAAGGGCAGCCTGCGGTTAATCCATCGTTCTGGACGCTCAGGACTGATTTCAAGCGCAGCTACCAGAAGGTAGGAGACTTCTGGTTGCCTGAATCAAACGAGAGCGAAACCAAGGTGCGCATCTTTGGCACCGCAGATCTCTGCATTGAGTACGGCCAGTATGAGATCACGCGGAGTGGTGCCGTAAAGGCCGTGTCCTCTCTGGAGAAGTCGTCGACTGGACAATAACGAACGAATACGACAACGACATCGGCAGTAAGCGATTCGGTTTTGCGCATGTAAGTGGGGCATCCTGGAATTGCCAACTGTTTACCACTTTCCCGATCTTCTCTCCTCGCAGTGACGGCTTGCTTTCCGAAGCAGCCCTTGCCAAGCACTCGAAAATAATCCCGTCAGGTGCCGCGAGAATCCACGCTAACGAGCAGCGCGAACGCGCTTTGCGATGCGTGCAAAGTGTTCACTCAAAGGCTGCTTCGGCTAATGTCGCCTGTTTGGGTGGTGCCCAGGCCCCGATGGGTCGCATGACGGTTTGTAGGCACCTGCCCTCATATGGGCAACCGGCATGTGATTTCACTCGCCGATCTACCTACGCTGCAACGACTTCTGCTTGGCCCATGAAATGCCTTTGATAGAGGCGGTAATAAGGCAAGATCTGACGTTCTGACCTGATCCGCGTGGTAACTCACGACAGGGAGGGCGGTGCTGCTGGGAAAGGAATTAATGTAAATGGCAACTTTCGATCATCCCTCGGACTTGGTTCATCGCATTGCATACCCGCCCGCTAAGGGAGCAAGAGTGCGATACGATCCGCGGATCGCATCATCGCCGGCGCACGACGGAAAGAAGCTTCCCGTCCGTTCCCCCCTTCAGAGGAACGAACTCGGCAGCATCTTTTATTTCATCGAACCGAGGCCGCGAAATCCCTGGGCGGCGTCTGGATCGCTGGCGTTTCTCTCGGTGCTCCTGCTGGCGCTCATTATTATCCCCCTGTATAACACGGAAGCACTGCCCAAGATGGAGCGGCTGACGATGTTGTACCTGCAACCGCCACCCGCCGCGGGAGCCGATCCCGCGAAATTCCAATTACCCAAGCCAGTGCCCACATATAGCGGAACAAGAGCCGCTACTTTCAGCCCTGTACATAAAACGCAGGAAGCGCCGCCGATGCCCGTCGGAACCACTGGCGGAGTGGTCGGGGGAGTTCCTGGCGGAGTGGTCAGTGGAGTCTCCAGTGGGATGCTTAGCGAAATGATGAGTAACACGCGCAGCGTTCCTATCCCGGATCAAGCGCCGGAACCGACGCCTGTCAAGAGAATCCGTGTCGCCGCCCGGGTCGTCGAGGCGAACCTGATTCACGACGTCACGCCGCAGTACCCGGCGGAGGCTGGCCGGGCGCGCATCGAAGGCGCGGTTGTGCTGCTAGCCACAATCGGCAGGGATGGGTGCGTGAAAGATGTGCGGGTCGAGAGCGGGCTGCCAATACTCACGCAAGCGGCTATCGATGCCGTGAAGCAATGGCGTTATAAGCCATACATGATCGACGGAGAGCCGGTTGAGGTGGACTCTCGGATCACCGTCAACTTCACACTTTCTGCGAGCTAGGAGTTCCGATGATACAGAACAATACACAGACTTCGCGTCCGGGTCCTTGGAAGGTTTTCCTGAAACGGACACACGGGTTGGCGCTAATCGCTTTGGCCGGAATGATCCTTGCAGGATCCATGTCGGCACAATCATTTGATGCCGTACGTGCAAACACCGCAAGCATCCGGGGTACGGTTGTGGACACAAGCGAAGATCCCATTCCTGGTGCCAGCGTAGTCCTTCAACCACCTGCGGGCGATCGCCTTACAGCCGTAACAAAGGACGATGGAGCCTTTGTTTTCGACCATGCTCCAGCGGGAGTTACCTATCAGGTCAGTGTGACCGCCGAAGGGTTTGCGGCTTGGAGTTCGTCAGTGACGGTCGAGCCCGGTCGAGACCAAACGTTAACCGATGTCAAACTCCGCATTCTGGCCGTGCAGCGAGCTGTAACCGTGAGTTATTCGTCGAAGGAAGTTGCTGCCCAGCAGCTCAAAGTAGAAGAACAGCAGCGCGTTCTCCGCTTTATACCTAACATTTTTGTTACTTACGAGCCGCATCCCGAGCCTCTCACCACAAAGATGAAGTTCCACCTCGCTTACACGAGTCTGACGAGTCCGGTTCTCTTCGCCCGCGTTACTGCGATGGCGGGAATCCAACAGGCCCGTGACAATCCCAGCGAGTGGGGGCAAGGTGCGAAAGGATATAGCAAACGTTTGGGCGCTGGCTTTGCCGACACCGTCACAGGGAGCTTGATCAGCAACGCCATTCTGCCATCGCTTCTGCATCAGGATCCTCGTTACTTCTATGACGGCACCGGCACAAAGTGGTCTCGGGCTCGCCATGCGATGGTGGCTCCATTCGTCTGCAAGGGAGACAACGGCAGATGGCAGCCGAATTACTCGCAGTTGGGTGGCAGTTTGATCGGGTATTCCATTTCCACCGCGTATTACCCCGGTTCGAATCGTAGTGCTGGCCACGTGCTCCAGAATTTTGGGATTGACACGGGGCTGCATGTCGTTGGCAGCCTCGCCCAAGAGTTTATCTTGGGAAAGTTTACGAGCAAAGGCAAGCACTAATTTGCAAGCTTGCAAGCCGCCCCGAAAACGGGCGAGCATAGCCAATTCAGTATCCCGAATTGCAAGTTCGATTCGAGCATGTGCATCTTTCCGGGTGGAAAAAAAAGGCGCACCCAAGGGCCAAAATGCAGAGAAAAGCTCTTCGTTACTTAGTTCCGCTGCTGGGGATTCTTCTCCTGGCCTGCCTCGTACAGCGGACAAGTACAGCGGCGGTTCTTGACGGAATTAAGTCGATCGGGTGGTGGGGCTTCGGCCTGGTGCTCCTTCTCGGCGGAATCGCGCATCTCATCAAAACCTTGTCATGGCGGCTTTCCTTTCAGTGCGACATCCGGAATGTCTCCTTTGCACGTACGCTCGGACTCCGGCTGATATCGGAGGCGATCGCGATTCTCGGACTTCCCGGTCAAGTCCTTGGGGAGGCGGCTCGCGTCTCTTTGCTCGGCTCAGACATTCCCACTGCCAACAGCATCTCGTCCGTCACTCTGGATCGTGGAATCTATATAGCGACCTCGGCGATCGTGAGCTTCGTAGGGATGATCGCTGCCGTGCTGCTGCTAACGTTATCGCATAAATGGAAAGTCTATGCGCTTCTGTTTGCAGCAGGATCCGCAGTCTTGATTAGCCTGTGCGGAATAGCCGTCGCACGGCGTTGGCCGGCTTTTTCCATGACGGCGCGAGCAATTGGGCGTATCAGATGGACCAAGGCTTGGGTGAATGGCAAACAGTCCGTAGTCAAAGCCGCCGAAGAAAACCTCTTCGACTTCTGCCACAGAACTCCGGCGACATTTTGGTGCAGCTCGTTTCTTAATCTGCTCGCTCATGCCACGGCGATTCTGGAAGTTTATGTTCTTTTGTATTTCATGGGCGCGAGGAAAACCCTGTTCGTTGCCCTTGTCGTCGAAGCGCTTACAAAGCTGATCAATATTGTGGGCGCACTCAATCCCGGAAATGTAGGAACCTTTGAGGGCGGAAATATGATTGTCGCCCGGCTCATCCATATTCCCGCGGCCGCGGGATTAACAGTTGCTCTCTGTCGGCGAGTGAGAATTCTATTTTGGGCCGCAATCGGAGCAATATGCCTGGCCACGATGGCAAACTCACGCCGAAGTCAGACAGCATTTACCGAAGTTGCAATGCTGCCGACTGGCTCAGATCTGTTTCTGCCTTGAGATGCCAAATCCGGAAAATGTTCACCGCTGCAATGCCAATGTGCCCACATGGGGTCGAATGTCCACGCGCGGGCAATTGGGTCTTGCGTCTCTCGTTCTGACCCCGCTAACTCCTGGTGTTCTCAGGAGTAGCGGCTCTCATTGTGGCAGTGAATTTGCACGATAAAGATTGTGCTCATGCTTTCGATAATTCGTCACGGCACGCGGATCACCCTTAAATTAACTGGGCGCATCGAAGGGTCGTCCGCCGAAGACTTGAGAATGGCGGTATGCCCGCCAAGTGCGCTGGACATCGACCTCACTCGCGTAACTGCCGTCGACCAAGATGGCGAGCGCGCCTTGGCTTGGCTACGAGATCGCGGCGCCAGATTTCTGGGCGAAGGAACCTTTGCGCGCAGGATACAGGAACGGATGCATCTGTCTCCAAGTGTCTGTGAAGTTGAGGTACATGAAGAGGCCGTGCAACACGTTGGCGCAAAAGATGATGGGAATTCGGACCATGGGCTCAAGCCCCAATCGGAGGTGGCCGGAAAAGCATGATCGGGCAATGAGCCATTGGCGGAGCTGAACAAATTTACGCCGGCCCGTTGGAAGCGGTGACAAGGGAAATTGCGATGCGCGTGGCCTGTGGCCAGATGTCGCGGTCACGGCCACGCGCATCGCAGCCCTTCCAACGGACCTAGAGCGAACTTGATTACGAACCAAAACCTCTGGAGACGATCTTACGAAGATTCTCTGCTTCAATCCGGAACCCTTTCATGACAAGTGCTTCGACATGATGCTTCATCGAGGCCATGCGGTGGTGACTGCGATCAGCCCAGGCGAGGCACTCGCGCTCTTGCACACGCAAGTCTTTGATGCTCTGGTAGTGGATTGTGAACGGGATGCGCTGGATATCCTGAGTTTCACCGCCATGGTGCAACGCCTGCGGCCTTCCCTCGCGGTGTTCGTGGCTGCCGAATGGGCAGCGGATCTGGCAAACGCATTGGATGAACTCGCGCATGGCTTTGCGATGTTTGCAGCCGATGAGTCTGCCAGGCTTGCGGGCCAAAACCGGACGGCCTAAGGCAGAGCGGTCAACGCATCGCGCCAATGTAAAGCGAAGGTACGGGTCCGACGGCCGAGGTTCTTCATGCTTCTGCTGCACAGCACATCTGCAATCACACGCGTGGCATGGACCATGCATACTTTTTGAGACGAATTCAATTCCCGGCGCAACTGCGTAGCAACGATCTACTGGCCCACTCAGGAACCGATGCCTAATACCCCAACTACCCGCGTAGACAAGCACTCGATCCAGACGGTCGAGAAACGAATGAAGAGTGTGAAATTGAACGTGTAGCCCTGCTGTTTACGTTGACGCTGTGCACACCCTGAGCGTGGGCGAGAATCCCCGCAGACGTGACAAACGAAGGCCTGCGGAGCAATCCCGTGATCTACTACCTTCCGCTATCTTGAACTCTGCACCGCACCAGGTTGCAGAAGGCGAGGGACTCTACCTTGTGAGCCAGTAGATCAGGCCGAGCCAGAACGGCAACACGAGCAGGAGTGCATTCCTTACGCCATGCAACATCCTTGATCTGTCTTCCTCTGCTGATGGAACCGATAAAGAGGCTCCGATCTTTTGTGTGTCCGCAGGATTGCAGTGTTCCCAAAGGTGACGGTGCGACATGATTACCTCGACGCCGTCAGACCCGGCAACTTGGGCGTGCTCAAGTAGCCCGTCACCTTGTTCTTCTCCACGGTGAAGATGACTACTTCGTAGAGTTGCCGGTTGCGTCCGGTGTAAAACTGCAGAGGTTCGGCGACACCACGGTCTTTCTTTTCGACCACACGGTCGTCGGCCATCAGGCTGAGTGTGAACTTTCCTTTCTTCACATCAACCTTCTTAAGCTGTAGAGCAACGGTTGAGAGGTGGCTCGGGTGCTCGCCTTTGTACAAGGTGAATTCGTAGTAGTTGCGATCACCGCGATGCCTCAGTTCGTCCAGTTCTTCGCGTGTGCGGGCAATCAGGCTGCTTTGCCCTGTCAAATCGCCAACCGCACGATCGAGTTTCAGTTTTGTGGAATCGAGGTCCGAACGGGTTGCGGCGAGATCCTTCTTCGCCCCATTCAGTTCAGTTCGCACACTTGCCACCTCGACCGTGACCTGTTCGGCGGCAAGGTTCTGCTCGTCCTGCATCCGTCGCTCAAAAGCTCTTTGGCTCTGACGCAACTCAGCGGTCGTGCCCGCATAGGCAGCGTGGAGTCCCCTTTCGGTAACTCCCAGCTGTTGTTTCAAGGCCTGATTTGATGTTTTGAGTTCGTCCTCGGTGGCAATCTGGCGCTGCTGGAGTTTCAGGATTGCCGCATCCTCCGAGGTTGTGACCGCAGACAGACGACTGCGCGTCTCGGAAATCAAGTACAACGAAACGATCACGTAACCTGTCCCGAGAATCAGAAGCAGATAACGCACCAGGTTGTGTCTTTCAACGCCAGTACCACTTGTGACCATCTTCGGCTCGACTTCACTTGCATTCATTACTTGTTTCTCCACGCTGAAAGAATGCAAGTCATCGGCCACTGTCGTTGGTCGTAAGTGGATGACCTCACTGGGTCACGGGATTGTTTCCGTGCCCCCATTCGGTCAGTGCTCGTCCGAGGTCAAAGCTGCACCTCACAAAGACACGCGAATTGCACGCGATGTGGCCGATCCACGCCTCATCCATTTGGAAGTTGATGTGCATTCGATAAGGCGTCATTAGGAATTTGTCCGACTTATTCTGTCTTCCCTTGAGGAGCGTCATGTCCACAGTCCCGAAATTTCGCATTGACGTAAATGTCCACAGCCTGTTGATGAATTCGGCGGCGCATGGCCCGGAGTTGCCGGCCCACAAGGGATTAGCCTTGCCAGAACCGGTTTATCCGCGATTCCCAGAGAAACTGTATGATCCCGGACCCGAGACTGCGCCGGATCACCGCGACTGGACGCTGGCCCAGGCCTATCACAAGATGAAGGGATGGCTCTTCCCCTACGTCCGCTCTCGAGTCCTGCCAGGCGAGTTCCACCCGATCATCGCTTATTTGTTTGCGGAGTATAAGTGCAACCTCGATTGCTGGTACTGCTGGGCCTTCAACAATAAAGTGAAAGGCATGACCGAGGACACAGCTCGCCGCAGCATCGATTGGCTTCACGATCGCGGATGCCGCGTATTGGCACTGATGGGAGGCGAACCGCTACTGCGGCCACAGTTCGCGCACAAGGTCGTTGACTATGCGGCGAAGAAAGGCTTCTGGATCTACATCGGCACGAACGCCCGCCTTCTACGGCCCGACCTTGCCGATCGCCTGGCGGACGCGGGCGTGTCGGTCTTCAACGTAGCAGTCGATGCCTGGGACGTAAAACCGGGTCTTCCCAAAGCTCTCGTTCCGATCCAGCCAAATCTGGAACGCCTTATGCGAAAACAGTACACGTACGGCTATATGGTGTTCCTGAACATTAATATTTGCCGCAACAACACGGACGATGTCCGACAGCTAACCGAGTACGCGCACACTCACCGGATTGCCACCGACTACCACATCAATGAGACGCCGATGCTTGAACAGGACGATCACTTCAAGCATTTATCTGATAATCCGACCTACATCCGTCCGGAAGACTGGCGGCGCACCGATGAACTGATCGACTGGCTGATCGAGAAGAACAAGTCCGGCTATCAGATGGTGAACTCGGTGCAGCGGCTCGAAGAGATCAAGGCTTTCATGAGGATGGGCGGTAATGCCTCCGATCTGAAAACGCTGGGATGGAATGGAGATGGGAAAGGCGCGAACGGCACGGCCGAACATCTCGCCTCCATGCCAGGCATCGTCCAGGATCCTTCCGGTGAGTTGCATTTTGCCGAATGGAATTGTCGAGCGGGACAAAACAACGTGATCATCCGCACCGATGGAACGCTTGCGCCATGTTTTCCCATGTATGCTTCAACCTGCGATTGGGGAAACATCGACAAGCCGAAGTTTGACAATGCCCAGCTTAACGACATGAAGAAGTCCTGCCAGCGGCATTGTTTCTCCACCCTGAATCATAATCTGGCGTATTGCTATGACGATGCGCGGGTCATCAAGTTCGTCTGGACGCAGCTCGTAAAGAATCGCCTGAAGGGTGGCGCACGCAGCTTTGAGGACTGGGGTGCAGAAGCAACACCGGCACGCGATCAAGTTACTGAAACTCTATGAAGTGGGTTGGCGCACGGAGGATATGGAGTATGCATTGCGCCGCGAATCTTCTTGTCAAACCCTACCGCATTGCCTTGATCGTCCTGCTGGCAGGTCTATCGACCGCTTGGACCTGTTCAGCAGTGGTCAATCTGAACGGTTGCCCCGACGCCACGTCGCACCCGCAGATTGGCGCCCTATCGCCCAATCCGATCTCTGCGAACGTGGTTTCAGAAGTGTTGAGCGTGGACGGAATGGGCTTTGGTCCGCAATCTGAGATCCTGTGGAACAAATACCCTTTGCCGACCACGTTCATCGATTCCCGACATCTGCAAACTACGATCACTCAGGAGACGTTTGGGACGTACGGCGGATCCGCTGGAACGACGGTGTTGATTTCAGTATCGTCGCCCGGAACCGGCTCGGCAGTGGGCTGTACGAACGGGAACTCCAGCACGCTGTTACTCGAGGTTGATTAAGGGGGGTCGACTGCTTATCTGGATCCACCCAATCCGAAAAGCAATCTCACGACGCTGCCGGAGTTGCAGTGACTGACTCAGGCAGTGACACAACTTGAGCCCTTTTTCCTTTCTTGACGGCAATGGTCATACTCCGGCAGCAGTAGTTGCACAGCCAGAAATACTCGATCTGGCGCCTGTGTTTACCGACGCAGCCGTTATCGTCAACTTCTACCTCTGCCACAAACAGCTTGCCGTCGCGAAGGCGAAGAAATGTTGCGGAGCATGCGGGATTGGCGCATTTGTCGAGCATCGCGGGGTCCAAGGGTTTACGGGACGGCTTGCCATGCCCGGCCAGCGGTTCTGCCAGCCTTCGTTGCGTTCGCCTTCAGTTGGACGGAAACGAGTGCATTTGTGACCTGTTCGACAACCGCTCGAGGGTCGCGTTTTGGAACTGCGCCAATTGCGCCGAGTTGGCGAAAGTACTCGCCATCCTTTTCGCCGAAGGCTCCCCTCAAAATCAAAACAGGCGGGCAGGTACCTCGCAGGCTCAGATCATTGATAATCGCTGCTCCATTGAGTTCAGGCGGATGATCACCGACAAGTATTAGGTCAAAACGTGCGGTCCCGATCAATTGACAGGCTTCGTTTTCGTCCCAGGTAACGGTGGCATCAATGTTCGCCTCTTCGAGTGCATGCTGCAGCGTGATAAGAGATTCCGGGTCTGTGTCAAGAAGAAGTACTCTGCGCCGTTTTTCCATAGTGTTGCTCCTGAAAGACATCCTGTGAGGAATGTCGCGCCAAAAAATCCCCTAAATATTTTCCTCAAGATTTCGTTCAAAGTCTGTGACGGGGAGGACAGATGTGCGTGATCAATATCACGCCAACCGGATGTTGAGGCGAACTAGCTCTGCGAGAAAAATAAAGGTTAATTCACGGTCGGTAGTGTTCATGCCGCTCAGTTGTGCTTGTCTTCCCGAGTCGCGCGACGGGCGCGAATCTTTTTGGCTTGTTCTGCCCATCCGTAGTAGAGGTTGCTTGCTTCTCTAAGCTTCAGCTTTGCCCGCACCCTACGTAGTGGATTCCGCCACACGATTTCCAGTGGCATCATTTCTGCCCGAACATTGTCTTCTTCGTCGATAATCATGGCTAACTCCTATTCCACACCTTTTACCGGACCGCGCGCGGAATGTGCCCAGCGAGCGCGACGCGATACGCTAAGCTGCCTCGGCACGGTAAAAGCAACGGTAAGGCTGGCGTCCCTCATTTCTGCCAACCTTCCGCTTGGCTTCGAGTTGATTCATCGCCGCCATTAGCAGAACTTCGGCAAACGTGAAGTCGCGCAACGTCTTTTGCGTGATCTTGAACATGACCGGCGCCATCGTGCTTCACACGCAACATTGCAGCTCGCATGCCAATCTGCATTTTGCGTAAATGCCCTCAGCCCGTTAATGGCAAGACCATCTTTGGGGCATATGCGGTGCCCAGCTCAGGTCAACGCCCGAATCCGGGCACATTACAAAGCCACCCTCCTGTGAATCCCCCTCTGGCAAGGCGAATTGCAGACGAACCTTCTCTGGCCCGTCACGTGCACTTCTGTAGGAACCGCGAAGCTGTCTCACGAACAGCGGGTACAGGAGAGGCGGGATTACATGTACGGACGCACGAAACTTGTAACGTTATTTCTGATTTTGGCTGTCATAGCTCTGACTCAGCCCGGCCCTGCTCGAGCGCAGGAAAATGCTTTGAGCGAAGGGGGCAGCATTTGTTTCGTCAAGCCTTCTCACGGAATGGCGTGCCAAGAACCTAGCGCGGACCAAGCCGCCGAGGCCGCACTCCGTTTGGTCTCCTTTCGATACCAACTCGGAACGAAAAAAGCAGCTATCAGGAACGCTATTGTGATTGGCTTTGTTGGAGGATTTGTAAGTAGCGATGACTTTACGCATCCTGAGGTGCAATTCGCGGCCTTGCTTCGTCGGACTTATCCGTCAATTGTTTATGCCGAAGTCTTTGCCAACCACGACGGCAAGAATGCTCTTCGGCGAGTGCTGGATTTGTTGGATACCGACCGCGACGGCGTACTCACAACCAGCGAGAAAGCACAGGCATGCATCATTATTTATGGCCATAGTTGGGGCGCGTCCCAGGCTGTGACCTTGGCCCGTGACCTGGGCCGGATGGGAATTCCGGTTTCGCTCACCATCCAGGTGGATAGCGTTCATAAACCAGGTCACGAGGATGCCGTTATTCCGTCGAACGTTCACAACGCCGTCAACTTTTATCAGACGAAAGGCCTCATCCATGGGCGTTCGCGTGTTCGCGCCGCGGATCCGGAACGCACCAATATTATCGGCAACTTTCGCATGTCTTATCAGGGTCGTCACATTAATTGTGATAACTATCCCTGGATTGCCCGCCACCTGAACCGGCCTCATCACGAAATCGAGAACGATCCTCGAGTCTGGGAACAAATTGCAGCGATGATCGAATCTGCGTTGGAGACGTCCTCGAATTCGCTCGCCGTAAAACAGGACCAACCATGAAGCCGGAAGCAGGAGGAACACTGATGCGCGCTTCCATCGTAGGCAGACAAGCCGTAACCAAGCCGAACTCATTTCTCCCGGTCACTACGTCTGAAATCTGCTCTCAGGACAGGCAAGAAGCAGGATTGCACTGCATACACATGGCCTGGGCCCTGGCCGCCGACGGAAATGGAATTCTGAGACCTCGCGCGCAGTGGTTGGTTGAGTAAGGAGCATGCCAATGCCCAAGGTTCATGCGCAATCTGGAAGACCGGCTCCTCTTTCCGCTGCATGCAGTTCTGGGGGTGGCGGTGCTATTCGCTTCGGGCGGACGCTCCTCGTCATAGGCGGGATCTGTTGCTGTGCTCTGAGCTCATTTGCACAAACCTCGGATTCCACAACGACAGATCAGCGCAGCTCGTGGACAGCGACCACAGAGTCGAAGAGCGACAATGCATTTCCCACACGTCTTCCCGTGCGTATCAGCGAAAGTCATAGCCAGAATGGAGAACGGACAGTGGACAAGCGATCGGTCGAGATTTACGGGACCGATAAGCATTTCGAGCCTTACCAGGACATCGAAAGAGAAACGCTGCAGGTAGACGCTACGACGGTTCGAACTGTAACGCGCACGTTCAGCTGGGACGCGAATGAGAAGCGAGCCCTCGTGCAGGTGACGGAGGAAGAGAAACAGATCCTGCCGGACGAAGACTCGAACATCGTGCGCATGACCTACAACCCGGATGTAAATGGAAAGCTTCAACCAGTACAACGCGAAATCGTGGAAAGCAAAAAGATCGGAGAGGATCTGAGAGAAACGAAGACGACCGTGATGCTCACAAACATTAATGGCGGCTTAGCTCCGGCTTTCAAGACGCGCGAGCTGCGCAGGCAAGCCGCGAACGACACAGTGGAAACTGAAAAAACCACACTGCTTCCTGATCTTAATGGAAAGTGGCAACTGAGTGAGATACGGAAAAGCGTTGCAACGCCAGAAGCAGACGGGCGCAGGATTGAAGAACAAGTCTTCCGACCCGACGCAGAGGGGAAGCTGAGTCAGATTTCTCGTGTGGTGAGCCACGAAGCCACGAGCCCTACGGGAGAAAGGCGCTCCACAGAGGAAACCTACTCCGTCGACGTCCCTGGGACTACCCGGGATGGGAAGCTTCACCTGATACAGCGTGCAAGCACCTCGAGCCAGAGCGATGAACATGGGGGACGAGCCGAAGAGCAGAGAGTGGAACAGCTCAATCCCGGTGACCCTGACGCAGGTCTTCGCATATCCATTGTGGTCAACGGCAAGATGGTGCCTGTGCCGCCAGGCAAGCAGTCCACCGTAACCATTCAAGCACGCGACCTGAACGGGCAATTTAATACCGTTTATGTCGATACGACAAAGTCAGATCCCAGTCCTACCATAGAGATTCAGCAGCCGTCGCCCGAGCAGCCCAAATAAGTCAAGCCTGATCGATGTCTATCGCGAGCAGTGTATCCCCAGGACGGCAAACGAGCCTCGCTTTTGCTGCCCGAATTCGGTCACTGCCCTTGGCATGTCACAGAACGCTTCCGCCAGCGATTCGCATCTGCCTGATGTTCTGCGGTTTTGGCTCACTACGGCGCGTTCGGGTCTGGCAGCCTGATTGCGACGACAGATCGCGATCTTCAAATTCGCATCACGGAGTTGGCCATGCAGGGAGAGCTGACGAAAGTCCCGACGGACGCACTCATTGACATGCTGTACATCATCCTCGCTGGTGACATGGCGATTACCGCAAGCGATGCTGCGGAAATCGAACGAATTCAACGCGAGCTGCAACGCAGAGGTGGGGCGGAAGGCTGGAGTACCACCGTTAACTGAGAGCGGGAGTCGAGAGGAAGGACCATGATCACTAGCGCCCGAATGCGTCAGGCGTTGCCGGATAGGCCGGACACAAAGAACCTTGTCACAAAATACGGATGTGGGCCCGTACAATTCTCGGGAACCGATGAAGCCCTCTACGAACGTCACCTGCTGTTTGATAGCGGCGTCGATCCAGCGGTGGCGACGGCGAGAGACCGGTTTGAAGCCCTCGCGAGGTCGGTGCGCGACATTCTCTCGCAGCGTTGGCTACTGACCGAGAAAACCTACCAAGAACAGAATCCCAAGCGGCTCTACTATCTGTCGATGGAATTCCTCATTGGGCGCTCACTGGCGAACAACGTCACGAATCTTCTGCTCGCGCCGCTCACAGACAAGTTTATCGAGGACAAGAAACTGCACCTGATCGAGATCCTGGAGCAGGAACCCGACGCTGGCCTCGGCAACGGTGGTCTTGGGCGTCTGGCCGCCTGCTTCATTGAGTCCGCCGCGACCTTGCAGCTCCCGGCCATGGGATACGGACTGCGATATGAATACGGCATCTTCAAACAAACGATCAAGAATGGATGGCAACAGGAGATGCCCGACAACTGGCTCCGGTCGCCTGATCCCTGGGAGATCGCGCGTCCGAACGAAAAAGTGGAAGTACCCCTGGGCTGCTCATTCGAGCTTAGTGGTGGCAGCCTGCGTCCCGTGCCTGGACGTCCATCGACTCTGATTGGCATCCCCTACGACCGACCTGTGATCGGGTATGGGGGCTCCACCATCAACACTCTGCGCCTCTGGTCCGCAGTCGCACCCGACTACTTCAACTTCGAAGAGTTTTCTCATGGTGATTTCGTCGAAGCGTTCACCCAGACGCTCTCGGCCGAAACTCTGACTCGCGTGCTCTATCCGGACGATTCAAGAGTCATGGGCCAGGCGCTCCGCCTAATACAGGAATATTTTCTGGTCGCCTGCTCGTTGGCAGATGCCGTACGCCGATTCCAACGGTCCAACTCGGATTGGAGTTCGTTTTCCGACAAAGTCGCAATTCAGATGAACGACACGCACCCGGCTCTGTCGGTTCCGGAACTCATGCGAATTCTGGTCGACCAGGTCCACCTCAGTTGGGAGGATGCGTGGCGTATTACGCAGAACACGCTCGCCTATACGAATCACACATTGTTGCCCGAAGCGCTCGAAAAATGGCCCGTCAAGTGGTTTGAAGAGATGTTGCCCCGACAGCTCGAGATCATCTACGAGATCAATCGCCGTTTTCTGGGGGACGTCCGCGGCCGGTTCCCAGGCGACTCAAACCGGATCGAGCGCGTCAGCCTCGTCGAAGATGGCACCTCTAAGAAAGTTCGCATGGCCAACCTTGCAGTCGTCGGCTCCCACAGCACAAACGGAGTGGCAGAGATTCACTCGAACTTGTTGCGCGAGACGACACTCAAGGACCTGGCGGATGTCTTTCCCGAGCGTTTTAACAATAAGACCAATGGAGTGACACCCCGGCGCTGGTTGCAATTGTGCAATCCCAAGCTTTCCAGACTGATCACCGATGCGATTGGAGATGGATGGATCAGGGACCTCGCTCAGTTAAGCAGGTTGAAAGAATTGGCGGGCGATAGCGGCCTTCTCGGAGCGTTTCTCAACGCCAAACGCGCTGCCAAGGAGGAATTCTGCGACTGGCTCCGCTGGTCGACTGGGCAGATCCTCAATCCGGACTCGATCTTTGACTGCCAGGTCAAACGTATCCATGAGTACAAGCGCCAGTTCCTGAATGCACTCCGGATCGTGGTGCTCTACAACCGGCTTCGCCAAGACCCCGGGGTCAATATGCAGCCACGGACGTTCTTCTTCGCCGGCAAAGCCGCGCCGGCTTACCGGCTAGCGAAGGTGATTATCAAGTTCATTAACAATCTGGCAGCAACAATCGACGGGGACTCCTCAGTACGTGGACGGCTCAAAGTGGTCTTTCTGCCCGAGTACTGTGTGTCGCTCGCAGAACACCTTATCCCCGCCAGCGACATCTCCAACCAGATCTCGACCGCTGGGTACGAAGCCAGCGGCACAAGCAACATGAAATTCATGATGAATGGCGCATTGACCATCGGCACGCGCGACGGGGCCACGATCGAGATGGCCGCCGAAGCCGGGGAAGAAAACTTCTTTCTTTTCGGTCTGACCGCGGAACAGGTAATCAGCAGTCGCGGGTGGTACAACCCGCGCTGGCACTACGAACACGAGCCCGAGACTCGCCAGGCCCTGGACTTGATCTTCTCGGACTATTTCAGCCGATATGAGCCGGGAGTGTTTGAGCCCTTGCGGGACATGTTGCTGACCCATGGCGACCATTACATGCACCTGGCAGACCTGTCGTCATATCTCGAGGCCGACCAGCGGCTCTGCGCAACCTACGCCAATCCCACGGAGTGGGCGCACAAGGCCATTTTGAATGTAGCGGCCTCGGGAAAGTTCTCGAGCGACCGCACCATCGCCGAATACGCAGCAGAAATCTGGAATGTAAAGCCCTGTCCAATCCCGGAGAACCCTTAGACGAAGACGGGCAAAAAACGGATGCAGTGAAATGCAAAAGTGATGATGAGAAGGAAAATTACGATGTGGCGGGAATGTCAGAACTGGGTTTCAAAGCTTGCACTTCGATTGCTGCTGGCGCTTCTCGCCTGCACTGTGACATATGCGCAAAAGGTGCGAACCCATTACGTGCCAGGAACTGACTTCTCCAAATACCACGCTTACGCATGGGTCAGCGATATTCAAGGCCTCCCCGCTGTAGGTGGCCACCCCGATCAGATCCTAGACGCCGACGTCAAACAAGCGATCGATTTGCAAATGGCAGCCAAAGGCTTCACCAAGGTGAACGACAGCAGTACGGCCGATTTGCTTCTGGGCTACCAGTTCGCAATCGATCGGGAAAAGCAAACCAATGACTCGGGAGACAACTTGGGAGGCTGGGGAGGCTGGGCGGGCTGGGGTTGGGGGCCGTGGTGGGGCGGCTTCGCTAGAAATTCGACCAGTACTTCCTACAACGATATAGGCACGTTCGTCGTTGGTATGTATGACCCTGCGCTAAAGAAGGTGGTTTGGATGGGTACTGCCCAACATGCAATTGAACCCAGCGAGAAACAGGAAAAACACCAGAAGAAGCTCAACAAGGGAGCACGGAAACTGCTAAAGGACTTCCCTCCGGGACGCAGGAAATAGGCCCCGCCTCTGATGAAGCTGGAAGGTGAAAACGACTTCGCAGCCGGCAAAGGAAAGTCCGAACAATTTATGCCAAGGCCAAGCAGTAACGCACAAGCCCGTTTTGAACATACGGGGGCCCTCGGGAAAGTTTTTGGTCGACCGCAGCATGGCCAAATAGGCAGCACGAATCTGGAACGCAGAGTCCTGTCCAATTCCAGAGTCCTTTCGAAGAGGACAGGGCACGCAAAAACAGGGCACTGAAATTTAAGGCACTGATTGAAAGGAAAACTACGATGGGGCAGGGATGTCAGAACGGGGTGTCAAGGTTTGCGCCTGTACTTCTGCTGGCGCTTGTCGCCTGCGCTGCGGCATACGCGCAGGATGTGAGAACCAACTATATGCCGGGAACTGATTTTTCAAAATACCACACCTATGCGTGGGTCAGCCAGGTACAGGGCGTACCCACCGTAGGCGTCCGTCCCGACCAGATCCTGGACGCCCAAGTCAAGCAGGCCATCGATTCACAAATGGCGGCCAAGGGTTTTACCGAGGTACAAGACGCCGGCAAAGCTGATTTGCTTCTTGGCTATCAACTCGCGATCGATCAGGAAAAGCAAATCAACGGGTTCGGAGACAGCTGGGGCGGTTGGGGCGGTTGGGGTCCGTGGGGGCCGGGAGGCAACACCTTCGGCACTTTCTCGGCGAATACTTCAAGCAATTACATCGGGACTTTCGTGGTCGGTATGTATGACCCCGTCACCAAGAAGCTCGTGTGGATAGGGGCTGCCCAACATGCGATCGAACCCAGCAAGAAGCCAGAAAAAAATCAAGAAAAACTAAATAAGGGAGCGCAAAAACTCTTGAAGAACTTCCCTCCGGCACAAAAATAAGCGCTGCAATCCTGACGAGACCAGAGGAGCAAGCCGGGGGCCTTGTGAGCGACAAATGGTGATCTCTGACCTTATCCGTCGGCGTTCAACGAATTCGATTCGTTTGTGACGATGCGACCGTTTTTTGCCATGAAGTGACCCATGTTGGGCACTTCGGTCTGGGGTTGAAGCGGCCCGCCACTCGTATTGCTTCCCGGCTGCCGAGAATCGAAGCCGACAAACCGAACCGTCTGGCACAAGGTTTGCATACGCATTGTCACCCTACCGGGCGAAGTTAACGGAATTTTGGGGAGCAACGCCATGATGCAAACGGGTAAGCACTGGCTTGGTTACATATGTTTCGACGCCGCACTGATGGTGCTCAGTTTTTCTTATGCCCGGGCGCAAAACACGGTTGATGAGGTTCACGTTGCTTCCAATGAGGCGCCGGTCTACGCCGCTGGTTTTCCGTCATTGTCAAAAGAGAATGCAGGCCTGATCCGCAAGAGTGTGGAACTTGTGCTCGTACCCGTGACGGTGATGGACCAGGGCAACCGATTTGTTACCGGACTTCAGGAAGATAATTTTCACCTGTACGAGGACAAGCACCCGCAGCCAATCAAGAATTTCTGGAAAGAAGACGAGCCCGTCTCTGTCGGTGTCGTTCTGGATGTAAGTGGCAGCATGAAGGATAAGCTCGAGCGGGCACAAGATGCAGTGAAAGCGTTGCTCGATCACTCGAACCCCGACGATGAATTCTTTCTGCTTACGTTTGCCGATCAACCAAGCCTGGTCCAGGACTTCACGCAAAATGTCAGCGAAATCCAGCAATGGTTGCCGTTCGTACGATCGAAGGGCGCGACGTCGTTGCTCGATGCCATTGTCCTCGCCGCAAATAACATGAAAAAGGCGCGCTATCGGAGGAAAGCGCTGCTCATCATCTCTGACGGGGGCGACAATCGGAGCCGGTATACCGAAAAAGACATCAAGTCACTGATTCGCGAGGCCGATATCCTTGTCTACTCCATCGGGGTCTTCGACCGAGAATTTCGAACGCTGGAAGAGCGTCTTGGGCCGGAACTCCTCGGCAACATCAGCAGTCTGTCAGGAGCCAGCGCGTACGTGCTCGAGAATCCGAACGATCTGCCGAGGATCACAAGTCACATCGCTTTGGAGTTGCGCAATCAGTACATTCTCGGCTACTCGCCACAAGAGCCGAAACGTGATGGCAAGTGGCGGAAGATCAAAATCCGTCTCCGCCTTCCACGAGGTACTCCCGAACTTCACGTTCAAGCCAGAACCGGATACTACAGTGCGAGCCAGTAATGCTCAATCACAGACCGGCGAAAGAACGCGAGCGCTCTGGTCGTGGGGAGATCTTTACCGTGGCAATGCCAGAGGAAAACGTAACCACGCTTAGAAAACCGCTGGGAACGCGGCCAGGGCGCGTTGATATCGGCCTGAGGGCCGTACATAGGCAACAAAAGTGCACACCGAATGTGCAGGAGGAATCGTGATGGATACCAAGCAGATTTGTGGGCTGATCTTCGCTGTAGTCCTGGCAGCACTTGCTGCCCATGCAGATTCTTTGGAATTGAAGAATGGAAGTTTGATCAACGGGAAATTCATGGGCGGGTCCCAGACGAGCATCAACTTTCAGGTGGGATCGTCCGTGCAGACCTATGATGTCGCTGATATTCGTTCGCTGCAATTCGGTCCCGATGCGCATGCCGTCCCGCCCCCCAATCCCTCGAGGCAGCCGAGCGCGCCTGATATGGGAGAAGAGGAAGTCGCGAAAACTTCGCAATCCGTAACCATCCCTGCGGGCACACGGATCTCGATTCGCACGATCGATTCCATTGACTCGACCAAGAATCATGTGGGTTATCGCTTTGGGGCTTCGCTCGAAGAACCTCTGACCGTGGATGGTCATGTGGTGGTTCCCAAGGGCGCGGACGTCTATGGGCGGCTGGACGAGTCCAAACAGACCGGAACCTTCACGGGAAGGTCGGAACTGAAACTCGAATTGACGGGAATCGTCGTCCATGGGCAGACAGTGCCGGTAGTCACCGGAGAATATGAACTCACCGGAAAATCGAAGGGGGAAAGCACGGCGAAAAGAACCGTTGGGGGAGCCGCGATTGGGGGCATCATCGGGGCGCTCGCCGGTGGCGGCAAGGGGGCGGCCATCGGAGCGGGAACCGGAGCGGGCGTGGGCGCGGGCTCTGAAATCATAACCAAGGGAGACGAAGTGAAGATTCCGAGCGAAACGCTACTTGAGTTCACGCTGCAACAGAGCGTGACCATTCCGAAACAGACAGCCTGATTCACGCTGTTTGTAAGTGGGGGTGGAAACGCCCGTAAGTGCGAACTGGTCTGCCCGAGAAACCAAATTCACAAGACTCGACCCCATCGAACAGGACGCCTATGACGACAAATCTTGTGCAAATCGAGAAGGGCTCTGAAATCAAGCAGCGGCTGGAGGCCGAGCGCAGGCGTCTACGCAAAATTGCCGGGCTTGATTCGCCCAAACACTTTCACCGTCCGGTGGAGCGCGCGTTCACGGCCGAGCAGCGTCCGCATACCACAATTCTCTTCGGCGGCTTCACGTGGAAGCATGAGGATTTGATCCGGGCGGTGTTTCAGGGCTGCGGGTATCGTTGCGAGAAGCTTCCTGTGCCCAATGTTGCCGGTTTCCAGACTGGCAAGGAATTTGGGAATAACGGCCAGTGCAATCCCACGTACTTCACGGTCGGCAACCTGGTGCAGTACCTCCAGTTCCTCGAAAAAGAAGGTCTCACGCGGCAGCAAATTCTCGACAACTATGTTTTCTTCACCGCCGGTTCCTGCGGACCTTGCCGCTTCGGCATGTATGAGGCCGAATATCGTTTTGCGTTGAAGAATGCCGGTTTCGACGGCTTCCGCGTCCTTCTTTTCAAAGATAGTGACGGCATCAAAGCTGCCTCGGGCGAACCTGGGCTTAAGTTTACGGTCGATTTCGGATTCGGCATGCTCAATGCCATGCACCTCGGCGATGTAATCAACGACCTCCTTTACCAGATCCGTCCCTACGAGGCGAAGAAGGGCGAAACGGATCAAGTTTTTCGTGAGATGGTCAGCGAACTCTGCCACGATCTACGCACGCGCAAGTCGTTTGAGATCGAACGGTGTGCCCCCGACTGGGCCAAACCCAAGTTCAAGGGCAACAAGATCCTGCGCAATACGTTCAATGTTTTCGGCAAATGGCACGAACACATGTGGGGCAAGGATTATCTGAACGCGCTCGGTGATGCCCGAGAAACCATGAACTCGATCGAAGTGGATCGAACTCGGGTGAAGCCGGTGGTCAAGATCACTGGCGAATTCTGGGCACAGATCACCGAAGGCGACGGCAACTTCCATATGTTCGACTTCCTGGAACGGGAAGGCGCACAGGTGCTGGTTGAGCCGATTGCAACCTGGGTCGCATATCTGATGTATCAAGCGAAAGCGCACGCCATCGCGAAGTGGCCGGTGAATCGCCCGTATCGTGATCCGAAGTGGTATGAGTTGAAGAAGAACTTCTTGAATTACATCGGCTTGCGCAAGAAGTTGTGGGGGATCGGCACGGGCGAGCGGATGTGGAGTTTCTTCTACCACCGTACTGCCAAGAACATGGGCGGTCTCACCCATCATCTTGCACCACAAACCGAGCTCGCGGAACTGGCGCATCCTTTCTATAACCAGTTCGCCCGCGGCGGCGAAGGACATCTGGAGGTGGGCAAGAACGTCTACTACACGGTGCACAAACTCTGCCATATGGTACTCGCGTTGAAGCCTTTTGGCTGCATGCCGTCATCGCAGTCGGATGGCGTGCAGTCGGCCGTCATCAACAAATTCAAAGACATGATCTTCCTGCCCATCGAAACGTCCGGCGAAGGCGAGGTCAATGCCCATAGCCGCGTGCAAATGGCGCTCGGTGAAGCCAAGGTCAAAGCCAAGCTGGAGTTCGAGGAGTGCCTGAGTTCAACCGGAAAAAAGATGAGCGAGATTCGTGAGTACATCGCAGAGCATCCCGAGCTGAAGCGGCCGTTCTATCACGTGCCCCATCGTGGAGGAATCGCGGGCACTGCGGCGCAGTTCATCCTGCACGTGGGCGATCGCATCGACAAGGACACGCGTTTCTGGAAGCGTTCGCGAGTGCGGGTCGAAACTGCCCCGGCGATGTCAGGAGATTAATTCGGGCTCCATATGGTGATTTCCCACTGCTGGCAAAGTCGGTCCGATGGCATCCAAACTTATTGGCTAACGATTCCGCTGTCTCGAGGATTTCATGCACGATCATAAGGGCCCCCAACTACTCCAAATCGCTCCGCTCGAGACTCCTCCGCCCTCGATCCAGCAAGTTCGACACGCGCATCACGGCCACGACCAAAAGACCGAATTCCTGGTCGGGCTTGACGTTGGGTCGACCACAGTAAAAGCCGTCGTGATCGATGCCCACACCGACAAGGTTCTATGGCAGGACTACCAGAGGCATGAGACCAAGCAGCCCGAGAAGACGCTCGAGTTTCTGAAGCGAATGGAGTCCGACGTGGGCATCACTCGCCACAATACGCGAATGTTTATGACCGGGTCGGGCGGGAGCGGAATTACGGATCAGATTGGCGCGAAATTCGTGCAGGAAGTTACGGCGGTATCCCTCGCGGTCGAAAAGCTGCATCCTGAAGTCTATTCCGTGATTGAACTCGGCGGCCAGGACGCGAAGATCATTGTCTTCAAGGACGACGAGGAGACGGGACGCAAGAAGAAGATTCCTTCGATGAACGACAAATGCGCGGGTGGAACCGGCGCGGTGATCGACAAGATCAATGCAAAGCTGAAGATTCCGACTGAGCTGTTGGCAGAGCAGAAGTATCACGGCATCAAGCTGCATAAAGTCGCCGGCAAGTGCGGCGTTTTCGCGGAGACGGACATCAATGGCTTGCAGAAGGTTGGAACGCCTCCGGATGAGCTAATGGCATCGTTGTTCGACGCGATCGTGCTGCAGAACCTGAGTGTGTTGACTCGCGGCCATACGTTGCGGCCTCACGTGTTGTTGCTGGGAGGTCCGAACAGCTTCATTCGCGGCATGCGCGAGGCCTGGCAGGCGAACATTCCTCGGATGTGGCAGGAGCGGAAGGTTCAGATTCCGGAAGGTGCGAAGCCGGAAGACCTGATCAAAGTTCCTCAGAATGCTCAATATTTCGCGGCGCTGGGAGCCGTAGAGTTTGGTCGCAGTGAAGACGACTGCATCGGTTGCTATGCGGGATACGAACGACTGATTCATTACATCGACTACGGGCGTCAGGAGGAGAAGGCCAAATCGGGTGGCAAAGGACTCGTTGAAGCGCCGGGTGAATTCGAGCTTTTCAAAGAAGCGTACAAGCGAAAGAAGTTCACGCCTGCAGTTTTTCGGAAGGGCTCGACAGTAGGCGGATTCATCGGCATCGACGGGGGATCCACCTCCACGAAGGCGGTATTGTTGGACGAGAACGGAGATATTCTGTGTAAATCGTACCAACTGTCGAACGGCAATCCGATCCAGGACACGATCGAGATGTTCGAGAACCTGCGCGGGCAGGTCGAAGGCCAGAATGCAAAACTCGAAGTGCTGGGCGTTGCCACTACCGGCTACGCCAAAGACATTCTTAAAGATGTTCTCAAAGCCGACGTGGCTTTGGTTGAGACGGTAGCGCATACAGAATCCGCTCTCAAGTTCTATGAAGATCCGCATGTGATCGTCGATGTCGGCGGACAGGACATCAAGATCATCATCCTACATAACGGGCGCGTGAAGGATTTCAAGCTGAACACGCAGTGCTCGGCGGGCAATGGGTACTTCCTGCAATCAACCGCCGAAGGTTTTGGGCTTAGTGTCAATCAGTATGCCGACCTTGCATTTTCGGCGAAGGCCATGCCGGTGTTCGGCTACGGCTGTGCCGTGTTCATGCAATCCGACATCGTCAATTTCCAGCGGCAGGGCTGGCGGGCTGAGGAAATCCTGGCAGGGCTCGCGGCGGTGTTGCCAAAGAACGTTTTCCTCTACGTCGCCAGCATCCCCAACCTGGCGGCGCTCGGGTCGCGATTCGTGCTGCAGGGCGGTACGCAAAACAATTTAGCCGTGGTAAAGGCTGAAGTGGATTTTATTCGCAACAGCTTCCGCGCCACCGGCAAGCAGCCGGAAATTATCGTGCACGAGCACTGCGGAGAGTCTGGCGCGATCGGCGCCGCCCAAGAGTCGCTGCGGCTGTGGCGCAACGGTCAGCAGACCACATTCGTCGGACTCGATGCGGTACGAAAGATCGAGTACCGAACCACGCGTAACGAAGACACGCGCTGCCACTTCTGCAAGAATGACTGCTTGCGCACGTTCATCGACATTCGCACTCAACCCAAGAATGACCTCAGCTTTGTGCCCATCCAGAAAGTGACCAAGGTTCCGCTGATGCATGGCGAGCAGCGCCTGATTATTGCCACCTGCGAAAAGGGCACGGTTGAGGACGTCAATGACATGAAGGACATCAAGGCCGGACTCGAGGCCATCCGCGCCCAGCATCCGAACTTCGTCGACTATGCATCGAAGGAAGTCTTCCGGCCTACCAATGCCAGCAGCGTTGCTGACCCGTTGCCAACCAAAGGTTGGGCCGGGTGGAAGAAAGGGGACAAAGAGCGGCGCGCATTGGTAGAAAATCGCGACAAGGTCCGCATCGGCATTCCTCGCGTGCTGAACATCTACACCTATGCACCTCTGTTCAATGCGTATTTCGAAAGTCTCGGAGTTCAGCCCGAAAACATCATCTACTCCGACTACACCAGTTCCGATCTGTATCGCGCAGGTGCCAGCCGGGGTGCGATCGATCCGTGCTTCCCGGCGAAGATCGGAATTTCGCACGTTTACAACCTGATTCAGGAGAAACACCGCAAGAAGCCGCTGAACGCAATCTTTTTCCCAATGTACGACGTGCTGCACTCTTCATTGGTGAAGATCGTCGCTGCGAACGCTTGCCCAACCGTGACCGCGACGCCTGAGACCGTAAAGGCGGCATTCACAAAAGAGAATGACGTATTTGCCGAGCACAACGTCCAGTACATCGATCCGATGCTGAATTTCGCGGACCGCAAACTCTTCGCGTTCCAAATGCTTACAGCCTGGCAAGCGGTGTTGGGGCTCTCGTCGGAGGAAAACGACCGGGCGGTAGAATCAGGATTTGCCGCACTGAAAGAGTACGACACCAACATCCGCCGCCGTGCCCGGCAGGTGCTCGATCAACTCGAGCGCGAGGACCGCATTGGCATCGTGATGCTGGGTCGTCCCTATCATCACGATCCCGGCCTTAACCATGAGATTCTCGATGAATTCCAAAAGCTCGGATATCCGATCTTCTCGCAGAATACGCTGCCGCTGGACGAAGATCTGCTGGAGCGACTGTTCGGGGACGAAGTCCGAGCCGGCGTGATCAGCAGCCCTCTCGACATTTCCGATGCCTGGAAGAATTCCTATTCCTGCAGTACCAACCATAAAGTATGGGCGGCGAAGTTTACCGCGCGTCATCCAAACCTTGTCGCGCTCGAAATTTCGAGTTTCAAGTGCGGCCATGACGCGCCGATCTACGGCGTAATTGAAGGCATCATCGAGCAGTCGGGCACTCCTTACTTCTGTTTCAAAGACCTGGATGAAAACAAACCAAGCGGCTCGATCAAGATCCGCGTGGAGACGATTGATTATTTCCTGCGGCGTTATCGGCAACAGGTCATTCAAAGACGGAAGGCTGAGCAGGAGATTGAAGCGAAGCTGGCAGAGCTTGAAGTCCAAATGTGCAGCACGAACAATATCGAAAGCATCGAAAGCGTCGATCCTGCGATGCAACCGCAGGCCGTGGAAATGTCGGCAGACTAAATGCGGCCCGGATCGATCGGATGTCTCTGTGCGCGATTGTTTCGGGGTTCATCAGCCGCATCCAGCCCTCCTTGGCGAAAAGCTCAGGCACGGCTTGATGCCCATATATGGTCACGTTAACCGCTGAGGCTGACCTATATTGGGCACCTTGCAGGAATGAAATTGGTTCCGATTATTCCACGGGGACGGAATACTTGCTGCATGGACGGTTAAGTTCTTTGTGGGTCGCGGTAGAGTTCTCCTTCCCGCATTGCTTTCTACGTTGCATTCTTTGGAATCCCGTTTGCTGGTCTGAGGCCGCCAGAAAAATCTTCTTCAACTTGGGTTGAATCAGTCTCCTGCCAATGCAAATAACAACATGGCGCATTCAGGCGCTGCTTCTCACGATGGGTACAATCTGCTCTTTGCTCACTCCAGATCCCGTTCTCGCGCTGGATCCATCGCTGGAAGTGAGCCAGTACGCGCACACGGCATGGACCGTACGGAACGAGTTTTCCGTAGGAACCATCTTCGCGATGGCTCAAACCCCCGATGGCTATCTCTGGCTCGCCAGCGAATTCGGCGTGTTTCGCTTCGATGGGGTCCACTTTACCCGGTGGCAACCACCTGCGGGCCAACTTATCCCATCCAAGCCTTACAGTCTGCTAGCGACCCGCGACGGCATTCTTTGGATAGGCACCTATGAGGGCCTTGTAAGTTGGAATGGAAGCAAGCTGACCGGGTATCCGGATGTAGGGGGACGCTTTGTCACGTCGCTCCTCGAGGACCGCGACGGAACTGTCTGGGCGGGAGTTCTTGGCGGTTTGCTCGGAACCCCTACAGGCCGACTGTGCGCAATTCGAGGCAGCAGATCGCAATGCTATGGCGAAGATGGCGCATTCGGTTCGTTTGTTTGGAGTTTGTGTGAGGATAGTGCAGGCGTTTTATGGGCGGGCGCAGAATCCGGAGTCTGGCGATGGAAGCCTGGTCCCCCAAAGCAATATCCGATGCCCGGAGTGCGGGTCGATGACCTCAGTACGACCGACGACGGGCATGTCTTGATTGCAATAAGCTACGCAGGACTCAAGCATCTTGCTGGCGGCAAAGTCAAACCATACCCGGTTCGGAGCGCAGTTGATCCAAATGTGCTGCTCCCGGACCGAGAGGTCAATTCTAATAAACTGCTCAGGGACCGCGAGGGAAGTCTGTGGATCGGAACCCGAGAACGGGGACTTATCCATATTCATCATGGTCGGACTGATGTATTTACAAAATCAGATGGTCTTTCCGGCAACATTATCGCCGGCCTTTTCGAGGATCGTGAGGGCACTATCTGGGTTTCGACGAATGGAGGACTCGACCGGTTCCGAGAGCTTCCCGCCACCACGATTTCTGCGAAGCAGGGTTTACCCACCGATGACGCTGTCTCTGTGCTCGCATCCACAGACGGCAGCATTTGGATTGGCGGGCACGACGGCTTGACCAGGTGGAAAAATGGACAAACAACAATTTTCCGAAAGAAGGATGGCCTGCCTGATGATGTAGTGAGTTCTCTCTTTCAAGATGATCGAGGACGCGTGTGGGTTTTCACGGGTAAAGGGCTAGCTTATTTCAACGACGGTCGATTCCTCGCCCTGAAAGGTGTACCTAGCAAAGAAGTATATTGCATCACGGGAGACAAAGCAGGAAATCTGTGGCTTTCCGGAAATACGGGCCTCTCGCACATGCGGGATCGACGTNTAATCGAACATTTTCCATGGTCAGCTCTGGGTCGTCGCGATCAAGCGAGGATGGTACTTTTCGACCCCCAGCAAAATGGAATTTGGCTTTCGTTCGGGTATACGGCAGGCGTCATGTATTTCAAGGATAGTGAGGTCCGCGCATGGTACAGCGCCGCAGATGGGCTGGGCAAGGGCAATGTCTCCGACCTTCGACTCGACCGCGACGGCTTCCTTTGGGCTGCGACAGAGGTCGGTGGCCTTAGCCGCATTAAGGATGGCCGGATCTCAACGCTCACGACCAGAAATGGTTTGCCCTGTGACATAATTCACTGGTCGATTGAGGACGACGATCGTTCGTTATGGGTATACACGGGCTGCGGCCTGGTGCGGATCGCACGGACCGAAGTCGATGCGTGGAGCGCCGACCCAGGACACAGGGTACAAACAACGCTTTGGGCCGCAGACGACGGTATCCTGCTCCGTTCGGCATCACCTGGACGCCACAATCCTGCGGTCGCTAAGTCCAGTGACGGCAAGCTCTGGTTCATCGCGGGAGATGGTGTCCAAGTCGTCGATCCTCATCATCTGGCTGATAACAATCTCCCGCCGCCAGTACATATCGAGCAAATCATTGCCGACCATACCTCCTACTGGCAGAACTTGCCGGGTCGGACAGTATCAAACGTGCACTTGCCAGCGCGAACTCGTGATCTGCAGATTACCTATACCGCCCTCAGCCTGGTCGCGCCAGAAAAGGTTCAATTCAAGTACAAGTTAGAGGGGCAGGACCCGGATTGGAAGCTGGCGGTGAACGATCGCAAAGCCGAGTACACAAACCTAGCTCGCGGAACCCATCGGTTCCGCGTCATTGCGAGCAACAATAGGGGCATATGGAACGATCAAGGCGACACGCTGGAGTTTTCGGTTGACCCAGCTTACTACCAGAGGAATTGGTTTCGTGCGATGTGTGTAGGTGTTTTTCTGTTATTACTCTGGACGGCCTATGAGTTGCGTGTTCGTCAATTGACCTGGCGGTTCAATTTGGCGCTGGACGCGCGCGTTGCTGAGCGGACTCGTATTGGTCGGGAATTGCACGACACTCTGCTGCAAAGCTTTCAGGGTGTCCTGCTCAAGTTCCAATCGGTTTTCAAGCTTCTTCCGGAACGGCCGATGGAAGCCAGGGATCGATTGGAACGTGCGCTGGATAGGGCTACTCAAGCTATCACTGAGGCCAGGGACGCGGTGCAGGGCTTGCGCTCATCAGCGCTCCAAACCAACGCTTTGGCTGAGTCCATTGCAGGCTTTGGAGAGGAGCTAACGAGGGATGAAACGGATGCGAATTCCGCCGTGATTCAGGTTGAGGCAGAAGGTACTCGACGGAATCTACAGCCGATGGTGCGAGATGAAGTGTATCGCATTGCCTGTGAGGCGTTGCGCAATGCCGTTCGACACGCGCACGCTCGCTGCATCGCAGTGGAGATTCAATACGAAGAGTCTCACTTCAGGTTGCGGGTTCGCGATGATGGCAGGGGCATGACGCAGGAGAGAGTTGAGAAAGGGCCACCCAAAGGACATTTCGGTTTGCACGGAATGCGCGAGCGCGCCGAAGGTATCGGCGGCCATATTGACTTCTGGAGTAAACCCGATTTCGGCACCGTGATAGATCTAGAAATTCCCGCCAGCGTTGCATACAGCACGTGTTCAGGGTGGTCGTCGTACTTTCGTATTTTCTCAAGACGTAGCAAAGCTTATGCGAGCATGAATATATGACTCAGGAGGCGAGCCGAATTCGCATTCTGATGGTGGATGATCATACACTCTTGCGCGAAGGCATCGCCGAACTCATCGCCGATGAAACGGATATGGTTTTGGTGGGCGAAGCCGGAAACGGTCGAGAGGCCATTGAGCAATTTCGGAAGCATCATCCGGACGTCACGCTCATGGATTTACAGATGCCTAAGATGTGTGGCCTGGACGCAATGATTGCCATTCGCGGAGAATTTCCCGAGGCACGAATCATTGTGCTGACAACCTACATGGGCGACGTCCAGGTATTGCGTGCTCTCAAGGCCGGGGCTCGTGCCTATCTGTTGAAGAACACCTTGCGAACAGAACTACTGCGCACGATCAGGGCAGTACACGAAGGCGATAAGAGTCTTTCTCCGGAGGTTTCGTTTCAACTCGCGGAGCATGTGGCTGAGGAGACCTTGTCTCCCACGGAGGTGCGCGTACTGCGCCTTATTGCCGACGGGAATTCCAACAAAGAAATCGCGACCGAGTTGGCAGCAACGGAGGACACCATCAAAGGCCAGGTGAGGAGCATTCTTGCAAAATTAAATGCCCACGACCGCACGCACGCCGCGATGATCGGGGTGAAACGCGGCATTATCGAGCTCTGAAAAAGCGTTCGAACTGACTGGACGAGTGGGCGTTCAGGTTTCGAAGGCAACCTTAGTACTCCAAAAGCAAATGAAATCACTCCCCCACTACAAAGCCTATGGCCCGGTCCCACTCCTCGTGTTCGGGGTCGCCTGAAGTGCTCTAAGAAACGAGCGCGCACTTTCAGTGCGCCCCTGAGATGTACCGGATCGATCTATCAAAAACGCGACGGTCTCTTTATCGCACACTGCGTCCTCCTCCCTGGTAAACCTCTGATCCCGGATCCACCGCCACGTCTTAGACCCTTTCAGTTTTGACAAACAGGTGTGCTGGCTGACGACCCACACTTTCGAGCATTCATCAGTGCCCCAACGAGCGACGTCTTGACCCAAAAGAGATTGTTTCCGTTATCGATTTTGCCTTTGCCGACGCTCTTTCGGAGTTGTTCGTGATTGAGCACTCCTGCAGAATCTCTCCATGATGTTGAACGAAAAAAGCGATCAGCGTCAGGAATCGCGAGAAGGGAGAGATGAGCGTATGAACAACGGACGACTTACAGTGGATTCCGACGCGGCCACTTCAATTCACGACGATGGAATAGTGATTTTGCATTTGGGCAACGGGCGCGTGTTCTCGTCGAATGAAACCGGCGCCCGCATATGGCGGGGCATTGAGCGGGAGGAGTCCTTGAAGGCGATAGCCGCTGAAATCAGTGACGAGTATCAGATTCCGATCACTGCGGCACGCGAGCACATCAGGACTTTCGTATCCGACCTGGAACAGCATTCTCTTATTCGAAGAGAGGAGGGCTTGTGAATAGAGCACGTTATGCGTTCCTGGTCCTCCGAGCCTTATTCGAGATGGCGCGTTACGACGTGATCGTCTCTTCGCTTGGTATCGGTCGAATCCTGCGGCAATTGCGGCGCCAGCATGTGCCAGTCACGCGATGCAGTGAGGACTTACAAAAGGCCATTTGCGATGCCGTTCTGCTCGCCAGCTGTTTCTATTGGAAACCGGTGCTGTGCTTGCAGCGATCCGTATGTACGACGATCCTGCTAAGGAAATATGGAATCGGTGCAAAGGTAGTGATCGGCTATCGCCCGGCCCCGTTCTTTTCTCACTCTTGGGTAGAGGTCAATGGCCACGTTGCTTACGGCTCCGCGGCTTATCAGCAGCGCCTTCAAATTTTAGCTACCGCATAGGAAAGAGACGAAATGAGTACAGCAATCGAATTCATTGATGAAACACGGCGGAATGCGCCGACGCCAGGAAACGGCGGTGCGAGAAGAAGTCGCATCCTCCACTGGGATGGCCGACTCGACAACCGCAACGACTTGATGCCCTTGTTGGCGGACTTACTTCGTGGTGACACCAGTAATACTGCCATCGCGCTTGCGGTTTACGACCGGTGGGGGATCGATGGCCTCGTTCATTTGATTGGCGATTGGAGCGTAGTTATCCAAGACGAAACCAACCGAGCAACGATCCTTGCGAGCGACTTTGCCGGCGTACGCCCGCTCTACTACTCGGTACAAAAGGGACATGTGTTCTGGTCGGATCGACTGCAGTCTGTTGTGGACGCAACTGGGATCTCCGAACTCGATGAGCAGTACATGGGTGCGTTCTTGCTGTATGGCGGATGCCCGAACCGTACTCCTTATAAGGGAATCTATTCCGTCCCCGCAGGGCACACAGTCATTGTCTCGTCCACGGGCACAAAGATCAGCCGCTTCTGGTCGATGCCGGTGCGAGACGAGATTCGCTACCAAAACCCGCATCGATATGAGGAGCAGCTTCGCGCACTCTTTCGCGAGGCAGTTTCCGTTCGCTTAAGGACGGACGCACCTGTACTCGCTGAACTGAGTGGTGGGCTGGATTCTTCGTCGGTCGTCTCGATGGCGAATCACCTCATCCGAAGCGGTGCCGTTCCTGCCAGGTCGCTTACGAGCGTTAGCTACGTTTGGCGGAACTCGTTGGATGAACCATTCATCCGCGAAATGGAATCATTCTGCGGAATCAGAGGCGTGCACATTTCGACTCATGATGCACCTGTGATTAGTGAAAACGATGCAGGTAATGCACAGCCGGAGATGTTTTGGCCTTTACGGAGGTCCGTTGCGTTGCTGTCACGCCAGCTCGGAGCCAAAGTTCTTCTGACCGGACAAAACGGCGATCTCATGATGGGAAATTTGTTCGACGATAGCCTGCAACTCTCGGCTTCGTTGCGTTCCTTTCGTATCGCTCGAGCATGTAAGGAGGCGATTGAGTGGAGCAAGATACTACGACTTCCGATGTATCGAGTGCTTTGGCATGCCGCCTGCGCTGCTCTTCCCTCAGCGTTAGCGCCAGCCAAGGTCTATGCTAAAGATGACGGATCGTACGCGCCAAATAGCACGGAGACCTCGCTCGTGCCTGGCCTTATCGACCAATTAGGCCTTTTCGAATCCGGAAATTTCTTTTCTGATGCCTGGATGGAGGCTCCGCCTGAACGTCGGAAGTATTTCCGCTCCCTGTCCAGAATAATAGAAGTCAGGACATTCCAGGTACCAGAACTTTGGCAGCACCTGGACTACACACACCCATTCACGCATCGTCCCTTGGTTGAGTTTCTGATGACGGTGCCGGTGGACGTTCTGTGTCGACCCGGCCTACCGCGGAGACTGATGCGATCCGCCCTATCGGATCTTTGGCCCGTCAAGTTGCAAATGCGGCGCTCCAAAGCTCTGTTCAATCTGCCGTGGCAGGAACGTCTCAGTCCACTCGCCCGATTGCTCTTGAAAGGCAAGCAGTTGCAGGTCGTTGAGCGTGGATTTGTGGACGGCCCTAACGTCCTATCCCG
>AP72_2010_repI_A100DRAFT_1000005_pt1 | contig 34316 bp, 30 predicted proteins | sample AmaPasrepliIA100_FD_9193 | JGI IMG/M metagenome (IMG submission 9193)
CAAGCCAGTCCCTACCGCTGAGCCCAGGTGTCGTCGGAGTGTCGGGAACACCGCTCAACCGCTCACGAATCGTTTCCAGGTCTGAACTGGACAATACAGATGCCAATAAGGGAGGCAGAGCTTGACATATGATCCTGTGCCCATCTGCGGGGCAAGGGGCTCTTTTTAGTTCCACTAAGTTGAGAATGGCACGACCACGAGCGCTAAAGCAGTCCAGCAAATAAAAGACTGCATCGATCATGCCCCAAGCCAGGTTGCAGCCCAGGGCCCCCAAAAGCATGGTGCGCACCTCTTCGTGGCCCGCGCCTGCGACGCTGAAGGAGCAGGTGAACGTAAGCACCATGATCAACGCAAAGAGAATCTCGGAAATTCTCTCCATCGGATCCAGCAGGCGATTTTCATGATTAATGAATTTCTCGAGCATGTGCTCAAGGGCCTGCTACTGCTGCCACCCTCCCCCGAGCGCATTGTAGAGTTGCACTAAGGCGAGGCGTTCATTGAGTTGAGCTTGGGATAGTCCGATCTGCGCGTCGAAGTAACGGCTGTCGCTGTCGAGCACCTCAAGATAGCTGGTGACACCGCCTCGATACCTATCGACGGATAAACGCGTCGCGTCCCCCGCCGCATGTGTGAGCAAGGCCTCCTGTTCTCGGAACTCCCGATTTTTGCGATAGGCGATCAGAGAGTCTGAAACTTCGCGGAACGACTGCTGGATCGACTTTTGGTAAGTGAGGACTGCTTCTTCTTTCTGGGCTTCGGTCAGTCGCACGCCAGACCGGATTTTTCCAGCAGTGAAGATAGGTTGAGTCAGCTGGCCACCGAAACTCCACAGTCCAGCCGGCCCAGTGAAGAGGTTCGTCAAAGCCGGGCTCTGATAGCCTCCAAGGCCAGTCAAAGTGATCTGGGGAAAATATGCGGCTTTGGCCACTCCAATCCGCGCATTCGCTGCGATCAGTGTTTGCTCCGCTGACTGGATGTCAGGCCGCCTGCTCAGCAGGGAAGAGGGTAGACCGACCGGAACTTCTGGAGGAACTGCTATGTCGAGCAGAGACTGACCACGAGTAATCGGCCCCGGATTACGGCCCACCAGAATGCTAATCAGATTCTCCTGCTGTTCAATCCGCCTCTCCAGGTCGGGAATTGCAGCAGCGGCAGTGTAGACGAGTTGCTCGGACTGCCGTACGTCCATGAGAGAGGTGGTTCCGCCCTTGGCTCTGATCTCCACAAGCCGTAAGGACTCCTTTCTGGAATCCAAGGCGCTTCTTGAAATTTGCATTTCGGAGTCGAGTTCCAGGAGCTGGAAGTATGCAGTCGCGACATTGCTTACCAAACTGGAGATGACTGCCTTTTGCCCCCACTCGGTAGCCAACAGCTCAGCCCGAGCCGCCTCTGTGGCACGACGAAACTTTCCCCAGAAGTCGAGTTCCCACGCCAATGCCAGGTTTACTTGCAGAGGGCTGGTCTCGAAGGCGGGTGTAACCCTTGTTCGTGCGAACCGCTCATTCGTGGCGGACGCGCCGCCCGTTATCGTTGGATACTGGTCCGCACGCGTGATCCCCAAAGCGGCTTGCGCCTGCAGTACGCGCGTGGCAGCGATTCGAACATCGTAGTTCTGGGCGAGCGCCTCGCGAATCAACGCTTGCAACTGCGGATCTTGGAAGACCGTCCACCACTTTTCGTCTCCTAAGGACTCAGTCGTCGAAGACGCTGACTGTGGTCCGCGAAACGTATCGGGAACTTGCACGGCCGGACGCTTATACTTGGGCCCTAAAGTGCAACCGTTCAGTATCAGCAAAAGAAGAATGAGCGCGAATTGCCAGATCTTGCTCATAAGCTAGTCTCCCTCTACCGGCACTGGCACATGACCCGGTCCTGCACCCTTCTTGCGGTGCGCAATACGCTCAACGACATCGAAGCTCACGGGAATCAGAAAGATTGCGATCACAGAAGCGGCGAGCATTCCCCCAATTACGCAGGTTCCTAAAACTCGACGGGATATGGCGCCAGCTCCAGAGGCAGTCCAGAGGGGAACACATCCTAAGATGAAGGCAAACGCTGTCATCAGAATTGGCCGCAATCGCAGTTTGGCTGCAACAAGTGCAGCTTCTTCTGCAGACTTCCCGGACTCATACTCCATCTTGGCGAACTCCACGATCAGAATAGCGTTCTTCGCTGCCAGACCGATCAGCATGACGAGGCCAATCTGAGCGTAGACGTTGTTGTCCAATGTACGCATCCACAGGAATGCGAAGGCACCGAAGACAGCGATAGGAGTTCCCAGCAAGACGCTGAACGGCAGAGACCAGCTCTCATATTGAGCGGCGAGAATCAGAAAGACAAAAAGCAGCGACATACCAAAGATAACGGCTGGCGAAACCCCTTCCGCTGCCTTCTTTTCTTGATACGACATTCCCATATAGTCGTATCCCATCTCAGGCGGCATGGTGCTGGCGAAGACCTCCTCCAATGCCTTCATCGCCTGGCCGGAGCTGTATCCGGGTGCAGCTCCGCCGTTAATCTGAGCACAGCGATAGAGGTTGTAGCGCAGAGTGAACTCCGGGCCCGTGCTGGGTTTAATTGTGGTCAGTGTGCTCAAGGGTACGGGCTGACCCGCGTCATTAGTCACATAGAACTGACCGAGATTCTCGGCGCGAGTTCGAGAATCGCCCTCGGCCTGTACATACACCTGCCACTGGCGTCCAAAACGGTTGAAGTAATTTACCAGCAAGCCGCCCATGAATGTCTGAAGCGTTTTGTAGACATCTCCGAGTTGTACGCCTTGAGCGATCACCTTTGGGCGATCCACGTCTACATAAACCTGAGGCACGGTGGGCAGCGCGGTGGAATAGATCGACCCAAGCTCCGGTCGCTTTCGTGCTGCGGCGAGAAATTTCGCGAGATTCTCGCTGAGGAACTGGGGGTCCTTGCCTGCCCGATCTTCCAGCATGAAGGTAAAGCCGCCTGAGGCTCCGACGCCCGGAATGGCTGGGGGAGGAAACGAAAATCCGATACCTTCCGTGATCTGCGAGAGTTCCCGGTTCAAATGACCCTTAATCGCTTCGTACTGCTCCTCAGGGGCTTTTCTTTCTGCCCATTCCTTCAGTGTGATCCAGTAGAAAGAGCTGAATGTGTTCTGAGCTCCGCTCAACATACTGAAGCCAAGAACAGAGGTAACGGAGTGGACACCTGGCGTCTTCAAAATCATGTCTTCGATTCTGCGTGACACCGCATCATTTCGTTGTAGAGAAGCGGCGTTTGGCAGTTGCAGGCCCGCAAAAACATATCCTTGGTCTTCGTCTGGAAGGAAGCTCTTGGGCAACCGTGAGCCAAACCATCCGGCGAGGATGGCGACGCCAAGTAACAGAACCATGCTCATTCCGGCTTTGCGGATCAGAGTTCCACAGAAACTGACGTATCCGTCAGTCGTACGACCGAAGACCCGATTGAACCAGCGGAAGAATGCTCCCAAGGGGCCGCGTGAGGGCTTGCGCGGACGCAGCAATAACGCGGCGAGAGCAGGGCTTAGCGAGAGGGCGTTGAATGCCGAGAAGATGACCGAAATAGCGATCGTGATCGCAAATTGTTGATACAAGCGGCCGGTAATTCCTGGGATAAAAGCCGTGGGAACGAATACCGCTGCCAAGATGAGAGCAATTGCAATCACAGGGCCGGAAACTTCTTCCATGGCTTTGAAGGCAGCATCCTTCGGTGTCATGCCGTGTTCAATGTGGTGTTCGACGGCTTCGACCACCACGATGGCGTCATCCACAACAAGTCCGATCGCAAGTACCAATCCGAATAATGAGAGGGTATTGATGGAAAAGCCGAGAAAGGGAAACACTACGAATGTGCCGACCAAAGACACCGGCACAGCTAACAGGGGGATGAGTGTGGCTCGCCAACCTTGTAAGAAAACATAGACCACTATAATGACTAAAACGATGGCTTCAAAGAGCGTGTGCTTGATCTCGTTCAGTCCTTCCGTAACGGCAAGAGTGGTATCTAGCGCAATGGAATAGTCCAGATCCTGAGGGAATCGTTGTTTGACTTCCTGCATCAGTTTGCGAACCCCGGCAGCAGCCTGTACCGCATTCGATCCGGGAAGTTGATAAACGGCAACCACCGCAGCGGGTTTTCCGCTGAAACGCCCCATCAGGTTGTAGCTCTGTGCCCCCAATTCCAGACGGGCGATGTCTTTCAGCCTTAGCACCGAGCCGTCCGAGTTGGCGCGAATGACGATCTGACCGAACTCCTCGGGCGAGGGCAAGCGGCCCTGGGCCCTCACGGCATATGTGAACTCCTGTCCCATCGGAACCGGTTCGCCCCCGATTTGTCCGGCAGGATTGACTGTGTTCTGCACCTGTATCGCTTTGACGATTTCCGGAACCGTGACGTTCATCTTCGCCAGCTTGTCCGGTCGGACCCAGCAGCGCATAGCGTATTGACCTGCCCCAAAAACGGTGACGCTCGCGATTCCTGGCACGCGCGTTAACTGATCGTTCAAGTTGATGTAAGCGTAGTTAGCCAGGAAGATGTTGTCGTATGTCCCTTTGGGGGAGTAGAGGTCCACCAACATCAAAGGGGCCGAGGTGGATTTCTGTACGGTTACGCCATAATTTACGACGTCAGCAGGCAACTGAGAGTTCGCCTGATTCGTACGCATCTGTGCCAGAATTTGATCGGTGCTGGGATCGGTCTTGATATCGAAATTGACCGTCAAGGTGATCTGGCCATTGTTGGCATTGTTGGAGTACATGTAGTTCATGTTGTCGACGCCGCTCATTTGCTGTTCGATCGGAGTCGCAACGGATTGCTCGACCGTGACCGCGTCGGCACCGGGATAAGTAGCTTTTACCTGGACCTCGGGGGGAGCTATGTTAGGGAATTGCGCTGTGGGCAACCTTCGCATGGCGACAATGCCGATCAGCACCATCAGAATCGCGATCACAATCGCCACAATTGGACGGCGGATGAAGAAACTCGCCATGGCTTACTCTCCTTGTGCCGCCGATTTGAACTGCTTGGGTTGGACCGGTGCACCTTCCTTGGCTTTCTGCATACCCTCGGCGATCACTTGTTCTCCAGCCTGTAAACCGTCTGTGATGACCCACATCTGGCCGACGCGTTCTCCCGTTTTCACCGGGCGCACGCTGGCTTTGTTGTCCGGGCCCACCACAACCACGCTGTAACTCCCCTGCGTTTCAACTACGGCGCGCTGCGGGACCAGTAAGGCACCCTTGGTAACGCCAGTCGCGGCGCGTACACGGCCGAACATGCCGGGCCGCAGGATGCCGCCGGGATTGTCAAATGCTCCAGCCACTCGGATCGTTCCTGTTTTCACATCCACTTGCCGATCCGCAAGAACGACCCATCCCTTATTGGGGTACAGACTTCCATCAGAGAGAATCAATTCCAGTGTTTTTTGGCCCGACGGGAGTCTTTTCCCCTCCGCCACTTGGCTGATCCGGTTGGCGAACTTCAAGTACTCCTGTTCACTGATCGCAAAGTAGGCCTTGATCGGTTGCACTTGCGAGACTACGGTGAGCACACTTGTCGGCCCAACGAGGTCGCCAATCTGAGCTTTTGAAATGCCAGCAATGCCCTCAATCAAAGAGCGCACTTTGGTAAATCCCAGGTTCAAGGTTGCTTGTTCCACTTGAGCCTGCGCCGCATTCACCTGGGCCTCGGCTGCCTGGTTCGCCTGAATGTCGTTATCGAGTTGGGCTTGTGGAATGGCGCTCTCCTTAGCCAGTGGAGTGTCGCGCTCAACATCGAGTTTTGTCTTGCCGAGTTGTGCTTGAGCCTGGGCAAGTTGTCCCTGCGCCTGAGCAAGTAAAGCCTCAAATGGGCGGGGATCGATCTCAAACAATATGTCGCCTTTTTGAACTGCCGTACCTTCTCGATAGTTTTGCTTCAGCAAATAGCCTGTCACCTGGGGCTGGATTTGCGCATTCACATAGCCATCAAGCGTCGAGATGCACTCCGTGTAAAGGGGGACATCTTGCTGCGCAACTGGAGTGACCTCAACCTCGGGAGGAGGAGTTTCGGCACTCACTTTGTCCTTATCACACCCAGACAGAGTCGCGAGGAATAGCAGAGACGCCGTCAAATAAAATGGTGCAAGCCATAAAATCGGCAAATTCCTTCGCCGGCGACTGACTACTTCTTTTGGCGCAGTTCGGTAGGGGCGGCACAATTCAGACTTAATTGGCATGGACAGACTCCTTCGAAACGGACGTGCTAGTGCACAATTGGTCCTCTTATTAGGGCCGGTCCGAAATCTCGCGCTGGGCGTTTGACCGTTGTAGGACCGATGAGCCACGTCAACAGTCGAGCAAAGGGTAGAAGGCTGCACCACTGGCATGAACTGGCAGAAGTACCAGTTGGGCCGATGCATGATGGGAGATAAGACACGCTAGTGGTCGCAAATCCGCAGTTCTCGTCCCCACCACCTATCACTCCGATAGAAATGCTGGTAAGTCCATTTGTACGGTTCGCCAAAACCGAGGCGGCGGGTGGCATTCTTTTGTTGGCAAGCACACTGACGGCCTTAATCTGGGCCAACTCACCCTGGGAGCACACGTACCACGCAATTTGGAATGCGCCACTCTTGATCGGTTTCGGAAGGTTTTCGCTATCTGAAAGCCGTCACCTTTGGGTGAACGACGGACTAATGTCGATTTTCTTCTTTCTCGCCGGATTGGAAATCAAGCGGCAAGTGCTGATTGGTGAGCTGTCTTCCATCAAACAGGCCGCCTTTCCGCTGGTGTCCGCGTTGGGGGGGACGTTGATACCTGCACTGTTCTATCTATTGTTCAACTACGGAGGAAGTGCGGCTCAGGGTTGGGGTATTCCCATGGCCACCGACATCGCGTTTGCGTTGGGAATACTCGTATTGCTTGGAGATCGTGTTCCCACATCACTGAAGATCTTCGTTACGGCTCTCGCAATTGTCGACGACATTATTGCGGTTCTGGTGATCGCGATTTTCTATACCAATCAGCTGCATTTCTTAAGCCTGCTGATCGCGGCTCTTGGGGTCGCACTTTCCATCGGCGCGAACTTACTGGGTATTCGGCGACCTCTGGTCTACGCCTTGATTGGAGTCTGCATTTGGGCAGCGGTACTCAAGTCGGGTTTGCACGCAACAGTTGCGGGCGTCATCCTGGCATTCACGATTCCGGCGCGAACGTACCTGGACCGCCAGCAGTTTCTTGCGCGCGGGCGTAGTCTTCTGGCTCAGTTTGCAACGGCGCGTCCCGGGTCGTTCGAAGAGCATGCAGCGATAAATACGCTGGAAGCTCATTGCGAGATGGTTGAGTCGCCCTTACATCGCATCGAACACGGCCTGCAACCTTGGGTTAGCTTTGTAGTGATGCCTCTCTTCGCCTTTGCGAACGCGGGAGTGCACATCCTCGGAAAGATGATAGCCGCGGCAAAGGATCCAATAACGCTGGGCATAGCAATCGGCTTAATCGTTGGAAAGCCGGTCGGCATTTTTCTTTTCGCGTGGTGTTCGAATAAAGCCAAGATTGCCATCCCTCCTATCCATAGTTCGTGGAAACAAATCTTTGGCGCCGGCTGCCTATGTGGTATTGGCTTCACGATGTCGCTTTTCATAGCCGCTCTCGCGTTTGGGGAAGGGGAACTGCTCGATATGGCGAAGATCGGAATCCTTTTCGCATCGACGCTGGCAGCACTCGTCGGCAGTGCGTTCCTGTCATCCGGTCGACGCGTACATGCACGAACAGTCTGAACGATCCCGCAAATGACTGATATTCGAGAAAATACTGGCCGAAGACTCGTTCTTTAATAGGGTAGAGCTAAGGGAAATTGCGAGTTATTCTTCATCCTTTACAGGCAGACACGGTGAGCTTTGCTCATGTAGGGTTGCGTCATGGTATCTGCCCAGGTGACAGAAATCGGCATCGGTAGCAGTCACCGAAAGAAGCAAAGCCCAGTCGTCATGGAGCAGAAGGTGCCACGCGTCCTCTTGGCGGATGACCAGCGAGAAGTTCTTCAGACCATTTCGTCGATACTTCAACATGAATGCGAGATTGTTGGACTAGCAGAGAGTGGCCAGCAGGTTCTTCAGTTGGCGCAAACACAGTCTCCCGACCTGCTGATACTGGACATCTTCATGCCGACCATAAGCGGGTTTGATGCCGCCGTACGGTTAAGGGAGTCTGGCTCACTCGTTAAGATTCTCTTCCTAACCGTGCATGAAGATCCAGACTTTGTGGGCGCCGCCATCTCCTTAGGGGCGCTGGGATACGTGCTCAAAGCGCACCTGGTGACGGATCTGATTCCGGCGATTCGGAGCGTCATCAAAGGCCAATTGTACGTCTCTCCAAGGCTTCTTTCTTGGCAGCCTCGTTTCTAAGCGTTCGCTGCACTAGTTATCGCGAGACCTGTACTACCGAACGTCGTGTCAATCGGAAGTGGGGGACCGAAATAAGGGGAGTTCAAACAGGCATACAGTATGAGACTGCAATCAATGACAGTTACTCTTAATCGTGGTTTTAATAGAGTAGTTCCAAGTGGTATAAGGACAAATGAAGCGCCGCTCCCCGCCGAGGGACTGCCGGCGCGCGTTGGTGCACTGAGCATGGAGAATCGTCACCGGGCCCGGTTGCTGATTGCAGATGACCACACACTTCTGGCCGAGGCCTGCAAGAATCTCCTGGAACCAGAATTTCAAGTCCTGGCGATCGCGAGCAACGGTAGAGACCTGCTGAGGCTTGCCGCAGAGCACCGGCCCGATGCCGTCGTCTTGGACATTGCCATGCCACAGTTGAACGGTCTCAGTGCCGCCGAACAATTGAAGCACATGCTTCCCTCGTGCAAGCTGATTTTCGTGACGATGAACACGGCTCCCGATATAGCGGCTGAAGCATTTCGTCGCGGCGCCTCCGCCTACGTAGTGAAGAGTTCAACCGCCACAGAGCTGGTGACTGCGATTCGGCGCGCTCTGCGATCGGAATCCTATCTCTCACCGGCGATTACCAAGGACACAGTTGAGTTCCTTTTGCGGAGTGGGTCATCTCTGGGTACGGAAGTGAGGCTTACCAAGAGGCAAAGCGAAATTCTGCAACTGCTTGCCGAAGGTATGTCGATGAAGGAAATCGCAAGCGTCCTGAATTTGAAGCCCGGAACCGTTGCCTTCCACAAGTACAACCTGATGCAAGTACTCGGAGTCAAGAACAACGCGGCTCTTTTGCAGTATGCCATCAAGCATCATCTGATTAGCTGAGAAGCAACCAGAGCCGGATCATTCTCGTCCGCGAGCCACATTTCCAAACTAGTTCTTCGTCGATTATCTAATCTGCTGAGTTCCGATCAGCAGACTAGCAATACTGCCAGTCCGTGCTGAGGGAATTCCCGCCGTAAACTCGCATTGGTGTGCGTGGGTACATCATGACGGATACAACATTCTGTTTCCCAGCATCTGTGCCGCGGCGGACAACGACCGATCCACATTTCAACTTTCTACGGACCATACAGAGGTTAACCACGATTCTAGGTTTCGTGTGGATTCTCCTCAGTGCAGCAGCTTTTTGTCAGGTCCAGCAAGGCAAGGATCTCCACCAGGAGGCGCCGGACGCTGAAGTTGGGAACAACGGTGAGCCGGTCGAGATCGATGGGAGACCGGTGTTAATGGTCTATGCGCGCATCGGAGGATTCACGGCCAAAGAACGAGCAGAAGCGATTCAGCATCGGATCGTCTCAATAAGCAAGACCAGGACAATCCCAATCGAGTCCATTCACTCTGAGTCGCGCGCTACATGGACGGAGATCCTTGCTGGCAACGAGCGCATCATGGGAATTACCGATGCTGATGCGCAGGGAGCCGAACGAGACCGGACTCAACTTGCGGCTGAGTACACCGAAATTATCCGACAGGTAGTGAAACGATATCGCGACGATCACACCATTCGACGCTTGTTGTGGGGGGTGGTCTACGCAGTCGTCGCCACGGCTGCTTGTGGACTATTGATCTTCGGCCTTTTCTTGATTCGGAAAAAGTTGCGTCAGTGGTTCGAAGGTCGGCTTCTTCACTCCGAGACGAAGGACTCCGCGCACACGCTCGGGGCACACATTGGGCAGTACTTGCGACCGGTGTTAATAGTGTTCGGGCGGATTGCGTTCTGGATTATCGTATTGGCTATGTTGCAGGCCTACGGAACGGTGGTCCTGCGTTTTTTCCCAGCGACGAAATATACGTCGTACCAAGTTACCAGTTGGTTGTTTTCGGAGCTGGGGGGCTTTGGGAGGACGGTAGTTGGGTACATTCCGAATCTCATCCTTCTGGCCTTCATTTGTTTGGTTACCGCATATCTGATCAAGGTTAACGAATATTTTTTCGGCGAACTTCGCGATGAGAAGCTGAGCATCCGCGGATTTTATCCGGACTGGGCAGAACCCACCGCAAAGTTGGTCAGAGTCCTGATTCTGGCTGCGTCGGTCATCGTTGCTTTTCCCTATCTTCCGGGGTCGGAGAGCCCGGCTTTTAAAGGGATATCTGTCTTCCTTGGCGTTCTTTTATCCCTCGGCTCGACGTCTGCCGTAGCGCACGCCGTGGCTGGCACGATCCTTACTTATATGCGTGCGTTTCAGCTCGGAGATTTTGTCCGCATCGGAACCGACGTAGGAGAGGTGAGCGAAAAGACCCTACTCGTTACAAGGGTGAGGACCCAGAAGAACGAGGTCATCACGATTCCCAACGGAACAGTGCTTGGAGGCGTGGTCGTGAACTACAGTGCTGAAGCGCGCAAGCGTGGAGTCATCTTCCACACCACAGTAACGATTGGCTATAACGCTCCCTGGCGACAGGTGCATGAGTTGCTCATCTCGGCGGCGCTGGCGACTGAAGATATACTGCACGAACCATCGCCCTTCGTGCTGCAAACGGCATTGAACGACTTTTATGTTTCCTACGAATTGAACGCCTTTACTGAAAGGCCGACCAACATGCAGAACATCTATTCGGTTCTGCATCAGAACATTCAGGACAGATTCAACGAAGCGGGCGTCGAGATTAATTCCCCACACTACGCATCGCTGCGCGATGGAAATGAAACGACGATTCCGCAAACCTATTTGCCGAAAGACTACAGACCGCCTGCCTTCGGAATCAGACAGACCCAGGCCTGTGCAGCTGATGACGGCCGTCGTAGCGAAGCAGACGAACAAGTGGCCACAAGGTCATCGTTGTGAGGCCGTGAAGCCGGCGGGACTCCTTTATGAATGACGCATTCTCTCGTTTTTAATTTTCACGCCGTATTCCGGCTGCGAAGCCCGGGCAGAGCGCCACAAACTGGCACCTTCCATGGAATACGAACGAAAGAACTCTTAAGATCGGGTCCGGGAAGATTTGGAATATTTAAGAAGCAATTCAGGATGAGAGAGAATAATCCGTCCCCGGCCTTTTGAAAGTGCACCACGCCGCTGCCATTTGCTCAGCAAGCGACTAACCGTGAAGTGCGTCAAGTGTGCAGTATTCGCCAGTTGTTCGTTCGTGACCTCAAGACTGATGCCTTTCGGATGCTTCCGACCAATCCCACGGGCAAGGCTGAGGAGGACGTGCGCGAGCCTATCGCGGGCGGTGTCGGAGATGAGGCTCAAATGTGTTGCCAGATACCAAACCAGATAATCAGATGCAATCGACAGCCCGTTTTCCAATAAAGTAGGGTAGCGTGATGCAAGAGCCCGAATGGCGGGCCGCTTCCACATGAGCACCTGGCTTTCAGAGCTGGTCTCAGTACTTACCAAAAACTCGGACGGCTCCGGCAGCAGGGATGCCGCGCCGAAAGCATCCCCCGGAGTGAGCCAAAGCAAGTATGCCTTTTTTCCATCCGGGGTGATGAAGAAATACCGAGCGCAGCCCTTCACCAGGAGAAAAAGCCGATCGGCTGGAGTATTTTGCTCGACGATGACCACATTGGACGGATAGCTGCGATGAACGGCAAGTCGAAACATTTCTTCTAAGGCTGCCGGGGAGAGCCGACGCAACAGTCGTGAGTTACGAACGAAGGAACTGCGATCGGAGCGATACAGGTCCTCCTGCAGCATGCCAGGCGGAGAACCTGATCTCCGTGTTGATTCGCCCGGCTTCCACTGGCTGTGCACGTCTCCGCGAAACAAACGATCCTCTTGCAAGCTTCTGATCTCTAAGTTCGGCTCAACACTAGGATCTTAGCGGAAGGCTAGTAATAGATCGCACTGATAAAGCTGACAGGCGCTTTCAAATTTCGCCTCAGCACCGTTTCCCGAACATAGAAGCCGGTTTTCCTGAGCGGCATACATTTGTTTGCCGCTCCGAGTCCCGTTCAATCTCAGATTCATATCGATCAAAATTACAGTCGGCTCAGTCTAGTCGCGAAATGGATCGCGTGTGATTCGTTGTGGGCCCGGTCAACGATTTTCGAATCGCCCTCGGGGTCTCAACGAACTGAGACAAGTTACAGTTGCTGAACTGAACTCTGACATTGACAGTTAGTTCGGAGGGACCCAGTGGCTGGCCGCGCCAGAAAACAGACACGCCAGTTCCTTTCAGAGTCGACCAACCTATTGACAATGGGAACCGGCACTTCACATCTCAAACCGGGTGACCTGGTACAAGTTCACATGGTTCACCTGTTTCCAGAAAACGCGAGGCATTCATCGCCGATATGGATGCGCATCGAGCGATGCGATCATCAGCGCCGGATCGTCTTTGGCACGATCGAATGCGAGTCTCCTGGGCTCGATAAGGCACTGACGTCCGGTGCGAGGCTCGCGGTCAGCTATGATCTGGTTCGCCAGAGAGATTTTGTGCGCAGTTCTGGATAGCCGAAGCACCGACTCCGCGAGCCCCGACAGGGGATCGTTAGACCATCTTGCCTAGAGCCATAATTGCGCAGACCTTCAACAAAACTGCGAAGGCTGTACTAGTAGATTTGCTAGTTGCCAATTGTCAAAACGGGAAATAGTCTTGGACTTCATTTCAGGCCCAGCTGAACTAGGGGTTGTTCCTCACTGTTAAGTAAGGAATACATCGCATACGGAGTCCTAAAATGCTTCCCAATACTCGCAGGAATCTTCCCAGAATTGTAATCGCTGATGACCACACGCTGGTCGCAGAAGCGTGTCAGAAACTGCTGGAATCGGAGTATGAGATCGTTGCCACCGTGAGAGACGGGCGGGCCTTGGTGCGAGCAGTAGCAGAACTCCGCCCCCACCTTGTTATTGTGGATGTTTCCATGCCACTGCTGAACGGCCTGGACGCAGGTCAACAGGCGAAGGAATTGTGTCCGTCTGTGAAGATTGTCTTTCTGACGATGAACCATGAAGCAGATCTAGCCGCTGAAGCCTTTCGGCGCGGGGCTTCGGGGTATCTTGTGAAGACGTGCGCCGCTTCGGAACTGACAATAGCAGTCCGTGAAGTCTTGCGTGGGAAATCTTATCTCTCGCCCATGATTGCAAAGGACACCGTGGACTTCTTGCTTCGGCAGGATAAGAAGCTGGTGGAAGAGTCAGATCGTTTGACCGAAAGGCAACGGGAAGTGCTGCAGCTCCTGGCGGAAGGCAAGTGCATGAAAGAAGTCGCGGCGGTTCTAAATCTGACAACACGGACGGTTGCTTTTCATAAGTATCGCATCATGGAAGTACTGAACATCAGAACCAATGCAGAACTGGTTCAGTATGCAATCAGGACTCACCTCATCGCTGCTTGAGCGATCGCGTGTGTACCCTTCCAATCTCCTCTCAAAGCGACTGGACCTAGAGCTTCGAGCTTCTTGCACTTAAGAGCTCGCCTAGCATGCTCAATGTGGGGCGCTTCGCGAGTTGGAGAAAGCTCAAAAATCTTACCGGCGCGTGCTAGACGGCGCAACTGCGTCCAATTTGATTGGATAGGAGACTCGCGAAAAAAGAAATGGGTTCGGAATGGCAGAAACAATTGCCTTCCCGAACCCCGGCAGCAATTAAAAGGTGCTGCGAATTACCTTAAGCCCAAGCGAGGACAGAAGAGAAAGACCGCCAAGCAGCCCGATGAGTGGCAAAATGCTTCCAGTCTTCGGTAACTCTGCCGGAGCAGCCGCAGGCTCAGCCGGGGCCGGAGGTGGTGTAGCTTGTGCGATCAGAATCGGCTGATCAACCGGCGGTGCGGGCGGGGGCGGAGGCGCTGTTCCAGTCACCTGCTGGTGACGAGTGTAGACGTCGACTGGCTCCTCCACGACCTTTGTGGCACTTACTTTCATGCCTTTCTTCAGGCCCCAAGCATCGGTCATCTGACCGTCGATGTTGAATTTCTGGTTTTTGGGGATGCTGAATTTCTCGTTCGTACCATCCTCCAAGGTAAGAATCACCCAGTTTGGTGCTCCCACCTGCCAGACTTTTCCGGTGACGGTTTTCGTGGTTGTGACGACGGTTGGCGTCTTGGTCACGGTTATCGCACGTTGCAGCTTCATACCCGGTTTCAGGTCATGGATACCAAGTTGTTGTCCATCGACCGTTACCCGGGCACTCTCGGGGATATTGGCGAGATGGCGGATCGTGCCATCTTCCATCTTTACCACTAGGTCATTGCCGGAAACGTAGACGACTTCGCCACGCTCGACTGTAACCTCATGGGTAGGTTGTCCCTTCGCGGTATCGGTTGCGGTTTGCACTTGTGCGCTCATGCCGACTGTGAAGGCAAGAAATACTGCCGCCACGGCAAGCACCAGACACACTCTCGTGCTGTTGGTATTTAAGTTCATTGTGTTATCTCCTTGGTTGACGCGTGTGATTGTGCGGTTGAGATCTTCTGAGTAGGATCGACGGGAACGGAAGCTTTGCTTTGAGATTGTGCCGATGTGGCTGCTGGCCTTCCCGAATCCACCAGTGATGCCACAACTATGTAGCGCTCGGGAGCGCTGCCTGTGAAATAGAAGGGGTAGCACGTCACCAAGCTCAGTGTGGGCTTGGTGGTTGGTTGTAACACTGATACGTCGTTCGGCTTAACGATTACGATCTCATTGACGCGGTAGATTTCAATTCGATCGAGGGTTTCTAACTCGATCATGTCTCCCGGACCAACATCTTTCAGAACCCGGAAGAAACCGTCCCGATGGCCGGCAATTCCGACTCGTCCCCCTTCTCCCGGTGGATTGGTTCCGGCGATGAGCCCAACACCTCGGTTGAGGGTCAGGTCATCTGTGCCCGACAGCACGGGCGCCTCCAGGCGGACTTTGCGGATCCGCAAGATTGCTAATGGCGGTGCGAAATGCGCGGCAAGGCTCTGTTCGTATGCTGCAATTCTCTGACTCGACCAAAGTGTCGAGTCGAACGCTAGCTGCTTGTCCCAGAGAGAAGGCGTGATCTTCACCGCAGGAGCTTCCTTTGCGAGATTGAAGCTCTCCACTGCCGCTCGAGAGAGGACTGCCCTGTGAATGCGTGCCGCGACGAAGATCGTGAGCAAAACCGCTCCCACTATCAGTAACACTCTTTCGACACCGCGGACATAACTGCTGTTCATGACGATCTCGCTCTTCCTTACGAATCAGCCGGTGCGTTGATGCGATACGGCTGGTAACGGATGCCCTCTCCCGGCACGCCTGTTCCTGTCTGCTCGCACCGAAGTGTAGGTAGTCCAAGTACTGTTCGTAACTGTTAGTTATGACAGCAAGGCAGGGCCGTTCGGTACGGGCGTCCGGTCCTCTCGGATGACTCTTCGGAAACACGAGTGTGAGGTCAGAAGGCCTTTAGCCGCCAACTGTCAGGTTTGCCGGTTGTTTCGAAAGGTCAGACGGAGGTAAAGATGGTCGAACGCGATCGAGCGAGGATCTCATGGCAAGTCCGCACCAAGCAAACAGCGACAGTTCCCTCCATGTTCAGGACTGCCGAATCTGGGCCGAAATCCGGTACCTGGACTCACCTACCGACTATCGAGAGTACTTACCTGGCAGGATTCCGACGTGTGCGTTTGATAGCAACTCGTTCCAGATCTTGGAGGCTTCGACAATTCTTTCCAGAGACGCCCTAACCAGACCACTGTTGTTTCTGGTGGGAATTATTGCAATGGCGATCTTCGGGTATTTTCTGTATGCGGCTTTAGACGCGCTCTGAAGGTCTTATGCTCTGCAGGATGCAGGTTGGCTAAGATCTGCCGACAAAATAGCGGTTCGAAGTCACAGACAAGAACCTGCCGTGTTCCGCTTTCCAGGACTCTATTGGTGAAGTCTGACAGCTACGGATCGGTTTTCTGTGCTCCTGAGTCATTCGGCCTTCAAGGTGAGAGGCTGCACAAGACGGAAGCTCAAGGCGGATTCCACGGGCAATTGGATGTCTCGATTTCCTGTAGAGGCCCCCACAGTGCCGGCGGCAGCACCGACAAGGGCTCCGATTGCGGCACCCTTGCCACCACCTGCGATGCCACCGATGGCAGCACCCGCGCCTGTACCCCCTACAACCATTCCGGCAGTTCGTTTTCCCTTTCCGGTCGATTCCTGATCAAAACTTTCAGTTTCAATGTTGTATTGATGTCCCTCTACCGTGACGGAATTGACTTGCAGAGAGAGAACGGCTGCTCCTTTGAATCGGCCCGCTTTCTTGGCCTCTCTGACCGTGCCCGTGATGTCGGAGCCGGCGGGAATTACCATCTTCCCATCGATGGTGACTGGAGTCGCAATTGAGCCCGTGAAAGCGGTTCCCACTTGACTGGTCTTTGATCCGAGGGCTTGTCCTAAACGTATCGTCAGGACTGTTCCTGCGGGCACGACGACAGGGGGTGGAGGGGGCGGTGGCAGGGGCGCACGCTCGGCCGCGAGCACGATCGGAGCAGCCACCGGGACCGGGCTTGCAGTAACGCTTGCATCGATTGCCACTTCGTCCTCGACACTGGTTACTCCCGGTTCTTCGTTTGCTATGGTCTCAACTTCATGCCGCACAACTTCCGTCTTGGCTTTTCCCTTAAGAGTGACCTTCCCGTGATCACATTCCACAGTCACTTGCGCTTCTTGTGCCTGCGGGTCAGCAGCAGCTTTCTTTTGAATGTCCTGAGATATGGTCTCATCGGTGGGCTTGCGCGAGCACGAAATTGCGATGCTTACAAATACCACGAGACAAAGCGTTATGAGCTTATGCATGGACTCTCCTTGAGGGCCGAGACGAGCGGTCTCGCAGCATTTCCTCAGAAACGTAGCTAGAACGCTATCGCAGAGGAACTGGCATTTCTGTCAGCAATCTTGTCGACGTGAATGCCCAGGGATGAATCATCGCGGACAGAGGATTGAACGGGAGGTGATAGTAGTGGCGATGGTGTCTGAGGATTTCAATGCTCAGCCCGGTCACTCGGAGTAACGGCACGCCTTGCGGCGCGCACCCCCTCAACGAGTGACGGGCTGAGCGTGCAAAGCGTAACTCCCTGCGCAGGCAAATGTCGTTGCCCGGAGGCAATCAACTTCACGCTCATCGGAGCCGAGTTTCGGGACGATTTCGAGAACAGTCGATTTTGTATTAGAACTTCGTTGGAGTCCATTGCGAGCGGTTCACCTTTCGCGGGCCAAGATTCATTCGCTGTTGGCTAGCCCTACCAAACGTCGCGATGGGTGCAACCAAAGACAGAAGTCCGGCACATCAAGAAGGCGAACGGGAAAGTGCGGTCCGACATCAAGTCGTGTGAGGCTGCAATGCAGATGGAACAATGTGACTCTTTCGCTTGCCTTTGGCAAACCCCTCTGGACGAGAAACAATTTCCCAAAGCCAGAGGAAGAGTACCGCGTCTATCCAAAGTTCAATTGGGGCCGTCCACTTCATTTTGAATCCTCCGCTCTGAGCGGGTGCTCGAGTCGTTGGCAGCTTGCGGGCCGCACTAGTACTTCTGAGGGATCCAACGATAAGGCCAGTCCGGATCTTTGTAGCCGTGTGGTTTTTGCCGCTTAGGCAATACGACCTTTTCTTGTGGCATTCTTTTCCAGGGTACGACACTTAGCAAATGAGATATGCAGTTCAGGCGGGCGCGCTCTTTGTCGTCTGTCTGGACGACGAACCAAGGTGACTGCGGCGTATCCGTAGCCTCAAACATCGCATCCCGGGCCCGCGAATAGTCGTACCAACGGCGATGGGACTCCAGATCCATGGGACTTAGTTTCCACTGCCTCATAGGATCGTCGATCCGTTTCTGGAATCTCCGGTGCTGTTCCTTTTCGCTGACTTCAAACCAGTACTTAATAAGGAAAATTCCGTTGTTTCTGAGGAGCGCTTCGAAACCAGGGCACATGCGCAAGAACTGTTCGTATTGTTTGTCGGTGCAAAACCCCATCACATGTTCAACGAGAGCTCGGTTGTACCAACTGCGATCAAAAATAGTTACCTCGCCGGAGGCCGGCAACTCCTTCATATACCTTTGCGCGTACAGCTGAGATCTCTCGCGTTCGGTAGGAGCGGGTAGCGCCACATGACGGAAGACCCGGGGACTGACGCGCTCCTTGATGCGATGGATGACGCCTCCTTTTCCGGCAGCATCGCGGCCTTCGAACACGATTACGATTTTTGCTCCCGTTGCCTTAACCCACTCCTGCATCTCGACCAGCTTGGTTTGAAGTTTGCGCAGCTCTCGCTCATATTGTTTGCCCGTGAGTTCCGGGCGTTCCTTGTTGTCTTCTTTTTTCTGCTGGGCTTGTTTCGGCATCAGGTTTCTCCATGAGTGCGGTCTAGATATTGGATTAACTGAAAACGTGTTCCCATTTTCTGATTGGGTGGACCTCGAGGAAAACTGTGACTTCTATCAGGGGACGGGTTGCAGTTTCTCTGCGGTCTATGCTGCAACGTTTGTGATCGCCGCCCTCCGGTAACTCATGAGCTTTCTTGCGCAGCACCATCGAAATGGAGAGCGAGGTTGAGGGAGTCGATTGCTCTTCCGCCGAGTAGCTGTAACTAGTAACAGTTCCTTGCCACGAACGAAACCCCTAGCATCGCAAAGGATTCTCTATATCGCGAAAATGGTTTCGCTGGGCCAGAGTCCCTGCTCGGCTATACGGAGGATCGACAAAGGACGGAGGTTCACGATGAAGAGGATTTGGTTGGCAATCACTATCGGGCTCGTCATAACGGCTGGTGCAGCTTTCGCTCAGGATGTTCGATTCAACTTTGACAAGAACACCGACTTCTCCCGTTTCAAGACCTACAAGTGGGTTGCACTGAAGGACGCCAAGAGTCCCGGAGATCTCCTCGACAAACAGATCAAGGAAGCCTTCGATGCGCAACTTACTACAAAGGGGCTGACGAAGGTCGACGGCGATAGCGCAGACCTGTTCATCGGTTATCAGGTGGGGATTGGCCAAGAGAAGGAGTTCACGTCGTACAGTTCCGACTGGGGTTACGGGGGCGGGTGGTATAGGGGCGGATGGTATGGCGGCGGCTACCCCGGGGGTGGAATGACGACGGGCTCGACGTCGACCATCTACGTTGGCCAAATTGCGCTTGATATGTATGACTCCGCCAATAAGGACTTGGTATGGCGCGGTCTCGGAAGCAAAACCATTGACCCGAAGGCGAAGCCCGAAAAGCAACAAAAGAATTTGACCAAAACGGTCACCAAGATGTTGAAGAACTATCCACCAGTCGTGAAGAAATAGTGGCGCCTCGCAACCCGGTCCCAGTTCGAAAAGGGGAGAGTAATGCGCGCTCCAAAGCTTGTCCAATTGATGAAGACGAGGTCGACCGATCAGTCGGAAGAGCTCGTGCGCAGGATCAGGGCCTCTGAACGGTGCAAAGAGCTGATCTTGCGAGTTCCCGAAGGCGAGCAAAAGCAGGACGCCCTGGAGATCTTTCAGGACCTGACCCAATGGCTCAGCAACGAAACAGACTCGATCATCGAATCGCGGTATGTGGCTCTTGGCATTCGCCGAGCGAACCAGAAGGTCCCACTCTGCGAACTCTCATGGGCGATGTCGATTGCTCGCGAGTGTCTCTGGGATTTCACGCAGCAAGAGTGCTTGCTTGAAGAACCCGTCGAGTTCTGGGGGGGCGTGGTTTTGTTGCGTTCTCTGAATGGCTTTTTCGACCGTGTTTTGTACTTTGTCCTACTTGGCTATGCAAAAGCCGCGCAGGATGAATCAGCCGCCTTGTCGTTTTTGGCACAGAAGCGGTCTGCGTGACGCAATCACGTTGCTTTTCATGAGGAGACAGACCTTGGCCAGATGTTTCAGTCAGCGGGCGCATTCAAGAATGGGAATCGTCCTCGGGATCTCCGTCCTTCTTGTCACCTTGGGTCTCACTAGTGAGAGCCGGGCTTTAGGCCGTGGGGTGATCGGAGTTCCGTTTTCAGGTGACGCCCATGGGAAGGTGAGTTCTCTTGAGCCTGACACGGAACCGGCAGAACACGGCCTCTCAGCCAAGGCTGTTGAGATCGCGCGTCCTTTCGGTTTTCCTATAACCAACTCCATGCTCGTGAGTTGGATCGTGGCCATCTGCTTGATTGTCGTTGCTCAGGCGGCCACGCGGAACATGAAAATGGTGCCGGTCGGTCTCCAGAATTTTGTCGAGTGGCTGGTCGGAGGGTTACATAACTTCTTGTCGGGAATCGTCGGGCCGCACTTAACCGAAAGGACCTTCTGGTATTTTGCAACGATCTTCATCTTCATCCTTTCGGCGAACTGGATCGGCCTCATCCCCGGAGTTGGATCTATCGGGTGGGGCATCCAGACCTCGCACGGCTTTGTAATCGCGCAACCACTATTCAGGGGTGCGAACGCCGACGTGAACATGACTTTTGCTATGGCCCTTGTGTTTTTCGCTTGTTGGATTGTTTGGGCCCTTCGAGAAATTGGGCCGATCGGATTTGTGAAAGAGTTGTTCGCCCCCAAAGGGGAAACCGAGGGCGTTTTGAAAGTATTGATGATCGTAGTGTTTTTCGCGGCTGGCTGTCTGGAGATCGTATCGATCTTGTTTCGTCCGATCTCGCTCGGGTTCCGTCTCTACGGCAATATTTTTGCGGGTGAGAACCTGCTGGAAGCGATGTCAAAGCTCGTACCAGGATTTGGTTGGCTGGTCCCGATTCCATTTTATTTTCTTGAACTATTAATGGGACTTGTTCAGGCGCTTGTCTTCATGCTCTTGACTGCCGTGTTCACGATGCTCATTTGTCAGCATGAAACAGAACCTGCAGCGGCACATGCCTAAAAAACAATTAATAACCGGTGGCTTGACCGTGTTCAATCGCGGGAGCTGACGGAGAACAAGAGGACGGTCACATGAACGGAAGTATTCACGTAGGTCTGGCAGCGTTAGGTGCAGCAATTGGCGTAGGTTTGATCGGAATGGCGGCGTCGCAAGCAGTAGGGCGCAATCCCGTCGCTTCCACAAAGATCCTGGTCCAGTCCATTCTGGCGATTGCTTTTGCGGAGGCGATCGTCTTCTATGCACTGTTCCTGGCGAAGTAGGGATCCGCTTTCGAGTCTATCCGGGCTTGAAAACGAGATCCAAACATCAACCGTGAGTGAAAAGTATGAACGCTCTGATTTTGCTGACACAAACTGATCCGGGAGGCCAAGTCCAACAGATTGCTACCACCTTCGGTGTCGACTGGCCTCACCTCGTAGCTCAAATTATCAGCTTCTGCATTGTTTGCTTTCTGCTGCACCGTTTTGCTTACAAACCTGTTTTGCAGGTCTTGGCCAAACGGCGCGAGCTGATTGCGCAAGACGTCGCCGACAGAGAAAAGATCAAGGCCGAACTGGAAAAGGCTGAAGCGGAACGCCGACGAATCATGGTGCAGGCCGAAGCGAAGGCAACCAAGGTCATTGAAGAAGCGCATGCGGCGGCCGCTCGTTTGCTCGAGCAGGAAATGCAGAAGGCAGTCTCTGTCGCAGAGCAGGTCATCGCGAAGGCGCGAGAAGCTGCTTTGCTGGAGCACGACCGCATGCTCGCTGAACTGAAACGCGAGATAGGGGCCATGGTTGTCGAGGCTACCGCCACGATCACGCGCAAGATGTTGACCTCTGATGATCAGAGGCGAATGGCTGAAGAGACCATTAAGAGTTTGGGCAGAGCAGCTTAGCAGTGTGCTGGCCTAAAGGAGAAACATGGCGGCTACGACATCTCAAGTCAGGCGCGCAGCGAAACGTTTGTACCGCTGGTGTGTAGTGAATGGGAAGGTTGAGGAAGGGCGTGCTCGGGCGGTTGTGCAACGAGTCCTTACGTCAAAGCGTCGCGGGTATCTCTCCGTGCTGGGTGAATTCAAGCGCCTTCTAACGATGGATTACGCCAGGCATACAGCGAAAATTGACAGTGCCGTTCCGCTGCAAATCGACCTGCAAGCCCGTATTAAGGAAGGCCTGACCCGGGTTTATGGAGACCCAATTCATGCCCAATTCGCGCAAAATCCGGATCTGATCGGTGGCATACGAATTCAGGTTAGCAGCGATGTCTATGACGGCACAGTGAAGTCAAGATTACAGGCACTCGCGGCGAGTTTTGGTATTCGCAGTACGTAAGAGAAGTCATCTCCCCGATTCGGCAGCCTCGGACCGCAATCGTACCGATTGGAGCGAAATACATATGCCCGGACTATTGGAAGAACTCGAGTCTCAAATTGCAGGCATCAAGGCCACGACCGCCAAACAGAATGTTGGTGTCATTCGTGAAGTGGGTGACGGAGTCGCTCGAGTGGAAGGTCTCAGCGACGCAATGCTCAATGAAATGCTGGACTTGGGGCACGGTATCACGGGACTCGCCTTGAATCTGGAAGAGACCGAGGTGGGAGTGATTGTTCTAGGCGACTACACAGTTCTCCAGGAAGGAGACGAGGTCCGTACGACCGGAAAGCTTCTTCAGGTTCCGGTTGGCATGGGCCTCTTGGGCCGCGTCGTGAACACCCTGGGAGAGCCCGTAGATGGAAAGGGGCCGATCAAAAGCGACGTCGCCTATCCAGTAGAAAGGATGGCCCCCGGCATTATTCGCCGCCAGGCTGTCAATCAGCCGGTGCAAACAGGCATCATGGCCATCGACGCCATGATCCCGATTGGGAGAGGCCAGAGGGAACTGATCATTGGCGACCGCTCTACCGGGAAGACCACGATTTGTGTTGACACAATAATTAGCCAAGCTCGTCTCAATCACTCAGCTCAAGCAAAGGCAGATAAAGATTATCGACCACTCTATTGCATCTACGTCGCGATCGGTCAGAAACAGTCGAATATCGCGCGCATTATCTCGGTCCTGGAACAAGAGGGTGCGTTGCCGTACACGATCGTTGTGGCTTCGCCAGCGTCCGATTCCGCGACCAATCAATATCTGGCTCCATTTGCGGGAGCCGCGATTGGCGAATGGTTCATGGACCACGGAATGGATGCTTTAATCATCTATGACGATCTATCGAAGCACGCTGTGGCGTATCGCCAGGTCTCACTGGTGCTAAAACGACCGTCGGGCCGCGAAGCTTATCCCGGTGACGTTTTTTATCTGCACAGCCGATTGCTCGAGAGAGCCGCGAGAGTCAGCGAGAAATATGGCAATGGTTCGCTGACGGCTCTTCCGATCATCGAAACCCAGGCCGGAGACGTTTCCGCTTACATTCCAACGAATGTTATTTCGATTACCGACGGCCAAATCTACCTGGAAACGGACCTCTTCTATCAGGGAATGCGCCCGGCTATCTCTGTCGGGCTGTCGGTCTCAAGAGTTGGTTCCGCGGCCCAGCTCAAGGCCATGAAGCAGGTCGCCGGGCAACTCAAGGGTGACCTCGCTCAGTTCCGGGAACTGGCGGCGTTCGCTCAATTCGGATCGGAGTTGGATGCCAAGACTCAAGCCCAGATCGACCGTGGCAAACGAATCATGGAGATTTTCAAACAACCGCAATTCAGCCCGGTTCCAGTAGAGACCCAAATTGCCGTCATCTGGTCGGTGCAAAACGGATATCTCGACGATGTGCCGGTGAACCGGGTGAAGGAATTCCAGGCGAAGCTGACCGAGTTCCTGAGTACCCGCAAGCCGGAACTGCTGCAGAAGATCTCCACGGAAAAGGCACTCAGCGCAGGCTTGTCAGCAGAAGTGAAGGCGGCGATCGAACAGTTCAAGGAAACTTGGAACTGATGGGTGTGAATTAATAAACGGGACCAGACGATGAATAGTCCTCGCGATTTGCGGCGCAGAATTCGGTCAGTCGGCAGCACCGCCCAGATCACCAAGGCGATGCAGATGGTGGCCGCTTCGAAAATGAGGCGAGCTCAACAGGCAGCCCTAGCGGGACGGCCCTTCGTGCAGATGATCTATCGCATTCAGCGCGAAGCCACTAGTCGCTTGGGTGAGTTTAGACATCCGCTGTTGGAAGTGCGCGAAGTCAAGAGACGTGGCGTGATCCTGATCGCGGCCGACAAGGGGCTGTGCGGAGCTCTCAACACGAATCTCTTTCGGCTCGCGAGCGAATTTGATCCGCAAACAACGATCTTTATCGCAGCCGGAAAGAAGGCAGCGCAGTTCGTTGCACGTACACGCCGGCAACTGGCCGCAGAATTTACGTACGCTGATACTCCACAATTCTCCGAAGCTCGAGCCCTTTCCGCTTTTGCCCGAGACCTCTTCTTGAAACGAGAGGTTGATGAGATTCAGCTGATTGCGACGCGTTTCGAAAACACCCTGACTCAATACCCAGTGCGCTTGGAGTTCCTGCCGATAGGCGAGATCAAGTCCCTGAAAATACCCGGTGCGAGGCTAGAGCAAGAGCTGACAGTCGATACGACGGAGACCNTGTTCGAGCCGAGTCCCGAGATGGTTCTGGAGTATCTGTTCTCGCATTACCTGGACATTTACGTATATCAGGTGATGTTGAATGCAAAAGCCAGTGAATTGAGCGCGCGCATGGTTTCAATGAAGAATGCGACCGATAACGCCGAGAATCTGATCAGGGATCTGAGCCTTGAGTACAACAAACTCAGGCAGGGCAATATCACCAAAGAACTTCTTGAGATCGCAGGTGGGCAATCCGAGTGAGGGGCGAACTATGCTGCAAGCGACTGCTGAATCAACCGTGAATGGACAAAAAGGTAAGATCGTAAAAGTGCTCGGTCCTGTTGTCGACATCGAGTTTCCGGAATCGTTGCCGGGAATCTACAACGCTGTTACCTGTGACTGCAAAGTGAATGGTGAGCCGGTCAGCATCATTCTTGAAGTTCAGCAGCATCTCGGCGACAAGTGGGTGCGCGCGGTTTCCATGTCCGGAACCGAAGGACTGAAACGAGGATTCGAGGTAACGGACACCGGCAAGCCGATTTCAATGCCGGTCGGCGATGCGGTCATGGGGCGAGTATTTGACGTGACAGGGAATCCGGTGGATGAGCGTGGGCCGGTGCTGGCGGACACATACTATCCCATTCACCGTGCGTCGCCCCCACTGGTCGAGCAATCGACGTCTCCTCAGGTTCTACCCACCGGGATCAAAGTAATCGACCTGATCTGCCCTTTCATGAAGGGTGGAAAGGTTGGAGCATTCGGCGGCGCCGGAGTTGGCAAGACGGTTGTCATCATGGAGTTAATCAATAACATTGCCAAGCTCCATGGCGGAGTCTCGGTGTTCGCGGGGGTTGGTGAGCGCACCCGCGAGGGCAGTGACCTCTATCGTGAGATGTCTGAAGCGGGTGTTATCCGGCAGGATGATCTCTCGAAGTCGAAGATCGCTCTTGTGTACGGGCAAATGAATGAACCTCCCGGCGCGCGCCTGCGTGTCGCGCTTGCAGGCCTGGCGATTACTGAGTATTTCCGTGATGAAAAAAACCAGGATGTTCTACTCTTCATCGACAACATCTTCCGCTTTTCTCAAGCTGGCTCCGAAGTTTCGGCCCTGCTCGGCCGAACCGCGAGCGCAGTCGGCTATCAGCCGACTCTTGCCGCCGAGATGGGTGCGTTGCAGGAGCGCATCACCTCCACGAAGAAAGGCTCGATCACTTCGTTTCAGGCAGTTTATGTTCCTGCCGACGACTTGACCGACCCAGCTCCTGCGACAACGTTTGCACACCTTGACGCCACGATCGTTCTCGAACGCTCGATTGCGGAATTGGGAATCTATCCGGCAGTGGATCCGCTAGCGTCGACATCTCGCGCTCTAACCCCAGAAATCGTGGGCCAGGAGCATTACGAAGTTGCACGAGGAGTGCAGAAGGTCCTGCAGCGGTTCAAAGATCTTCAGGACATCATTGCGATTCTTGGAATGGATGAGCTTTCACCCGAAGATAAGCTGACCGTGTTTCGGGCTCGTAAGATTCAACGTTTCTTGAGTCAACCCTTTAGCGTGGCCCAAGTGTTTACCGGCCGCGAGGGGAAACAGGTTCCGGTGGCGGAGACAGTTCGCGGCTTCAAAGAGATCCTCGAAGGCAAGCATGATGATGTCCCGGAGGGCAACTTCTATATGAAGGGCCCCATAGAGGAAATTAGATAGAGTCAAAGATTGGTTCTGGCGGCCGACAGTCCGAAGCCTAGGAGTACGCAGAACATGTCGAACACCATCAAACTCGAAATATCGACACCTGAGGCCATGGTGTACTCCGACGATGTCGAAATGGTTACGATCCCCGGTGTGGAAGGTCAGATGGGGCTTCTACCCCAACATACCCGTTTGATGACGTACCTGGTTCCGGGAGAGATGATCGTTCGCAAGGACGGACATGACCAGTTCATGGCGGTTGGCGAAGGTCTCGTCGAAGTGACCAACACCCGGGTCTCGATCGCAACGAATATGGCGATCGCGGCTGAAAAGATTGACGAAGCTACCGTAGAAGAAGCTCGTCAGCGAGCCGCCGCCCGTCTCAAAGAGAAGTTGTCTTCCGAAGAGGTGGCATCGGTCAACGCCTCTCTTGCACGTGCGGTTGCCCAGTTGAACGTCAAGCGGCGTCGGCGTTGAACGTCCGGAATACGAGGACTCTCAGGAGTAGGTCGCTTTATGTATAAAGAAGATACAAACAGGGGTGCCCCTAACCTGCTCCATGACTTACAGCCGCCCTGCACACGAAATCACCGTTTTGTCAGCGCCGCGTTTTTAAAGAGCATCTAACTGGCCATAAACACCGGAGATACCGACTCTCCTGATCCTCACCAATTTCGCTCTTTCTGCGTGACCTTGCCAACTGAATACAAGGAACGATCTGTAAGACTTGCCAGTATTCGATCCCAGCGATTGCGCCCGATGATGTATTCAATCCTCTCTTGAGAACCGAGGGTACAAGTGCAAATGCCCAAGATGGGGCGAATCCTCCAAATTCTCGGTTGAGGGCTTATCGATATCGCATTTCCAATTCAGTCGTCCGTTTCGGATCATGGAGGAATACAGATGAAGAGCGTTAAAGCAATCCAGTTGGGAATCATACTAATGCTTCTCGCATTGACTGCAGCGGCACAGGAGTTTCCCAGATATGAATTAGGCCTTGACTACTCGTTTGCCCGTTTTGCACCAAGTGCTTCTTATACTCAGGGGCACAGCCTTAACGGAGGCGGTGGCTCATTCGTTATCAACATCAATGAATTTCTCGGGATCAAGGCAGATTTCCAGGGGTACCAGAGCACCACGAACAACTTCCACATCCCGGTAAATCCCGTTTTCCCTGGAGGCGCATCGGGCACAGTTTCCGGTGACTTGTTCACCTACATGTTCGGCCCGCAACTGAAAGTTCGAGCGCATGGACTTCACCCGTTCGGCCATCTACTGTTCGGCGCCGCGCACAGCAACGTGTATGCCAATGCCTTCAAGCAGATCTGTCAGCCGGTCTCGGGCACTTGCTCGTTTAACAAAACTCCAGCGGAGGACGCCTTCGCTATGGCCTTCGGCGGAGGAGTCGACATACCTATCGGCAAAACATTTTCGTTCAGGCCAGCAGAGGTTGACTATTTGTTGACCCGGTTTACGAATCAGTTTGCGAACACGAATCAGAGCAATTTCCGCTACTCCGCAGGTGTGGTGATCAATCTCCATCACACCAGCTACTAGCGTGTAAGCCCTGGTCTTTTAAAGGCTGCGCTTCTTAATCCCAGAAGCATCATTGGCGTTTGGAACACCAGCGGATCGCAATGGAATAAGGCGGCTGTTTCTGAATTCGTGGGGCGACGGAATGTATTCGAACCACAGCCGCCCTAGCCTTGAAGATTGACCGGAGGAAAACGTAGAGCAAATACAGTAGATTCTAAAAATCGTGTAAGAGAAGCACCGAGTGCAAATAACAATCTGCTGTGATAGGATTTTTGCGTCTTGCTGGGGTGACAGCCGCAATGGCGCGGACAATCGGTGCCTCTATCCTCCTTATTTCCTTGGGTTTAATCAATTTCCTTTCCTTGAATCCTCAGGCTTTTTCTCAGACTCAAAGAGGTTTTCCGAAAGATTCCCCGCCTGCAAGAGTTGCCGCTTTTGACAGTCCGGTCTCCGAGGCACGGACTCGACAAGGGCCCCTTCGCATATCCGTCGATCTTGTGCTCGTCCCAGTTACAGTCACGGACGCACTCAATCATCCCCAAACAAATCTAAGTCGTGAAGATTTCACGATTTACGAAAGCAATCAGCCGCAAAAAATCCGCTACTTCTCAACCGAGGATTCCCCGATTTCGGTCGGCCTGCTCCTGGACATCAGTGGCAGTATGCGCGAGAAAATTGATACCGAACGGGCCGCCGTCGAGCAGTTTTTCAGGAATGCAAACCCCGAAGACGATTACTTCGTCATCACGTTCAACAACAAACCCCAGGTACTGTCAGACGTGACTCAATCCACCGCCAGTATAGAGACCGAACTCGGCCTGGTACAGCCGAGTGGTTCTACGGCACTACTGGATGCTGTGTATTTGGGAGTATCCAAGTTGCGCAACGCACATTACTCGCGCCGTGCTCTCGTCATTATCAGCGATGGCGCCGATAATGCGAGTCGTTACAAAATGAAAGAGATCAAGAATCTCATAGCGGAATCGGACGTCTTGGTTTACGCGGTTGGCATCTTCGGGACCAGCCCATTTAAGGCATTCGAAGAAGTCATGGGAGAACGATGGCTGAGACTTATGACCGATGTCACCGGAGGCCGGACCACCACGGTGAAGGATATCAACAAGCTCCCTGAAGAATGCGCGCTCCTCAGTCGCGAATTGCGAAGTCAGTATTTATTGGGATATCAACCCATTGATCGGGTGACTGATGGGAAGTGGCGGAAAGTCAAAATAACAGTCAAAGATCCATCGGACACGGACCCACTGCGCTCTCACTACAGAAAAGGTTACTACGCAAATCCCTGAGCTGTCGGCGCTCAGCGTCAGCGATTCTCGACCTAACAGTCCCTTAAAACAACAGCGAAGAAATCAAAGTCCACAACTGTGCTTTCTGGCAGTCGTGCGCCGAAAGACACGCCGATACCCTTGCGCGTGAGCACGCTTTGGGATGATCGATCCCAAAGCGGAGGAAGGGGGTCCCATGGAATTTGGCAAATCTATATCCTTGGAAGTGCATGAGCCTGGGGCCACGCTACGACGAACCGCTCTTGTTGTCGGCCCTGATCCAGAGCTAGCAATACAAGTTGCATCTATCCTGGCGACTTGGGAAGTTGATCGCGCGCCGAGCAACGGCGAAGCATTGGCGATGCTTAAAGCCAGAAATTTCGATTTGGTGGTAACTGGCGAAAACACTTCCGGCGCTGATGATCTCAAATTGCTTCGACAAATGAGAAAGGTCAGAGCACATACTCGATTGCTCATTCTCACCAGCGAGAGCACTCCCGAGGACGTCATTGCATCCATGCGTGAAGGGGCCTTTAGCTATTTCTCAACACCGTATTCAAAAGGGTCGCTTGCCGAGATGATTCGGTTGGCTGCGGACGGTCCGTGCTGGGACGACGGGATCGAAGTTCTCTCGGCTACGCCGGCATGGATCCAACTGCTGGCGAGTTGTGACAGGCCTACTGCAGACAGACTCCTCCAGTTCTTTCACGAAATCGTCGATCTGCCCGAGCCGGAAAGAGAGAGCGTCGCCACTGCCTTCCGCGAAATGCTCCTGAACGCAATTGAGCATGGGGGGCATTTCGATCCCAAGCAATTTGTCGAGATCTCTTATCTTCGAGCTCAACACGCGGTGATGTGCCGTGTAAAGGATCCCGGAGAGGGGTTCTCTTTCGAAGAGATCAAGCATGCTGCGATCTCCAATCCTCCCGATCAGCCTCTCCGACACCAGGAATATCGCGATGCCCGGGGGCTCCGTCCGGGGGGATTTGGTGTTCTCATGACCAGCAGATTGGTGGATGAACTCATTTATGGGGAACGAGGCAATGAAGTGCTGCTGATCAAGTACTTGAATGTCGGGAGCCTGCAAGAGAACAGTTAATTGGCAGTGTCGTCTGCCCGCGCGTCTTCAGTTCGATCCAAATCCCCAATTTCGTTTGAGCCGAAACAAACTTATGCTCGTTTCGTGTCTTGATGAGCGAGACCTGACAGTGTTGACAGTATAAGACCGGGTCCTGGAACCATAGGCTCTAAACGGGCGTACCAGAACGCTCAGACGGGCTAAGCCGTCGCTCTTGAGGGGAAATATGCGTGGACTTTTCGTGGTGGTGCTGACTTGTCTTGCGACTGACATGGCTATTTGCCAAACAGACTCGCCCAAGTACCAACCGGGAACTATCGTTGCGGTCGAGCGACACCAAAATGCGTCGTCCGATTCAAGCGCAGCGACTAAATATGATGTCTCGGTACGAATCGACGACACTGTGTATGTCGTCCTGTACACTCCGCCGTATGGCTCAAACACAGTTGAATATTCTCCTGGTATCGAACGTCTCTTCAGCGTTGGACCTGAGACGCTGCGCTACCCTGAACATGAGGGTTACGCAGAACTGCCGATCCTCCGCACAACCAAGCTTCCCCAGGAGCCTGCAATCGTCTGGTCCAAAGCCCCCGGTCAATACTTCAGCATGAAGATGAAGAATCTGTGTGAGAACCTGAACTTGAGCGAAGAACAGCAGTCGAAAATAAAGCCCATTGCCGAGCAGGAGAGCGCCGAAGCTGGACACGTGATCTTTACTCCCGTTGTGTCTCGTAAGGAAAGACTTAGTCAGTGGGAAAAGATCGTGCGTGCATCCGACGCAAAAATGAAACCCATTCTGACGGATGCCCAATGGCTTAAGCTGCAGGATATTCGCAAAGATCAGAAACGTGAGCTGAAGGAATTGATCGCCAAGAAGGACGAAGCAGAGCGGAAGTGACAGCCATTGTCAGACGTATAGCCGACTGCTTTGTGCCTTTTTGTCCCATACGCGTAGTCGAGTCTGCGCTCGAAGGCTCGCTTCAAAGCGAAAACGAGTATTGGACTGAGTCTAAGCTACGCTCTTAGCGGATGCTGCTCGGGAATTGGAAGGCTGACGGGATCCGTTCACTGTGTCGTCTGTGAAGTACAAAGTCTGAGACGGGAAGGCCAGTGCAGTTCCGGCCTTCTCGACAATATCAATGATTTCGAATAGAAACCTCTCCTGAGTCCCAAGAAACTCGGCCCAATCGATCGCGTAAACATAGGCAAAGATCTCCACATCTAGCGAAAAGCTGCCGATGCGAATGAAGCGGGCACGAATTGATGCAGATTCAACATTGCGTTGTTGACCCAAAAAACCTCGTACTTCACATAATACGGAACGCAGCTGCGCCGGTGTGGTTTCATAACGTAGTCCGATGATCGGATGAAACCAGAACTTATCCCTGACGGATATCGTCTCCAGCCGCATCCCTGCAATTTGTCCGTTGGGCAGGCTCACAATGGTGCGATCGAGGGTTCGAATCCGTGTCGAGCGCAATCCCACATCCTCAACAGTCCCTTGAACATCTCCCAGGTTTAAGAAGTCTCCTACTCTGACTGCCTCATCTGCGATTAGGGAAATCCCTCCAATGACATTTTCCAGTGTTTTCTGCGCGGCGAGCGCGACGGCTATACCGCCCACACCGAGGCCTGCCAAAGCCGCGGTCATTTCAACACCAAAGTGGTGAAGAACAAAAAGAAAGCCGGCGAATAGAAGAAGTCCATCGATTGTTCGACGGAGGAGTCGCAGCACGGAGGCAGATCCGCTCATTGACGGTCGACGTTCGACCAAGTATCGTTCTACCGAACGGTTCAAAAGTAAGAGCCACCAGATGCAGGCAATAAGAGTGATCGATAACGCGGTCGTGGACCAAAATTGACGAGCTAGGAGAGGCAGAGCGATACTCTGCAGCAAAAGATAGATGGCTCCGGCGACGAGGAGTAACCGCAGCGGGACCCGTAGAACCTGTGGGTTCTTCAGGCTGGGATCATGCTTTATCCGACGCCTTACTCGACCGAGTCCCCACCCAAGCGCACGATTCAAGAGCCCGGTTGATATATACAGCAACGGCAATCCAAGAAATAACGCGAGCCATTCATAAAGTGGAACACTGATGACGCGCGTATTTACGAGAAATCCCGGCAGGAATTCTTCGACCGCCGGCGTAGTCAATTCCTGAAACACAGCAGGAATTGAGGTCAGTGTTTTCCGCGAAAATAACCAGACTTTCCCTGCTTTACCCCGATCGACCCTTTCGACGACGATGTCCAGTGGGCCGTCAGCGGTCTCGATGATTCCAATTGAGTCCTCGTCTGGCTTGAGCGGATCCGGAATAGAGCCCTCGGGTTTATCGCTGATTTGATTTAATCGTGCGGGAAGTCTTCGGTTCAATACCACCGCGAGTTGCCGCGCCAGGTTGGCGGAGTCGCCGCCCCTGAGGGGAGTATTTAAGTACAGCGCAGCGACTTCGGTATTGTCTTTTCTCTCGGCGTTGAGAAATCCCAAAACGGTTCCACGGGGTGTCGCACGTCCCAGCGTATCCTTAGGGGGCTCGGCTTGGGCCGGAGGCGTTGGGTTCGTCGGGGTGACAGTTTGGCACCATACGACTCCGGGCAAAAGCACGCAAAGACAGATCGCGAACAGTACTCGATTGGCTTTGCAAGAACAGGCCGGAGTTTTCATAACGATTCCTGACGAAGCGGTCTGCCGATCTTCAAGGCCGAGCTGATTTGCTACGGAGAAACTTGCTCACCACGCAGAGATATCCCCTCTCACAATGCACACGCTAAGCGGTCAAAGGTGTCCCCGACACTGTCAGAAGTGACAGAAACAACTCCTCTCAAAGAATTCCTCCACGCTTGATTTTCGTGAGCAAATCGTATTGCGTGTGGGCGATGAGGCCCAAATGATCTGTCCGCCCGATTGCATCCAGCAGCGACAGGTTATCCTGCCGGTTTTGACAGCTGACGAATCAAATAGACATCACTAAAGTACGCTCTGAGAGTCCGAATGATCGGGAGGGGCCTCCCCGATTCGGAAAACCTTCGCCCGCTGGATGGGCAGATTAAACACTCGAATGTCCCCCGTTGTTGATTCAGTGGGAGTGAGCTCATGAATTCGAAACGATTTTGTGAAAGTTTCCGGCTGGTTGTGGCGATCGTTTGTGTGTTTGCCCTGATGCCCGGAGAATCGTTAGCATTCGCATCGCAGCAACAAGCGCAGTCGTCAACCGCGAAACAATCGTCCAAGATTCCGCCTGACCAACTCGATTCATTGGTAGCGCCGATTGCCCTCTATCCCGATCCATTGCTCGCTCAGGTCTTGGCGGCAGCCACCTATCCCTTGGAGATCATCCAGCTACAGCAGTGGTTGGAAAAGAACAAGAATTTGAAAGACAAAGCCCTGTCTGATGCAGTCGCGAAACAACCATGGGATCCAAGTGTGCAAGCTCTGGCCGCGCTACCCGAAGTCGTCAAACGATTGGCGGATGATCTCCAGTGGACCGCTGATCTGGGCAATGCATTCCTCGCGCAGCAATCGGATGTGATGGACGCGGTTCAGCGTATGCGCAAGAAGGCGCAGGACAAAGGCAATCTGAAATCCAGCGAACAACAGAAGGTGGAAACACAAGTCATCGAAAATAAAAGCGTCATTGTGATTCAACCGGCAAGCCCGGAAATCGTCTACGTGCCTTCCTACAATCCAGTGGTAGTGTATGGCGCCCCCATTTATCCATACCCACCCATCTACTATCCCCCGCCTGGATACTACGCTGCTGGCATCGCAATTTCGTTCGGCGTTGGAGTCATGATGGGCGCCTTCTGGAGTGGCGGCTGGGGTTGGGGTTGTGGATGGGGTGGCAACAACGTGTACATCAATAACAACAACAACTTCAATCGAAACACCAATATCAATCGCGGTGCCCGTCCCTCGAATCCCATAGCAGGCGGTGGGCGAGGCAACCTTGGTGGAGCAGGTGGAGTCGGTGGTGTAGGTGGAGCAGGTGGAGTTGGCGGCGTCGGTGGAGCAGGTGGAGTGGGCGGCGTCGGTGGAGCAGGC
>AP72_2010_repI_A100DRAFT_1000006_pt1 | contig 34036 bp, 36 predicted proteins | sample AmaPasrepliIA100_FD_9193 | JGI IMG/M metagenome (IMG submission 9193)
TTCCCATTCGGCGGGCATCCGATAGCCAAGTGCAGCGGGAACGGTTTCAACCGATGTCGTCGGCGCCTTATTTTTTCTTCTTGTAGATGGCGACATAGCATTCCAAGGTTTTGATCCTGGGGGGAGGCGAGGTCTTGTAAGCGTCGGTGAGGAGATAAGTGCCGCCCATCTGCTGGAGGCTGATTTCGCGCACGAACCGTGGAGAATTCTGGTCGCAGGAATGTTCCCGAAGCGCGTCGGCGGTCAGGGGCTGAGTTCCATCGAAATATTTGGGTTCGATCTGGCTTGTGCCCGAATTGGAGAACACCACTTTCACATACTTGTTTTTCTTTTTCGTGCTGTTTGTCTCCAGTACGACAATTTCCTCATTTTGCTGAAGGTTCGCGGACTTGGAGGTGTGTTTGAGCAGATCGTAGGCGACGATCTTGCCGGTTAGTTTGGGGGTTTTGGCAAAGGCTATAAGAGTCAACAACGCGATGGTAAGCGCAGTCAGTATTACCTGGTTGTTTCTGGGCAATGGAAATTCCTAGTCCAGCAATCGATTTGTAATCGGAGCATAGGCGTCGATCCGTCTGTCGCGGAGGAACGGCCAGTTGCGGCGGATGTCTTCGAGCGCTTTCAAATCGACATCTCCCATCAGTATCTCCTCACGATCGTGAGATCCTTCCGCCAACACGCGGCCGAAGGGATCACAGAAGAAGGATCCACCCCAGAACTCGAGACCCTGACCGGGGGCCGATTTGCCGCGCACATTGCCGGTTTCGAAACCGACTCGATTCACAACCGCCACATAGACTCCGTTGGCGATTGCGTGGGCGCGTTGAATCGTGCGCCATGCGTCGTGTTGGGCGACGCCGAATTCCGCCTTCTCGGCCGGATGCCAGCCGATGGCAGTCGGATAAAACAGAATGTGAGCTCCCTGCAGAGCCGTCAGACGAGCGCCTTCGGGATACCACTGATCCCAGCAGACGAGAGTTCCTAGTCTTCCCGCGCTGGTATCGAGGGCACGAAAACCAAGGTCTCCGGGCGTGAAGTAGAACTTTTCGTAGTAGAGCGGGTCATCAGGTATGTGCATCTTGCGGTACAGACCGCGCAGGGAGCCGTCGGCGTCGAAAATTGCCGCCGTATTGTGATAAACGCCGGCGGCGCGCTTCTCGAACAGCGAAGCGACCAGAACAACACCGTTGCTACGCGCGGCCGCAGCCAGTTTTTCGCTGCTGGGACCCGGGATAGGTTCGGCGAGGTCGAAAAGAGCGTGGTCTTCGCGCTGACAGAAATATTGCGTTTGAAAAAGCTCGGGAAGGCACACCACTTTGGCGCCCCTTCCGGCAGCATCGCTGATGCGAGTCAAGGCTTTTTCGAGATTCTGTTCCGGTTCCGGTCCGCATGACATCTGGACCAGCGCTACGCGGAATTTGGCAGGCGGCACTCGTTCGTTCCTCTGGATCAATATAGCAAAACTGGCTTGCTGCTCCTGGCTTCTAAGCTTCTCGGTCGTCCGATTCGACTGAATGGGTGAAAGCTTGTTTCTGACCGCGGAGATCGCTTGAGAAAATCCGCAGAGGCCGCAGAGAAAATCAACGACCCGATTGCTGCGATAGGGCACGAGCCAGGCGAGGGTTATTTGCAGTCAATTTTTCGAGACGCTGCATCACCTCCGGTGTGGGCATCGAACGGGCGATTGCTTCCAATGCACGCTCTGCGTCCGATGATTCGGACTTCACTTGGTCCAGAAGAAATTCAATCGCGGCATCCTGTCGGGTTAGAGCGATCGCAGAGAGCAGGACGGAACGGAACCACGGGTCAGGAGAATCATCCAGGCCCTTGCGTAAGACATCGAAGGACTCCGGCGAGTGTGTCGCAGCGATTGCTAACGCGGCCTCACCAGAAGCGTCATCGCCTCTGGACAAGAAGCCGGCGACCCACGGGATGGCTGATACTCCTTCCAGACGGAGAACGCCGCCATAACACGCTCCCAGCACCTCGGGTTCGTCTTTGCCGAGCGTGGCCCGCAACCGGAGCAGCAAGCTTGCTGAGGGAGAGCCCACTTGTTCGATAGCTCGTGCCGCTTCGGAGCGAACTGTTTTATCCGAATCTGCCAAGAGGTCGACAAGATATCGGAGAAGGTCGTCGTTCGTCAGAGCCCGGCATTGGACCAGGGCTAAGGCGCAGGTTGCGCGCAGGGTTCCGGCGGTGTCTGAGCGGCCTCCCCACACGGCCTCAAGTTGCGTGTGACGCATGCCGCGCAGAAAGACTTCCGGTTCCTGATACTCGAACTCTGCCAGTGCACGACTGATGGCGTTCTTGGCCCAACATTGGGGGTCCGACTTCTCCGGATTGCTGAAAAAGCGATCAAACGCCTCCAATAAGGTGGGAGTCAGATCCTGCAGATTGAATTCGCGGGCGAGATCGGCAGCCTTGGCGACTATGAAGTTGTTCTTGTTGGTAAGCGCCTGTCGCAGTTGAGCCAAGCGGTCTTGCTCCGAAGCTTCCCGCAACGCTTCCAGAGCGGCGATCTGTTGTTCGAATTGGCGTTTACCCGACATTACAGAAAGTTTACCGCGGGGTGGGCAAGATGTGCCCCTACAGCGACCATCCCACATGGTTTAAGGCCACTGTTCGTTCGTGGTGCTGTCTAGCGTGGCGCCTTTTAACATCGTTCCTGTAAAGTATTGGGTCGACACAAAAACAGATTGAGAGTGGAGGTTGGATTTGAAACAGGGCAATGGCAATTCGCACGGACGCAACGCGAAGGGTGATGGCACAGACCGCAAACTGCACAACCCTGTTGAGGATCGTCTGGTTCCATTGGAGCCCCTTGATCTCGGCAAAATTTCGTCGATTGATGGCTTAGTCCGGGCCATGGCGAAGACCGCGTTTACGGGGCGTCAACTTGGCGAAGCAGCTGACGTGCTGGAAGCCATGGCGCTTGATGACGACGCATTCGTGGTGATGACTCTTGCCGGTGCCATGACAGTAGCCAAGCAGGGGTTGATCATAGCCGAGTTGATCGATCGCGGCATTGTGAATGCGATCGTCTCGACGGGAGCACTGATGGCCCACGGACTGGTCGAGGCAACTGGGCGAGCCCACTTCCGTGCAAATCCTGAGGTTTCTGACGAAGAGCTTTACGAACAGGGCTATAACCGCGTTTACGACACACTGGAGCCGGAACAGAACCTCGACGATGTCGAGGAAGTCATGTCTGCCGTGCTCGAAGCCTGGGATCACAACGAAGTCATGTGCTCGTACAAGCTGAACCATGCGATCGGAGCATACTTGTCGAAACACGCGGAGGGCCAGCGGGGAATCCTGAAGTCGGCTTACGAGAAGGGAGTCCCTGTTTTTGTTCCGGCATTCAGCGATTCGGAACTCGGTCTCGATACGGCATTAAACAATCGGCTTAGAGAGTCGACCGGAAGACACAAGATCCGATTTGATCCGTTTGAAGACTTGGAACATTTTGCCGCAACCTTGTTGCGTCAGAAGAAGCTGGGGATTTTCACTATCGGTGGCGGCGTGCCACGGAACTGGTCGCAGCAATTTGGACCGTTCTGCGAGTTGCGCCATCGGCGCCTGGGAGAGAACGTGCCGCTGAAGCGCTACCACTATGGGCTGCGAATTTGTCCGGAGCCGGTGTATTGGGGAGGACTATCTGGGAGCCCCTACAGCGAAGCGATCTCATGGGGGAAATTCGTGCCGCCTTCCGAGGGAGGCATGTTCGGGGAGGTCTTTGTCGATGCCACGGTCGGCTTGCCGGTTATCGTAGCGGCGGTATTGGAGAGACTTGAGAAAGGAAAGAAAGGCTCGCGCAAGGGCGCCAAAGCGACCGCCAAGAAGTAAGCGACCATCCCTCGATCAACGAGATATGTGAGCCCTCGGCCTTATCCGAGCGCTTCAGTAGCCTCGGGTTCCTCGGTCTGGCCGTTCTTTACTCGACGATATAGCGGCGCAAGGATGCTATTTTCAAGTACTTCTGATTCAGCCTGAAACCAGTCCTGCAAGTCTTGCCCCTCGGTCTGCCCACGCTTCTCATAGAGCTGCTGGGCCCGCGATCGAACCTTGCGCTCGACCATTTGCAGCATCAGGGCCTGCTGCTTCTTTCTACGTGTCTGAATGTCCACCGTTACTGTTCCCCCATTATTCACTTGCAGTTTCTATTTTAGACGATGGGTGTTAACGGAAGATTACATCGGGCTTATCATGATGGTTACCAAAGTGCCAATGTTCAGGTGGACTTTGATCTAAATGCAAAGCGAGAAAAGCCGTGTAACCTCCCGCGAAATTCCGACTCTATGATGTTGGGAGGAATGGGATGGCCAGCGCGGCCTTACTGCAACAGGCGAAAAATGAAGAATGGAGCGACGAGCAGGTAGTCGACCGCGTGCTGGCTGGTGACACCGCTCTTTACGAACTCCTAATGCGCCGTCACAATCAACGTCTTTACCGCGTTGCGCGGGCTATTCTGCGGGATGACGCCGAAGCTGAGGACGTCATGCAGGATACATATGTCCGCGCCTATCAAAACCTCGGTAGGTTTGAGGGCAGGGCCAAGTTCTCGACCTGGCTAACCCGAATTGCGGTGCACGAGGCATTGGCGCGGTGTCAGAAGCGCTCCCGGTTTCAATCGTTAGACGATTCCAATTCCCAGTATGGAGACGTCATGAACGCTGTCACATCGTCAGACCGCAGTCCCGAACAGAAATCCTACGACATGGAACTTTCTGGAGTGTTGGAGAAAGCCGTGCTTTCGCTGCCGGACGACTACCGCACGGTGTTCGTGCTGCGCGATGTCGAGGGCATGAGCACCGAGGAAACCGCCCAATCTCTCAACCTGACTCAGGAAAACGTCAAGGTGCGTTTGCATCGTGCACACGCAAAACTGCGTAAGGAGTTGTACGCCGCGGTCGGAGCGACCGCGGCACATTGCTTCCAGTTTCATGCTGTACGCTGCGACCGCGTGGTAAAGGGCGTGTTCAACACTCTAGGATGGACCTAGGCAGGTCCGAGTCCGGATCCACTAGTCGAAAATCAAGACGGCCGATGCGATCACGGTGGTCCACAGGCCGCGCTTGTCGCCTACCGCCGATTGTGTGACATTCGCCGTCCGAACGATCTTGTTGGAAAGCCGGTAGATCTGTTTTTTCTCGTCCCAGGATCGGTCCGGGTCAAACTCGACATTTAGCGTAGTGGCAAGCATCTCTGCGGCCAGTTCTTCGGCGTATTCTCCCGCAGCGTCTTCCGTCTCGCCGAAGGAGTGATGTTCACTGAGGTATCCGTAGGTGTTACGGTCGGCCGGAATGGCTACGCCGATGGAGGAAGCCAGCAAACGATGCGGCTCGCGGGTTGAATTCTCGGCCACGACGGCGAAGACGACCTCTCCCGGATGGAGATACTTCACGCCCTCCTTGCGGGCGAGCAGTTTGCAGTTCGGCGGGAAAATCGACGAGACTCGAACCAGATTCTGGGCAGCGATGCCCGCATCGCGTAATGCCAATTCAAAAGACGTCAACCGCTCACGGTGTTTCCCCACGCCTTTAGTGAAGAAAATCCGCTTCGGAACCATGTCTTTGCCCAATTCGCCTGTCCCTCCAGAGAAGAATATTTCGATTGTGGAAAGGCACAATCTAACACAACGGTATGTAAACAAAATATGAATTTCGGGCGAGGGGGAAAAATTAAGCGGGGGCAGGAGCCCCCGCGATTGCCAACCGAGCGCCGGAACTGAGAGAAACAGACTTCAGTCAGCTTTGACTGAGTTGACCGTGATCGTATTGTCTTTTTCGGTTCCGGTCACCGTGACTTTGGCGCCAGCCTGCTTATCCAGAGTGGCCAAAGCGGCCTTGTCGGTGGTTTCCAGGGTGTAGACCTTGTCTCCCACGACGAGGGCGTACTTGGATCCTTTGTTAACGCAACCGCGCGTACACTCCGCGGCGGGCCCCATGTGCTTGGCGCCACACATCGCGTCGCTCACTGTTCCCGTGAAACTCTTTCCCGCGGCGAAGGCGGAAGAAACGGTAAGTCCGGCGATCATCAGCGGGGTTATCAGCAAAAGTCCAGCGTTCCGAATTCGGACATTCATCAAGGAGTCTCCTTTTTGGTGCGAGGCGGCGCAAGCGTGCGACCACTGGGTCGCAGGCCTCAGATGTAAAGATGGTACTACGTTGAAAAAGTTACAACACTGCGGGGAGAAGAAAAAAGCGGAGGTGCACGGGCGTGCACCTCCGCGCGGATGCCCGGTTCGAATCAGGGGGGAGGGCCCGGGCAAAACCAAAATTTCTGTCACGCAAAATCGGAAAGAGGTAGCCCTTGGCAAGCGGAATCAACCCGAGTGAGCGGCACGTCATCCCCAAGAAAGCGCTCCACACGCGGGATTCGAGATACCCGGTCGCGGACGGCTCAGGCGTCCAGTACTGTTCCGTCGGCGACCGGGTCCCCGCGTGAGAAAGACGGGTTAGAGTAACTCGCAATCGATTTGCTTGATTAGCCGGATGAGATTTGTTCCAAAAACCGAACAAAGTGATGGAGGGAGGCCTTATTTTGGGGCTTTCACTGAGTAAATGAGGTCGACATCGACGGTTTTGTCGCGGGTGTTCGCTGTGACGTGGGGCGAGACGTCCCAGTCCAACCCGGAAGGAAGCAGTTTATGGGCCGCAGGAAGGTACTCACTTAAGTAAGTGGCATCGTACACATCGCCGGGTCGCAACTTCCATGCGTTGCGCAGTTTCGCCGTCAGGCTGTTATCGAGTCCGCGAAATTCGAGCTCACCCATGTGGTATTCGTTACCCTCGCTCACATTGAGATGGATCAGCACGCTCGAGGTCGGGTCATCGAATTCGGCTTCGGCCTTAATGGTCGCCGAGACATACCCTTTGGAACCATAGAGCTTCTGCACATCTTTCAAGTTGTCGCCAACGCGCACCGTATTAGCAACCTCGCCGGGCTGGGCCCGGACCATTTTCTGCAGGGCGTCGGTAGGAAACTGTTTATTGCCGGACCACTCGAGCCCTTTGATCTTGTATTGCAGTCCGGCTGTGACAGGATAGACCACATCGACGATCGTGAGGTTGCGAATGCCTTCTCCAGTGTCGGTCGAGGGCTTCTTCACAACCTTCGGCTGTGGCTCGCCGAACGCCGCTTTCAGATATCCACGGGCGTGGTAAACGGGGAGCAGTTGGTGCTCCACGAGCGCATTCAAGACGCTCCTGGAATACTCGCGGTCGAAGACGCGCCGAGCCGCCTCTTTGAGCGCCGGTAAATCTGCGTCGCTCGCGCCCGCGAATTCGAGGTTGCGGATCTGAATGACAACTTCGGAGATCCGATACACGATCGAATCGAGGGGACCATTGGCCTTTCCCGCGCGCTCGTATTCGACGTTGCCGGGGATGGCATTTTCCACCAGCAAGGCCTGCAAGACGTCGGAAACGCGGTCAGGCAAATTCCCAGAGAGCGGCAATTCGCCGTTGAACATCGGAGCACGTTCCTTGATGCGCTTCAGAAGTTCTTCGTCGGAGAACCAGACGAAATCCTCAAAACGTACCGGCACGAATTTTTCAGCATCTGTGACCTGGAGAACGAGCTTGGTTCCAGCAGAGGAAGAATACGAATAGTTGTACTCAATGTTGGTGAATACACCTATGTCGCCAAGCCGGCGCGAAGCCTTTTTGAAATCTTCTTCGACCACCGTGGTACCGATCTGAAGTCCACTGGCGGCGATGACATCGGCTTCCGAGTAGTGTTTGCTTCCGGTCACCTTGACCGAACTGAGTTGTCGCATTGCAACCGGAAGACGGTCGAAGGAACTTCCTGCCGATTGGGAAAGGGCTAGCGCGGCAGCCGTTGCGACAATGAGCCACAGGGTGAACCATTTGGAAAATTTCGTCATCGGCTGGGCGTGGGCACCAATTCTTGCTCGGACTTGTGCTTTACGGCAATGTCGATAAAGGCCAGAGCCGCACGACTCAGGGCTTTGTCTTTGCGGAACACCAGGGCCAGATCGCGGCGGACCTGCGCATCGGCAATTGGAACAGCAGCAAGCACTCGGGCCCGAACGTCTTCTTCGACGTTAGAGCGGGCAATGAAGCCGATACCGACGTCGGCGGCAACGAAGCGCTTCAGCAGTTCACTAGAGTCAAGCTCCATGGTGAAGTTGGGCTTCAGGCGCCGCTCGTGGAATAACTGCTCGATGGCGTCGCGCGTGTGACCTGCCTTGGGAACGATCAAAGGAAACTTGCTTGCGTCGGCGATCGTCGCGGACTTCACTTTCCCAAGCGGATGCTGCGGCGGCGCGATCAGAATCAGTGCATCTCGATGGATGAGCACAACCGTCAGACGGTTGTCATTCACGGGCAGGGAAATTACCCCAAAATCAACAGAATTATCGATGATTGACTCGAGGATCTTGGCGTAGTCGGCCCTTTTGATGTTCACCGACACATCGGGATACTGCTTCTTGAAGTCGGCGAAGACATGGGGCAGGATATGCAGGCAAGTGCCCTCATTCGCACCCACGATGATCTCGCCGCGAGGCACGCGCTCCATTTCAGCGATCGCCACCAGCATCGCCTTGCGGGCGTCAAGCGTCTCCTCTACATACTTAAGGAAAGCCTTTCCGGCAGCGGTCAGAGACACCTTTCCGCCGGAACGATCAAACAGTTTCGCCCCAACTTCTTCTTCAATTCCGCGGATTTGAGAGGAAATCGCCGGCTGAGTCCGGAAACGTTTCTCGGCCGCACGCGAGAAAGACGCGTGCCGAGCCACCTCCAGAAACGTTTCGAGTTGATCGAAGTCCATAAAAAGGGTCTAGGGATCAGGGGCTAGGGNCCAGAAACCTGAAGGTTTTACTAATCCCTGATCCCTTGTCCCTATCCCCTGAAGTATAAAGTGCGCTTTATCCCGGCTATAAGAACAATCGAATTGCAGGGCGTGACGATGGGCATTACACTCGTCGGTTTGTAAAGGCGCGACCGATTGTAGCAGAGGGGAAGGGCCGTCGTTGGTCGCTGGTCGTCCGTCGCTCGCTGCTTCTTGGTATTGGCCAGTTGTTTATTTCGAGCTAACGCTGGCGCCCCTCGAACGGCAAGGGCAACGACTGACGTCGTTTCGTGCATAGAGTGGAAAATGTCCGTATGGCAGACGCCAAGACCGTCCTAGAATTCGCCAAACAGAAAGACGCAAAGATTCTGGATTTGCGCTTTACCGATATTCCCGGCCTTTGGCACCACGTTTCTTATCCGATTGAGCAGTTGACGGAAGCCTCGTTTGAAGATGGCTTTGGCATTGACGGTTCTTCGATCCGCGCTTGGGCCGGCATCCATGAAAGCGACATGCTCCTCAAGCCGGACACGAATTGTCATCTGCTCGACCCGTTCACAGAAGCGCCCACGCTGGTCCTAGTGTGTGACGTGGTGGATCCGGTCACGAAACAAGCGTACGACCGCGATCCACGGTACATCGCACGCAAGGCGGAACAATACCTTTCCTCCACGGGCATTGCCGACACGGCGCTGTTTGGCGCTGAGGCGGAGTTCTTCATCTTTGACAATGTCCGGTTCGATCAGCGAGCGCAGTACGGTTTCTATTACATCGACGCCGAGGAAGGCCGCTGGAATTCGGGAAGGGAAGAGAACAACCTCGGCTATCGTCCACGTTTCCGCGAGGGATATTTTCCGGTTTCTCCTACTGATCACTATCAAGACCTGCGTTCTGAGATGGTCCTGACCATGCAGGATTGCGGCATTGAGGTGGAGTGTCATCACCATGAAGTGGCGACAGGAGGGCAGACCGAGATTGACTTGAAGTATGACTCGTTATTGCGTTCCGCCGACAAGATGCTGTTGTACAAGTACGTCGTCAAGAACGTCGCCAACCGCAACGGAAAGACGGTGACATTCATGCCGAAACCCCTGTTCGGCGATAACGGTAACGGCATGCATACCCACCAGTCGCTGTGGAAGGGAAATGTCCCGCTGTTTGCCGGAGATGGGTACGCTGGATTGTCACAACTCGCATTGTGGTATATCGGCGGGCTAATCAAGCATGGTCCGGCGCTGTCCGCGATCATTGCTCCCACGACAAACTCCTACAAACGCCTGGTATCTGGATTCGAGGCACCCGTGAATCTGGCGTATTCGCGACGAAACCGATCGGCTGCCTGCCGGATTCCGATGTACTCGGCGGCGGGGACTGCGAAGCGAGTCGAATTCCGCCCACCCGACCCGAGTTGCAATCCCTACATGGCCTTCGCCGCCATGCTGATGGCGGGACTCGACGGTATCGAAAACAAGATGGATCCCGGCCAACCGCTCGACAAAGACATCTACGAACTTGATCCGGAAGAAGTCTCGAGCATTCCATCGATGCCCGGATCACTGGAAGAGGCCTTGGACGCGCTACAGCGCGACCACGCTTTCCTGCTGAAAGGCGACGTATTCACCGCCGAGCTGCTGCGTACCTATGTGGAGTACAAGCGGTCGAAGGAGGTGGATGCCATTCGTTTGCGTCCGCACCCCTATGAGTTCGCGCTCTACTACGATATCTAGCCGTTGCGAGCGATCTTTTTTCAAAAGGGAGCTCTCATGAGAGGCGCCTCAGACAATGCATGAGGGGCACAGCTCATACATCCTCAGTTCTCCCCCAGAATGGATTGTGGAATGTCGAAACCGAAGGGCTTTTCGCTGATCGAGTTGCTGATTGTAGTTGCCATCATTCTGATCATCGCTGCCATTGCCATTCCGAACCTGTTGCGAGCTCGGATGGCCGCCAACGAGTCGTCAGCTGTAGCGACAATACGGAGCATCAACTCCGCCGAAGTCACGTACAACTCAACCTATCCAAGCGTGGGCTATGCTGGGCCCCTTTGGATCTCGGCGGAGCGCTGGGAGTGGCTTGCGTTCCGTCCTCGACCACAGCTTGCCTGGTCGATGCTGTGGTGTCGAACAACGGCAATCCGGCAAAGAGCGGTACGAGCGGTTACATGTTCTCGACGGGAACAGGTACTGTCCCCGCAGGCGTGAACGTTGGATTCACAGTTCTGGCCGTTCCTATCACAATCAATCAAACCGGGATTCGGGCATTCTGCGCTGAGGAAGACTCAGTCGTGCGGGTCGATCCTCGGGGCGCCTGCTCGAATAGTGAGGCAGGTGTACTTACGTTCAATCCTCCGAATCAGTAGCGGCACAGGCCGAAATGACAAGACCCCACCGTGTACGACGGAGGGTTCTCATTTTCGGGCGACACCTACTTCAGCTGTGTCTCAATGGCAGACGTGATTTCCTTGGAATCAGGTGTCACGGCTGGTTCGAACCTCTGAACAACCTTTCCATTGCGGTTCACCAGGAACTTGGTGAAATTCCAGTTGATGTCACCCGCAATCCCAGAACCGGTCTCCTTGGTGAGATAGGCGTAGAGTGGCGCCTGATCCGAACCCTTCACCGAGAGTTTGGCGTACATCGGAAAGGTGACATTGTACTTCCGGGAGCAGAAAGTCTTGATTTCTTCATTCGAGCCCGGCTCCTGCGCTCCAAAATTGTTGGCAGGGAAGCCGAGAATGACAAACCCACGATCCTTGTACTTTTCGTAGATAGCTTCCAGCGCGCTGTATTGCGGGGTATACCCACACTGACTAGCCACGTTGACCAGGAGAATGACCTTGCCTTTGTAGTCGGCGAGCGGAGCGGGCTTGCCATCGATGGAATTCAGAGTAAAGCTGTAGAGGCCGGAAGCTGCAAACAGTGATGTTGCCATGATCAAAAGAACTCCTGGGAGCAGAAGTCTGCCCGGGCGGGTGAAGCGCGAATGCATACTAGATCCTCAGTGATTTGATTTTACGATGTGAAAACAGAGGATCGAAGATACCGGGAACAGGAAGCGGCGCGCAACCTTGGAAATGTAAAATCTGGGCTTTGGTTTCCGCAGTCGAGGCTAAATGGCCGTCCGCACCGAGTTTTCTTTCATGGTGCGCTCAATCAGCCTCATGCGTTTCGTCGGCAGGATGGGCTCCTCCATCCGCGGTTGAGATGGTACGCAGCCGCTCACTGAGAGCAGTTCGGTCCCCATCGCATCCAAGGCGGAATTGGAACGCCCCAAAACCATCGACAGGTATTTCTGGGCGACGGGACGGTCCGCAGGATGGATCAGCGACCACCACCGCCGTACAGATTCCTGCACCTCTGCCTCGCTCTTTTCGCCGACCACGAGGGCATCAATCAACCGGTAAACCTTGCTCTTGATCGCTTGGTAGGAGACGGAAATCTCTTGGGGCATAGGGTCCTAGTTTCTTTGTACTACTTCCTGTGCAATCCGCGCACCAAACCGGCACCCCTTTCATTTCGCGTTAGTTAGCGAGATTCGCACACCGTTACACGTACGGTGAATGGAAGAAATCCGGTATGGGATATGAATTCTGGAAGAAGACGATGGCTTTAGGTCCACGATCATCTCTTGTTTCGATTGGAAGTCGAATCGTGTCGACTCTGGGTGTGCAGCCCCGCTACGGGTACACGATACAATGTGGCGCTCTATCCAACTTGGGAGGCAAGATGAAACAGTGGGCGGGCATTCTGGCCGCAGCAATTTTGAGCGCTGCGGCGGTAGCGCAAACATCGGCGAGTTTGAGTTCACAGGCAGGCGAAAACAGCAGTGTTTCGAGTGGTGTTTGGCGTGAGGCTGGCCCGAACGACCGGATGTTTTTTCCGAAAGACATGTTGTGGGGATGGGCGCAATTTGATTTATCCCCGCCTCACAACGAGGTTGATCCGAACCTCTGCGCTGGGAACTCATACGTAGATGGCGGGGCTAATGCGCCTTGCAATATGTTCGCCCGCTATATGATTTCAGGGGTTTTGGAAGTACGTCCCTTCGGCCGCGGCCCATTGCGGCGGTTTGAGTTGTTTGGGGCTGCCGCGTTCTTATTCGGCAAGAACGTACCTAAGACGCTTTATACGTGGTCACCCGACGCAATCGGCGTCGAGCACTCTTGGGGAGCTGGAATCTATATCACTCGCGGCTTTGAGTTTCGAATCACCCAGCACTTCCTGTTTGACCGGATGGGATCGCGCGACAAGAATTTAGGGGTGGCTGACCTGGGAAACAACGGTCCGTGGGGTCGTTATATGACCGTTGGCGTGCGAAAAACATTCGGAACACGCCGTTGGTAAGCCCGGGTTACGCAGACACCGGTGCGGGGACCGCCTGCCGTCGACTGAACTTGCGGACCAGCCACACGATCAGGGCGATGAAGGCTCCAACTACAAGGAATGGCAATCCGAAAACGATAAACATCCAGAGCGCGGCGCCACCACCGAACGTTGTGACGTCGCCTCTCACCGAAGCCGAAGGATCGCGACGGAATTTGCCTCCAAAAACCGTTACCTCGCGGACTCTGGCGCCACTCTCAAGTCGCAAATCGCCTGCGAACACAGTCGTGTCGCCGCTAACTTCGCCATCCTGCTCGATCACGACCGTCCCGCCAAACGTGGTCAGATCGCCTGTAACGCGCCCTCGAACCCGGACGCTGCAACTGAAGCAGGTTACGTCGGTAGCCTTCTCTCCCGGGCCAACTATGATCTCGTGGCCGAATTGAGTGCGATCGTGAGATCCCTCGCCAAAGGCGGACCCAACGAGCGCTGCTGTACATAGGACGTACAGGAACAATCGTGATAATAGAAACCTCATAGGTCCTCCTGAAACCACGTCGCGCGGAAATACGAGAGTAGCATTATCCCACAGCCCGGCTATTTGAGCATTGAAGAACAATTCTTGAGGCCACACTTTCCGCACAAAGCAAAATCGGCACAATTCTCAGCTAAATTCTTTATAATTTCCGTTCTTGTTACAAGGCAGGATTCTGGCGAAATGTGGAGGGTGTAGGAATGCCTGGTTCTTATAACGGTGTTGCGGTCCCTACGGACGGCAAGAAAATCGGCTACGCTGGCGGCAATTACGATATCCCCGATAACCCCATCATCCCATTTATTGAGGGGGACGGAACCGGACGCGACATCTGGAAAGCCTCACTCCGCGTTTTCAATGCCGCCGTGGAAAAGGCCTACAAAGGGAAGCGGCGGGTAGCGTGGTACGAAGTGTTCGCGGGGGAGAAGGCCAAGGCCAAATTCGATACCTGGTTGCCCGACGACACGGTCGAGGCCGTTCGTGAATTCCGGGTTGCCATCAAGGGTCCGCTGACTACCCCGGTTGGGGGCGGCATTCGGTCGTTGAACGTCGCACTCCGCCAAATTCTTGATTTGTATGCTTGCGTGCGTCCGGTGAAGTATTACCAGGGAGTGCCTTCGCCGGTGAAACATCCTGAGCGGATGGATGTTGTGATCTTCCGCGAGAACACGGAAGACGTCTACGCCGGTGTCGAGTGGGAGCAGGGAACCGCAGAGTGTGCGCGCCTGATCGAGTTCCTCAATAAAGACATGCTCAAAGGCGGCAAGAAGCAGATCAGGCTGGATTCCGGCGTCGGAATTAAGCCGATTTCCGTCACCGGCACCAAGCGGCTGGTGCGAATGGCGATGCAACACGCGCTGGAAACGGGACGAAAGACTGTCACCCTGGTTCACAAGGGAAATATCCAAAAATTCACGGAAGGGGCGTTCCGCAAATGGGGATATGAACTAGCCACTGAGAAATTCCGCGACAAAGTCGTCACCGAGCGGGAGAGCTGGATCCTCGATAACAAGGATAAAAATCCAAACCTGAGCGTGCCGGCGAATGCCGAATTGATCGAACCTGGCATGGAGTTTGCGCCACCAGCGTTCCGCCAGTCGGTTGAGAAGGAAGTGAAAGAGGTGCTTGATTCGATCTACTCAACCCACGGGAATGGTGCCTGGAAGAAAAAGATCATGATCAACGACCGCATCGCCGATTCGATCTTCCAGCAGATCGTGACTCGTCCGGAAGAATATTCTGTCCTAGCGACACCTAACTTGAATGGCGACTACATCTCCGATGCGGCTGCGGCACAGGTTGGCGGGCTCGGCATTGCGCCCGGCGCAAATATCGGGGATGGCTATGCGATATTCGAGGCCACGCACGGTACGGCACCGAAATATGCCGACAAGGATGTCATTAATCCTGGATCAGTCATTCTGTCGGGAGTCATGATGTTCCGCCATCTCGGATGGAACGAAGCGGCGGACCTGATCGAACAGAGCATGGAGCGCACGATCGAGCAAAAGAGAGTCACGTATGACTTCGAGCGCCTCATGCCGGGAGCAACAAAAGTGAAGACCAGCGAGTTTGCCGGCTACATGATCGAGAACATGGGTGCGGGCGTGCTGGTTTAGTTGTGAAAATTTATTCGCCACGGATTCTCACGGATCAACACGGATAGACCTTTTTCTGATTCTCAATCCGTGTGAATCCGTGCTAATCCGTGGCCAGGAAAGGCCTTACTATGCGAAAGAAAGTCAGCATTGTAGGTTCAGGAAACGTGGGCGCGACTGCGGCTCACTGGATCGCGTCGAAGGAGCTGGCGGATGTCGTTCTGATCGACATTATTGAAGGCGTTCCGCAAGGAAAAGGCCTCGACTTGCTTGAGGCGATGCCGATCGAAAAGCGTGACTCATATGTCAGCGGCACGAACGACTACAAAGATACGGCCAATTCCGACATCGTCGTGATTACCGCCGGCATCCCGCGCAAGCCCGGAATGAGCCGCGACGATCTGCTCAATACGAATCACGGGATCATGAAGGCCGTGGTGGGTGAAGTGGTGAAGTATTCGCCGAACTGCATCCTGATTGTCGTCTCGAATCCTCTGGATGCGATGGCGCAAGCGGCCTACAAGCTCAGCGGCTTTCCGCGCGAGCGAGTCATAGGCATGGCGGGAGTGCTCGATTCGGCACGGTTTCGTGCATTTATAGCCGACGAACTGAAGGTGAGCGTGGAGAATGTCACGGCATTCGTACTCGGCGGGCATGGCGATACGATGGTTCCCTTACCGCGTTATTCCACAGTTGCTGGCATCCCGATTACAGAACTGATCGAGAAAAGCCGTCTGGACGCCCTAGTACAGCGCACGCGCGATGGCGGCGCCGAGATCGTGAAATATTTGAAGACCGGGTCCGCTTACTACGCTCCATCAGCAGCTACGACAGAGATGGTCGAAGCGATTCTGAAGGACAAGAAAAAAATTCTTCCCTGCGCCGCCTATCTGCAAGGAGAATACGGCGTCAACGGGCTATTTGTGGGAGTGCCGGTAAAGTTGGGCGCCAAAGGTATCGAGCAAATCATCGAGATCAAGCTAACGCCGGAAGAGAAGGCGGGACTCGAAAAGAGCGCGGCGGCGGTGAAAGAGTTAGTCGGGGTGATCGGAGTCTAGCTGCATCTTGTGTACTAATTCTCGACTGGGATCGGAAACTCGACGATTATTTGGTATGTAGTGGGATTGAGCTTCTGCATCACGGGATGATTTGAAGGGAATTCCTTGTCACCCAGTACCTGGTCCACATCCTTACCGGTGGATTCTGACGTTGGAGAATCCAACCTGATGATGACGCGGCTCTGCGAGTCACCTAAGTCCTTCGCGAGGGATCCATTCTCCCAGGACAAAACTGTTCCTGAATAGTCCCATGCGAAACCAGCCAGCATGAAAGGACGACCGTTCAGCGACTCCAACTCTTTTAGAGAAGTTCCCAGCGAGATGTTATGTGCAACTTTCCAACGACTTTTTGCTCCTGAAAACTGAGCCGACGCCGGATGCATCTTTGTTTCCGGATCCCTCCACAATATTTCCATCAGACGCTCCGGGTCTTTTGGGCATATAACAGTACCGGGCTGTGTCTCCCCTTCGCCAATGTCCACATCCTGATCAACCACGTTTGCCGCTCCAAAAGCTTGCACCAAATCCTTTCTGGTAACGTGGGGGCTGATGATACCCCCTTGCCCGCTGCGCACGATCAACCACGGGTCCACCGAAGCCTGAGCTTTCGCGGCCTGGGTTGCGAGCAACGAAACCATTAGCAGGATTAGGAGACAGAGGTATCTTTCCAAGTGTGGGCGATCGCTGGTGGTTGTTCCGACGTCATGCCTCATGTAACCAGGTATAGGCGCCGTTCCGGACCTATGCTAGTTAAATTGACGTTGTCGTCTAACGATGGTAATCGATTGCGGAATGAGGTTCGACCGCATGCGCTGTAGACCTCCTTACAGCGACTCTTCTTCTTCCTTCTTTAACCCGTTGTAGTAGTCATGCTCCGCCACAATGCGGCTGACAACGGCGCGCCGAATTTCCTCCAGATCATACCGGGGAAGAACTAGAACTGACGGGGCATGCAAGTATCTCCAATGCCGCTCTCGCAGGATTCGCGCTAGGCCCTGCGGAGTAGCAATGAAAAATGACTGCCACCAATGATGATTCGACTCCGGATCGTAAAGCTCGATGTGCAGATCGTCGGCAAAGACTTCGGGGTCAGAAGGGCCGGGCGAAATGTCCGTCTTATCGAAGAATAGTTTCTGGATCTGGATCCTGCCGAGTAGAGGGTCGTAGGGCAGAGAGGCGGCCACTTCCTCCGCCGACGGAGGCCAAACTTTCTGGCCAGGGTCGACTTGCCGAACCAGTTCACGTGGATCGGGAGTCGGAATATCCGCAGGCCCATCGCCGAGTCGTGTTGTGCCTAGCCGTGAACTCCAGCGCCCCAAACCCAGCAAACCGCCAGCAACACCCACGAAGAACAGCAACTTCAGGGCATCGCTGGCGGCGAAGATAACGGCGAACATGACTCGGAATTGTATCCGTGCTAGACCGTTTCGATCGTCACTTTTTTCAGCACGACATCTTTGTTGGGTCGATCGTTGCGGCCTCGCGGCACCTTGGTGATCTTATCGACGACGTCCTGCCCTTCGACGACTTCGCCGAAGATTGTATGCTTGCCCGTCAGCCAGGTCGTTGGCACAACGGTAATGAAAAACTGCGAGCCATTGGTGTTTGGCCCCGCGTTCGCCATGGCCAGTTTGCCGGGCTTGTCGAATTTGTGCGGCGAACCCTTGGTCTCGTCTTCGAATTGATATCCCGGTCCACCTGTTCCTGTACCTTGCGGATCTCCGCCTTGAAGCATGAAGTCGGGAATCACGCGATGGAAAATTGTTCCGTCATAAAGCCGATCATTGGATTTCTTTCCAGTAGAGGGATGCTTCCATTCGCGTTTGCCCTCGGCGAGTTCGACGAAGTTTGCGACCGTCTTCGGCGCGTCCTTGTCGAAGAGACGGCATACGATCGTTCCTTCCGTGGTATCAAATGTTGCGTACTTTCCAGGTTGACGAGTCATGGGATCCTTTCAAAAACGGTCGTTGTTCAGTGGTCGTTAGTCCTCGGGTAAACAAGCTCATGTGGGGACAGCCGCCTTCGGCTGTCCGGCGCAGCAAAAGCAAGCCGGCGCTCTGGCCTACTTTGGTGCCGTGGCCGGCTTCGATGTTGCTGCTGCTGCGGGTTTCTTCGCCGGAGCAGTGGCTGGTTTTGGCGCTCCGCCAGCCCTTTGAATCGTAACGTGAATGATCTTGACCGGACGGAATGGGCGATGATCCGTGCCTGGGTCAGTGGTCATACGGGCTATCTGTTTTACGAGTTCTACCGTCGCAGGATCGCATTGGCCGAAAATCGTGTAACCGCCATTCAGATGTGGGGTAGGCACCTCGGTGATGAAAAATTGCGAGCTATTGCTGTTCGCGTTCCCTAGATTTGCATAGGCCAGGCGCCCTGGTCGATCAAAAAGCAGGTCTGAGGAAACTTCGTTTCTGAAGGGTGGAACCGGGTCGTTGCCTGATCCCGTCCCCGCCGGATCTCCGCCTTGAACCATGAATCCCGGAATAACGCGATGAAAAATGGTGCCGTCGTAAAGCGGTACGCCGTGTTTGCTGGCTCCATTCACGGGATTCTTCCAATCTTTCGTCCCACTCGCGAGACCAATGAAATTCGCCACGCCGTTGGGCGCTTTGTCGGGAAATAGTGTGCAGGTCATTTTTCCGGCAGTTGTGTCGATGATTGCTGTGGGCTCAGACGGCGTCGCCGCACCCGGTTTCGCGGATGGAGCAGCCTGCCCCAAAAGCATCGTGCCTGCACCTAGCACGAATGAAAAGACTACGCGTGCGCTACGCATGAGTGCTCCCTGCGAATGGTTTGAATTCATGAATGAGTGGCAAGACTGCATTGTACGACACATGCCCTATGACGCTCGAACTTGCCAAGCGAAAAGGAATTACTTTGCCGATCCAGCCGACAGCATCTCCCGGCTCACACGTTCCACCTCGCGAAAGACACGTAGCAGGTTCCCGCCGAGAATTTTATGAATATCCTCCGCACTATAGCCCCGATCCAGCAGAGCTTGTGTAATCTTGGGCAAGTCCGCGGCTGAGTCGATTCCTTGCGGCGTCGCACCACTTACGCCATCGAAATCGGAACCCAGTCCCACGTGGTCCACACCGGCTACCTTGGCAATGTGATCAATGTGATCGATCAAGGACTTCAGAGGAGGACGCGGAATTTTGGCCATCCATTCGCGCTCGATCCGGTCGAGATCGATAAAGCTAACCTCTTTGCCCTGGCTCTTCATCTCGGCGATATATTTCTGAGCCGCGGCATTCTCATCAGTACGTTGAGCGTCCGAGGCCTTCTTGAAGTTTTCATCGATAAATCCATCGAAGAAATTCACCTGCACCACACCGCCATTCTTGGCAACAGCTTTTAGCATGTCATCGGTCATGTTTCGGGGCGCATCAACCAGCGCCCGCGCCGAGGAATGCGAAGCGATGACCGGAGCTTTGGTTACCGCAATTGCATCCCAAAAAGTCTTGTCGGCCACGTGTGAGATATCCACCATCATGCCCAGACGGTTCATCTCCAGAACGACTTGTTTGCCGAAATCCGTCAGGCCGTTGTGATGCTGAACTTTTGGATCGTCGATGTCGCCGGAGGAATCCGCCCATTCATTCGTATTCGACCAGGAAAGCGTCATGTATCGTACGCCGAGGCGGTAGTAGTCACGGAGCAGATGCAGGTCGGCTTCGATCGAGTGGCCACCTTCAATGCCCATAAGCGCCGCGAGTTTGTGTTCGCGGTGGGAGCGCTCGATATCACTGGTGGAAAAAGCCATCATCATGCGGTCGGGATGGCGCGCCGCCTGTTGGTAAACCGAATCAATCAGGTCAAACGTGTGACGCGCGTAATGGCCCTGGTTCGTCTCCGGTTCAACCCAGATAGAGAAGAATTCTGCGCCGAGATTTCCGCGGCGGGCCTTGTCGAGGCTGATGTGACCGATGTCTTTGGGATCGGTTGAACCGATATCGAAGCCCTCGTCGAGAAAGCGCTGCGGCGTATCGGCATGTGTATCGATCACAAGGGCGGAATCATGAACCTTCTGAGCTCGGGCACTGACTCCCTCATGGGTGGCGTTGTCTTGCGCATGAATGGCTGTGAATGAGCAGACGAATAGTGCGATGACGAATAGTTTTTTTGTCATAGTTTCGCCCGGCAAGAGTGAGGGCAGGTTCTTGATTGTATAGGCTTTGCAAGGGAACAACAAAGGCTTCAACCACGAAGGACACAAAGTTTCAGGAAGGAAATTCGGGGGACCCCTTCGTGTACCTTCGTGCCCTTCGTGGTTCAGGAGTTAGCAAGTCTTATTAGCGCGGTCTCCACACAGTCCGTGGGCGGTTGTTCCATGTTGATCACAATTTTCGGGTGCACGATCGCTTCGAATCGCGCCTTCACGTCCAAATACAACGCATAGTCTCTGTTTTCCGCCGCATGGCTGCCGCTCTGCGAATCTGTCTCCAGCCGCCGCCGGACGATTTCCTCCGAACAAATGCATTCCAGAATGCGCCAAGGTTGGTGCAGGACGTCCGCTGCGGCGATCGCATTCTCGATCTGATATCGACGAGAAAACGGCCGCCCGTCAAGAAAGATTATCTTCCCCGGATCCCGTGAGAATAGGTATCCCGCCGTGCGCAGCATCAACTCCTGACAGAAATCATCCTGTCGCGTGGAGTACTCGATCTCCTCTGGAGTAAAAAGCGCGTGCCGAAATTCGTCTTTGCTCAAAACACGGCCTGAAGTCCGCCGAGCCAGTTCGAGAGCAAGCGTGGTCTTGCCAGTGCCGGGCAACCCAGCCATGAGAACGATCATAAGAAGGAAATCGTAAAGGAAGGACCTGTCGCAAGACTACTTACTGCCACCACCCATCGCGACTTCGGTTTGAGTCGGTGCCGGCGGCTTGTCCTGCTCGGGATGCTCAAGCGGAATAATGGTCTGCGTGTCGCGCCACTCCGAGTAATGGCCGCTCACCATGATGTGGAAGCACCAGTGGCGCCGTTCTTCTTCCGGTTCCACCAGGCCGAGCGACTTCATGTAGAAGAGATAGTGCTCCATCCAGCGAACCTGCTCTTTGTTCAGACCGCGGCGTTGCAAGTCAATGGTTACACCCGCCAGATGGGACGAAGCTGTATCGCCTTCAGCCGGAGCGGCGTTGCGGTTGTGCCGCCGCAGTTTTCTCTGAACCTTTACGGTACGGACGGCAGAATTCAACTGGATCTGCTGGTTAAACCGATGATAGTAAGCCTGGCTGAGATCATTGACGAACTCGAGCGTCCAAGGACGGCAGAAACGACGCGAAGGATCGAGTGACGGTTCAATGCGCAGAGCCTCGCTCGGAACAATCGCCAACAGGGATCCATCGGCCTTCAGCGCCTCCAGTTCCGTTTCATCCTGAATACGCGGGAGATCAAGACGGTCGATTTCAGCATTCTGAATCAGCAGCGATTCGTGCGAAGGCTTGAACAAAGGATTCCAGCGCAGCCAACGGAAATGCCGATGGCGTGCTTTAGGCGTGGTCGCGTGGTGAACGGCGAACGCGGTGCCAGTCATGCCGCCGCAACAGATGAGGGCGACGAAAAGAACGGCCGCGAACTGTTTTCCTGTGTGTCGTTTCACCAAGCGTTTACCAATTCTCAGAGCAGAGTTCAAAGACTCCGTCCTGCGCAAGTGCGGCTATTCTACGGCATGGTGTCAAGCCCACCAATTCGATATGGGCCAGGCTCCATTACGTCGGTACCGCAACAGGTGCTGTTACCAGGACCGATTACCAGCAGTTACTGATTTGCCGAAAACTGAGGCCCGTGGATTCTATCGGCAGGTAAAGGGCCAACGATGAGGTTTCGAGCGCCTTTCTATGTGCGGTGTCTTCTACTACTTGGCGCGAGTTGGATGAAGTGGCCCGCGCCCTGGTTGGTTGAAGTGACAAATTTTAGCGCCGCAAAAGGTCACCCAGTGCCTGCTTCATCACCTGTCCACTGACTTCGGAAATGGATTTGGTCAGCGGGATGTCCTTCGGACAGACCTCGACGCAGTTCTGCGCATAACCGCATTCCTGGATGCCGCCGTCCCCCATCAGCGCCGCCAGACGCTCGCGCTTGAGGGCTTGGCCGGTAGGATGCGTATTGAAGAGCCGAACTTGAGCAATTGTGGCGGCCCCAACGAAGCCGGTATCCTCATTGAACTGCGGACAGGCCTCCATGCAGCAAGTGCAGGATATGCAGCGCGACAAAGGATACGCGGCCTCTTGATCCTGGGCGGTCATGCGGGGCCCGGAACCGAGATCATAAGTGCCGTCGATTGGAACCCATGCCTTCACAGCCTTGAGGTTCTCGAAGATCACGTTGCGGTCGGTCGCTAGATCGCGGACGATGGGAAATTTCGAGAATGGTTCCAGCCGGATCGGCTGCTCAAGTTGATCGATCAATGCCGAGCACGCCATTCGCGCCTTGCCATTGATCAGCATGGCACAGGACCCACAGACCTCTTCCAAACAGTTCGAGTCGTAGGTGATGGGCGTGGTCGCTTTGCCTTCGCGCGTGACCGGGTCGGCGGCGATATCCATGAGGGCCGAGATCACGTTCATGTTCGGCCGGTAGGGAACAGAGAATTCTTCCCAATAAGACTTGCCGTTGGGGGTGAGTTGACGCTTGATTTTTAAGATGACGGTCTTATCAGCCATTAGCAGTTAGCCTTCAGCAATTAGCTTTTATCAGGGCGCGATTGATGACGCGCGTTGTATCAATCTCGAATATGCGGTCGTGCGAAAAACGACCCTGTATCGCTTCTCAACAGCGGATGACTCGCCGAAATTAAACATCTTTCCCAAAAAGGAAAACCTCTGTAGAGAATTCGCGGGGAAGGGCACGAGTTCCACTCGTGCCCTTCTCCGTTAACTCGTCTTCCCGAGTTTCGAGCCTTCCGGCGGCCCAACTCGGATGAGAATCTTGTCCCACCGATGATGCTCACCGGCTAAGTCCCTGCCTCCCGGAAATGACTTGTCCAACATCTCCACACCTTGCATGCCCACAACATCGATCCAGCGCCAGCCTGGAAGGCCTTTCAACTCCGTTTTGAATGCCGTGGTCGTGCGGCTCCACGATCCTCGCCTTGCCCTGATAGGAAAACCGAATCAACCGCTTACTCTGGATCGCGCGGTAAAGCAGCTGGTGCAATTCCAGAGATGCCGCCACAGCATTTGCCCTCAATACTTCCTCGGTCTTGGCGGAATCAGCGACGCATCCACCGGCTCAAATTCAAACTTTGGCTCATCTGCATCCGGAGCGAAGTAAGCCTTCGTCGTCTTCATCCAGTTCTTATCGTCGCGGTCGGGGAAGTCTGGCTTGTAATGCGCTCCGCGTGATTCGTCACGCAGACGAGCCCCTTGGGCAATCACACGGGCCAACTGCAGCATGTTGTAGAGTTGCCGAGCAAAGACAACGGTCTGATTCGCCCATTGGGTCCGATCGCTTAGGTTGATTTTTCGATAACGCTCCAGGAACTCCACCAGCTTCGCGTCTGTCTGCTGCAGATTCTTGTTGTAGCGGATAACCGTGCAATCCTTGGTCATCAGGTCGCCCAGTTCGCGCCACAACTTCACCGGATTCTCGTTGCCGTCGTTTTTCATCAGCAGGGCATTGTTTTCTTCCTGCTTCTTTGTTTCGGCTTCGAAGTGAGCACTGCCATTGCCCGATCCCTGGAGTCCTCGGGCGTAGGCAACCGCGTTTGGTCCGGCGATAGCCCCGCCGTAAATGCATGACACCAGCGAGTTCGCACCCAGACGATTCGCCCCGTGGTATTGGTATTCACACTCACCCGCAGCGAAGACACCGGCGATATTGGTCGACTGCTTGTAGTCAACCCAGAGCCCACCCATCGTGTAATGCATACCCGGGAAGATCTTCATGGGCGTATCGCGAGGATCGTCGCCCACAAACTTCTCATAAATTTCCAGGATGCCTTCCAACTTGCGGTCGAGAATCTTGCGGTCTATGTGCGTCAGGTCGAGATAGACCATCGGCTTGCCGTCAATGCCGAGGTTGTGCTCATACACGACCTTGAAGATGGCTCGGGTCGCCACATCGCGGGGCACGAGATTCCCGTACTTCGGATACCACTCTTCCAGGAAGTACCAGCGCTCGCTCTGCGGAATCGACTTCGGATCGCGCTTGTCACCGGGAGTCTTCGGCACCCAAACGCGTCCGCCCTCACCACGCGCCGACTCCGACATGAGGCGCAACTTATCCTCACCCGGAATTGAAGTCGGATGAACCTGAATGAACTCGCCGTTGGCGTAGAAGCATCCCTGCTGATACAGAGCGGACTGTGCCGACCCGGTGCAGACCACGGAGTTGGTGGATTTTCCGAAGATCGCGCCGATGCCGCCGGTGGCAATGATGATTGCGTCGGCGGGAAACGTCCGGACTTCCATCGAGCGCAGGTCCATCGCACAGATTCCGCGGCAGACTCTTTGCCCATCGAGCACGGCCGACAAGAATTCCCAGTGCTCGTACTTCTTCACCTTTCCTTCGGACTCGTATCGCCGCACTTGCTCGTCAAGGGCATAGAGCAATTGCTGCCCGGTCGTTGCTCCGGCAAAGGCGGTGCGGTTATAGAGTGTACCTCCGAAGCGGCGGAAGTCGAGCAAGCCCTCGGGAGTGCGGTTGAACGGCACGCCCATACGGTCGAGCAGATCGATGATCCCGGGCGCCGCGTCGCACATATCCTTGATCGGAGGCTGATTTCCCAGGAAATCTCCGCCATACACCGTGTCGTCGAAATGCTTCCAGGTAGAGTCGCCCTCGCCCTTGAGGTTCTTGGCAGCGTTGATGCCGCCCTGGGCGCACACGGAATGCGAACGCTTGACCGGGACGATCGAGAATAGATCAACCTGTCCGCCCATCTCGGCGATCTTGATCACCGCTGAAAGTCCGGCAAGTCCGCCACCAACGACAATGATTTTCGGAGCTGCTGCCATGATTTCCTTTTATTGGACCTGCGTATAATTGCGGTCGTTTAGTTCACCCTGCTGATAAGGCTGCTGCGTATGAGAACGGAACGAGGTCAGACTGGCCAACCCAACACCGCTGAGAACCAGAAACAAGGCAAGGCACACCGCGAGTAGTCTCTTTTGCGCTCGATCCCCGGAAACGATCCCCCACTTCGCCGCAAACAACCAAATCCCATATGCGAAGTGCCACGAGGCTGCGATCAGGCCCACCACATAGAACAGGAACAACGGTGTCTGGAAAACCTCATGCTGCACTTTTCCAAACGAAAGATCCGGCCGAAGATGCAGGTCGGCGCCGAGAAACCTCATCGTGTACACGTGCCAGGCGATGTAGAGGAATGCAATACCGCCGCTCCAACGCTGCAGCGTGTACATCCAGTTGCCAGACCACGGATAAGAAACGGTGTTGGCCTCACCGCGGTACCAGATGTAAAAACCATAGAGTGCGTGATAGCCAATCGGAATCCAGATTCCGAACAGCTCCAGAAAGAACACTAGTGGAAGATTGGCGAGAAAACTTACCTGGCGTGCATAGGCCGCAGGACCGTTAGCACCGACCGCCGTGGAATTGGAGATCAAGATGTGTTCGAACAGGAAAGCCCCGACGGGAATGATTCCCGTCAGAGAATGCAACCTGCGCAAAATAAATGATGTACCTTGACCAGCACGCAATGGAGCCACTCCATGCGCTAAGACGGGAGCAGAATGACTGGCTGACGCCACAGAAGCTCCTTATGAAACCCAGTATGACAAAAGAACCTTTGATTATCTTGCGCGGGAAGAAGGGAAGTCAAGGAACAGGGGCCAGAGGTCAGGGATCAGGGATTACACAATTCGCTTTCACTGGTCCGTCATGCAAAACATTCGCAGCCAATCTATGACGATGCGAGGAGAGTTCGCAGCTCAGCAAATGATTGCACGACTATGTCTGCACCTGCTCCGAAGAGCTTCTGGCGATCGAACGTGTTGGTAATCGCCACAGCGAAGCATCCTGCCGCCTTCGCGGCTTTGAGGCCATTCACGGAGTCCTCAATGATCCAGCATTGGGAAGCCTTCAGTTGAAGTTTTTCGAGAGCGATTAAGAAAACTTCCGGATCCGGCTTCGGCTTCTGATGCCCGCTGGCATCTACGAAAGCATGAAACAGATCGCCGATCCCGAGTAGCCGGAATGTCGCCTCCCGGTTTCTCGCCGTGGCTGACGTCGCCAACGCAATTTTGTATCGCGTCGAGGCCCAACGCACGAAATCAACGGCACCATCGACAGCCTGCAATTCGTGCTCGATCTCCTCGTAAATCTGACGCTTCCGTCGAGAAAGCTCCTGGATCTTGTCCGGGGACCAGCCTCTCGCGCGCAGAATTTCCGGGAGCATGGTTGCGTCGGGCCGTCCCTTGTAGCTGTCGTAGACAGATTCGGGCAAGACGATTCCGAACTCACCGAATGCAAGTTCTTTCGCGCGCTTGTGCAAAGGCTCGGAGTCGATGAGCACTCCGTCCATATCGAAGATCAATCCTGAGGGTGAGCGGTTCGTCATGCGATATTTAGATTATGCCGTCGGCATTTCGCTTCTCGCACCATTCCAGAAACTGCCGGAAGGCGGCACCGCGGTGGCTGTACTTCGATTTCTCTTCCGCAGATAGCTCCGCGAAGGTCTTGTGGATTTGAGGAAAGTAAAACAGCGGATCGTATCCGAACCCATTTGTTCCGCGCGGCGCGTCGAGAATGACTCCTTCGGCGACTCCCCTAAACGCCTCCAGGAACTCGCCGTCGCGGGCAGCGACGAGGACGCAGACGAACCTGCCTGTCCGCTTGTCATTAGGGACACTCTTCAACTCTCTGAGTACACGCGCATTATTCTCTTCGTCATCGGTGTTGGCATCGGCGAGATGTGGTTGATCGGCTGCGTAGCGCGCCGAATGCACGCCCGGAGCTCCCCCCAGCGCGTCGATCTCGAGCCCCGAGTCGTCAGCAACAACGATCTCCCCTGGAACGTAGCGGCTATACTCCAAGGCCTTCTTACGCGCGTTTTCCTCAAATGTCTGTCCGTCTTCAACGGCAAGCGGCAGGGAAGAGAAGTTCGGGATACCCGCGATCTCGACACCGTGAGCGGCCGCTGCCCCGGCGAAATCCCGCAATTTGCCTGGGTTTGAGGTAGCAATCAGAACTCGTCGCATAGGTGAGTCGAGGCGCTACCTAAGAGTGACGCTTCCTCCATGCAAGGAATGAGAGGACGCCGGCTGCTGTGATCAGGGATATCCATCCGCCAGCCGATCGGTCCCACGTGCGCACGAACCGCATCTCGATACGGTTCAGGCCTGCCGAGACTGGCACCAGCATCTGACCCGTACCTTCGCGCATGGTCGTTTGCACCGGCGTTCCGTTCACCTCGACGTGCCAGGCTGGGTATTGGAACAATCGCAAAGCCACATGATCTGGTGCAGACATCTGCACGGTAAAAATCTTTGATTCGGCATCCCAGTGCAATACATCAATCGCGGCGTGAGCGGGGCCTGCAACCGTAACTTTGCGCGCAGCTTTGTCGATCGACGACGGATCCGCTCCATTCGGAGTGTACTCATCGGTTCCTTCGTACCCCGCACCGGTGACCACATTGTCTTGCATCTCGCGCAGATCTGCAGGGGTATCCCACCAAGGTGTTTGCACGTAGCGCCAGGCAGCAACGATGACCAGCACTGACAACACGCACACGGCAGCTCTTTGCCACCATCGAGGAAGCCCAAATGTCACGAACAGAGTGAAGATCACGCTGAGGCAGAGCAGCCAGCGCCACGGAAACTGCATGAATTGGAGCTTGGGGAGAATATTCCAGAGGAAGAGTGATGCTGGAAGCATCAGGATTCCGCATGCCCCCGCCCAAACCGTTAGCGCTGTCCACCTTGTACGCTGCGTATCACGCCAGAATTTCGAAGTCACTGCCGAAACCAGTATGAGCGTCAGCTCAAGAACAGCGATCCAGGAGATCGTACGGTTGAATGCGTCATGGTCAGCGTCCGTTGTGTGGATAAACAGGAAGTTGTCCGCGGGCCGGGATCCTGCCGAGACGGCATTCGCAATCTCCACCCATTTTTGTTCGTAAATCGCCGGAAGCAGATAGAACGCCGCCAGGCATGCCCCCAGCACGATGGCGCCAGCACAGATAAGTACTAGCAGCGGATCCCTTCGCTTCCATGCGAAGAAAACCACAAGAAGCGCCAGGGAATAGTGGATCATCACCGCTGCCGGAGCATTCGTCAGCCACTCCGCGGCTAATAGTAGCGCAAGAGGCACGACTACCCGTCGCTCACCATCTGCCGCTCGCGAGACAAGGAGCACCAGTAGCGGCAGGAGGCAACTTGCCAGCAACTCGGCGAAGGCGCTTCGCCAATAGACAATCACGAGGTGGTACGGATTCACTGCATACAGCACAGCCGCAAAGATTGCATCTCTTGGATCGAACCAGCGCCGCGCCAGGAGGAACATCGAAACCCCCGCCAGAGTTAGCGCAATGAATATGTAGGCAGGAGATGCAATACTCCACGGGAAGACAGCGCTGATCAATCCACCAAGCGTCCAGGATGCAGGCGGATAAAACACAAAGCGAGGTTCGCCGTATCCAAAGTGCGCCAGCGCGGCCCAACGTGGATAAACAATTCCGTGCTTCCACTGGGCGACCACATCGAGCCACGAATAGAGATGAAATTCCACATCATGACCAGAGGGAGTTCCGAATCGCAGAAACGGTACTTCTGCTACGAGCGCAGACAAGGCGATTGCCAGCAGAGGGAATCGGAAGAGGCGCGGCGCGCTCTTCGTTTTTTCCGATGATTGGTTGTCCGTTCGTTCCAGAATTTTCCTCGTGCACAGGCAAAATCAGCAGAAGAGCGCGATTTCTGTCTCTGTCAATTTAACCCAGAATTAATACTGCTGAAACCATCATGCAATGCGAAGAGGCTACCTTACTCGTATTGGGGTGGAACAGACCACGAAGAATTGGGAACCCGCACCAGAGACGGGGTTCGGGTTCCGCAATTCTTCGGAAGACACCTCGCAGGCCTCTCGATCCAACTTTCCTTCCAGCACTGCCAGCCTCTGACTTCCCGCCGATAAATTCTGCCGACAAATGACCAGTCACGAGGGGCTTTTGCTTCGTCTTTAGTCGACGTCGTTAGTTCTTCGCGGGGCCGTCTGAGCTCAGATTGCAGGGCACAAGAATTTATTCAAAGTCGAAATCGAATGTGCAGTGTGAGAGTTGTGGCGAACGACCAACGACTAACGACGCTCTAGGTCGTGGTGACGTCCTGAGGATTGCGCTGGTGTTGAAGTTCAGCAAGAAATTCTTCCTGTTGCAGAGCGGCTCCGCGACGGAGCAATTCGAGCAAAGGATCTTCGAGCTCCTCGTCCGCATTCTGGGTCTTTTCGGCAGGCTCGAATTGTGTGAGGTCGGCTACCAAGGCCTTCGGAGAAATGCTTAACTCGGGCTGCGCGTCGGCGTTGCTCTGCAGAAAACTGATCAGGTTGGCGACCTGCGCCCGCTGTTCCTGGGTGCGGGAAGGGAACTCGACTCCCATACCGTGGCCTGGATGCGCGACGCGAACCATGCCTTCGGTATGAACCTCGAGTTCTTTCGTTCTTAAGCAGAGGTCGACCAGGGCACTTTCAGGAAAGGGTGCATCGGTTTGAACGTAGCATCCTCCCAGACTTAAGTCCGTCAGTTTGCAGTGCGGAACCGTTTCGTCTTCCACAGTGCCGGCTGTTATCGCAGCTGCTTTGAGCCAGCGTTTTAGCTGTTCCGCGACGTTTTCTGGCACATCAACGAAGTGAACACCGGTTTGTCCATTCGGATTCCCCCAAGCCACCTGTCCGTGCGCCTCGACTTCAACGGCACCGTCGGGCAACGTGAAGTGAAATCCGAGCATGGTGCCCGGTGCTTGCGGCTCCGCTGTCAGAACATCCATGCCGGTCTCAGAGAGATCGAGCAAGATGCCGTCAGCTTTACGTCCCTCCGAGAGAGTAATCTCGACCGGCGCCTGCACTGGTACCCGGAATGCCCGACGCCGCTCCCGACTGAGCAGGGCAGCAACCGCACGCAATCCGGCTTTTGCCGCTTCTTCCGATACTGGTTTGTACAGGACGAAGTGAGCACCTCCGCTCAGGATCTGCCGGACCTTGGTTTGGTCCGCCACCAGAGCGACGCTCAAAGGGCAGCTTCCCAGCTTCTTTGCTTCCAACAAAACCTGGTCAGCGGCTTCCTGGCTCTCAAAATCGACAATGAGAGCATCGAATTTCTGCTGCTGAATGCGCGCCAGCGTGGTTTCGGGATCGCTCGAACGATCCGTGGCGATGCCATAGCCGGAGAGAACCCGGCTCAGCACATCTGCCGCGGAATCATCGCTCGAGACCAGCAGTGCTTGAAGATTCATGACTCGATTGGAAGGGAACCGTTCCCCCGGTTTACGGCCACCGAGGCGCTGTGGGCCGTGCTGCTTTGGAGGAGCTGGAACCGCTCGCTCCTGCGCCCGCTTTCGCCGCTAAAGCATCGGCGGAGCCGGCATCGTCCACTTCCGCCAGCACCACGTTATCTTCTTCGTCACTCTCGGCCAGCAGGGGAGCTACTTCGCGCAGCTTTTCTGCAGCCTGCTGGAGCATCTCGATTTGTTTGCCAAGTTGGGCGTATTTCGCCTGCTTTTGACGCAGGACCTCGTGAATGTCCTTCATACAACCCCCTGTTGGCAATTTAAGAAGGGGATGGCGGGCGGGTCAACGGTAATCCCGGGATGGCGATTACTGGGGTAATGGTCAAACTTGGGGGCAAAGTAAAAGCCCCGCCCATTTCCGGGCGGGGCGATATTCAGGAGTGGATGTTTTTACGCTTTCATTTTGCGACGCAGGATGCCAGCCAAGCCGACCAATCCGGTGCCGAGCAACGTCAGCGAACCCGGCTCGGGTACGACGATGTTGGTGTCGCCACTGGAAATCATGGTCGATCCTTCGAAGAAGGACTTGCCCGTGTTGATCGTCAGCTGCACGGTCGCACCATTAACCGTTGCCCCGCTATACCAGGTGCCAGTCAAAGATCCGGTTAGCGTGTAGTTGTGGGTGCCATTGGCTAGCGTAATCTCGGTCCAAGTCACCGGACCGCTGAAGGTCCCACTGAAGATTGTGCCATTGAAGATGCCGTTTGTTCCGTTGCCGGCAATCGTGAATGCGCCACCCGCGTCGAACGTGCCACCGTTCTGCAGGCTGCCGTTGATCAAACCAGCGGTAGAAAAGCTTACGGTGCCCAGGTTGCCAGTAATGAGTCCGCCGCTGCCTCCCATTGCGATCAGTGAAGAGCCAGTCAGGCTCAGGCCCGCGCTGCTGCCAGTGAGAGCGCCACCGGAATTGGTGAAATCAACCGAGTTGTTGGCAAATGCCGCCATCGGCAGTGCTAGAGCAAGCAAAACCAGCAACAACATCCGTTTCATACTTAGGTCCTCCCGAATCGTTCTTTTTTCTTGTTGTAATTTCTATTTCGGCTCCAGCACAGCTGGAAGGGGGTACACAAATTGGCACAGAATCCCAACCGGGAATAGAGCACATTGGGTGCCAAAACCAAGAAACGGCTAATACCTTTTTGTTTCAGTATGATACAAGCATACCTGCCAGATACTGACTCAGTCCAAGTGCAAACCTGTGCACACTTAAATCAGGGATTTGCGGCTGAAGCACCATTTATTGTCCTTGAGAATCAAGCCTCTAGCCACTCAACGAGGGAAGATTTCCGGCGGATCCCACCAAAAAGATCGTTCCAACCACGATGCTGTATGCCGAGGTGAGCAGACTGAGCGCCCTCAAAGCTGTGGGTCGCGCCCAAGCGGCTGAAAACAGTCCGGTAGCAGCCGCGCACATCAGCGTGTTCATGATCAGCAGGCCGGCGATGAATGTGAAAAGCCCCAGGATACCGGCCATACCCCCAAGGCTCGCTGCTGCCAGAAAAAGGGAGACCTGAGTAAAAGTTTCGGCGCCGAGCCCATGAATCACTCCCACCAAAAACGTGGACGTGGATCCATAGCCATTCCTGAAGATCTGTGGCGCCTCGGTTCTTGTACCACCGAAGATCAGGCTGAGCCGCCAGTACATCCAGAGGACGGCATTCACCAGCAGAGTGATACGGGTGCGAGGTCCGTGACTGTGACTGATGGGCCGAAAGAATGTCACAAGTACATAGATCCCCAGCACTACGAGCGTTAGGCCAACGAGTCTTTCAGCCCAAGGATCGCTGGCAGGTGGCAGAGTCATCCGAAACGTCACCGCGGCTGTTCCTAAAACCGCCACGGTAGTCGCATGTCCAGCGACATACAACAAACCGTATCGCATGGCATCTCGAGGCCGCGTTTGGACGCTGCTGATGTCGGTGATGGCTGCGATGTGGTCGTAGTCGAGCCCATGGCGAAAACCAAGGATGGCTGCCGAGATGAGCGCGAGGCGGAGGCTAGCGGGAGTAAGCATGAACGAGAAAAAACTGTAGGAGCAGAACTCCGTTAAGCGACCAATAACGCAAAAAAGCCCTGCTAGGGGACGAATTTTAGGCTAGCACACTCGCGGCCGGCTGCCGATCCTACGAGGAGCTCTTTTTCGCCGAGGAAGTTGCTTCCGTATCGATCACCTCTCTCAGTCGCCGGGACAGGATGGAAGCGAGCGAGCGATAGAACCGCGATCCAAGGTGAGGGAATAGCTCAAATAATGACTGCAGTGCGGGCCGATCGAGATAGTAGGTAGACAAAGCTTCCTTGGCCATTACATCGGCTGTCGCCGGCAATTCGTCGAGGAAGGAAATTTCGCCGCAAACCTCGCCGGGCCCGATCTCTCGCGCTGAACCATGGCCGGCGATCTGTACAGACGCTTTCCCTTTAATAACGAGGTAGATGCCGTGGGTCCGCATGCCTCGATGCACGAACTGTTGTCCGGCCTTGAATTGCATGCGTGTCGCTTTGTCGGCAATTAACGTCCAATCGTTGGCGGTTAGGTATACCAGTCCATTCTTGGCCGAGGAGAGTGCAGACAAATCCTGTTGGATCGATTCCTTAGACATGGCGCGCTGGCCCGATGACCGGAGACGTCCGGCGGCGATTCAACACAACAACAGGGCTGAAGCAAGCTTAGCAGAAACCGGCACCGCGCCGGTGCGTGGGGGATCGCTTACGCCTCAAGTGAGTAATGATCGCGAAACGATTCGAATCGACCGTGGATAATAAACTCGGTAATCGGTAATAAGGTCGATGCGCCACGAAAAGCGCTTTCCGCTGAGGCTCTCCGCGTCTCATCGACCTTAGGTCCGGATGGCCTCCCAGGCCTAAAGAGGGGGCATAAAAAAGGCAAGTTCTAGCTCCCCATCCACTTACTGACACTCCCCTCAAGAATTACTTGCGCAGTTTACAAACCTTACAGATAATGGCTCTCCCAATTACGGTTATGATCTCCAATCTTCGTCGTTACCGCGCCCTTCCACTTACCGTACTGGCAATCGCCCTCTGTAGTTTGCACGCCTGGGCCGATTGGCCGGCGATCTCTCCAGAAGAATTGAAGATGACGGATCTACCGCAGCAAAAAGGTGCCCCTGCGCTAGTTCTACTGCGGGAAGAAGTCGCAAACGACCCGCAGAACTATCACTCGGTCTACATGAGAATCAAGATCCTGACCGAGGCGGGCCGCCGCTACGCGGATGTGGAAATTCCGTATT
>AP72_2010_repI_A100DRAFT_1000007_pt1 | contig 33075 bp, 29 predicted proteins | sample AmaPasrepliIA100_FD_9193 | JGI IMG/M metagenome (IMG submission 9193)
AGGCTACACCGCTTTTATGGCGGCCGTCGCACAAGCCAGTGGGGATCCACCTGGATACGGGCAGGGCGCGGCGGGATACGGCAAACGCCTAGGAGCCGGATTGGCGGACGAAACATCTGCGGGGTTCTTCACCACATTTCTCTTTCCTTCTCTGCTTCACCAGGACCCGCGTTATTTTCGCCAAGCTTCCGGTCCTTTCAAGACTCGACTGGCGCACGCATTGATCCGACCCGTAGTGACGCGCAAAGACTCGGGAGGTCATGCGTTTAACTGGTCGGGGCTCCTGGGAAGTATTGCCGCGAGTAGCCTTGCGAATGCCTATTATCCGACTGAGGATCGTGGTGCCGGTCCGACGTTCACGCGGGTGGCGTGGGGAGTCCCGTTCGGTGCGCTTGACCACGTGATTGACGAGTTTGGACCGGACTTGGAAAGACTGTTCCTACGAAAAAAATAAGGGCGGCTTCTGTTTGTTTCGGTGCGGCGGAGCGACACACCGGTTAAAAGCAGCTTAATTTGATCAACTACGCTCGACGAAGTCCGGCGACAAAAGCCTTGAACGACTCCATCGTGTTTTCCGTGGGTGGGGATCCCTCAATGTAGATTGTTATGAGTTCTTGTCGAAGCAGCGCTAGATACCCTGAGAACGCCCGCTGGGTTGCTTTGTCTCCGCCACAGAAAACCATTCCAAAGAGTGTGCCATCGTTGAACGGCTGCGGGAAGTCAGGCTCGATAAAACCTTCGGTGAGGAATTTTTTCTCCCCCTTGTAGCGGATGTCGCAGATTAGTTTGAACTGTTCAAAGGTCGGACTGGAAACGAACTGCGTTACGGTCAGAGTCGCCTGTTGGATGCCGTCTTCGGATTGAAGGCACACCTTGTCTTCTGTTCGTGAGGTTTCGCGCCATCCGGCGGGAGCAGTGACTGTGCTCGTCCCAATCTCTACAGTGGGTATGACGTTGGATTTAAGCGCCCCACACACTGACTGTTGAAAAATCTCGAGTTCGCTCATTGACCGAAAAGGTCGGGCTGGAGGAATCTGACGGGGGCGGAGTCGCTTCCTTATGGGAAGCATACTCCGCATCTGCGGACGGAGTCGTTGGGGTGGCACAGCCGGTATCCGAGGACGGGAAACATGCGGCCGAGAGAAGAGGTCTAGGAGGCCGGCCCGAGGATTTCGGTAGATGCAATCCGCACTCAGATGGAATGCACGATTGAGTGCTCCGAACAGATACGCTGAAAAATGTGAGCGTTCATACTTCCTTGAATCTCGTGCTCACAAAAGCCGCACATAATGTTGACTGGGTGCGATTCAGCGAGCTGATTGGCGAGCTTTTCAATCTCGATTGCCGCCTCTGCATTGCCATCCGCCCACACGAGCTGCGAACACTCACCAAAAATTGCAACTCGCGCCTGGCCCACCTTGACAGTTCTTGCGGCCGTCGAGATGAGACCGCCGAAGCCGCTCATGTAGAGAAATGGATCTGGCATGCCGTTGACCATGAAATTCGAGATCGCTTGAGGGGCGTCAACGGCTACATAGCGACCCTCTGTCAATAATTCTCCGACATCCAGGCCGTAACGTTGCAATCTGAGTAAAAGGCTGTCCCGATGGGATTCGGTCGCCGCAACGATCGCCGCATTCCCAGCATTGAGAGCCGCAGCAAGGAACTGCGTAATGCGATCCATAAACATCTGATCGTCAGAATAGAGCACAACTTCGTGATGACGTTCTTTTTCCTGGGCAAGGTCTGGTTGCGAAGATGCTACGGGCTCACCGCTGCCAGTCGCAACGGATCTCCGTAACTTCGCGAAGTCTTCTCCTTCAAGCTGGCGACAGAGATACTTGCCGCCTTCCAGAATGGCATCTACCGCGGTCATCAACTCTGTTCCGGCGCCTGATTTAACAACGTAGCCCCTGGCTCCGGTAGCAAACGCCGAGTGCACAATCTCGGCAGAAGACTCCTGGCTCACGAACAAAATTTTGGATTGCGGCGACCGCTCGCGGATACGGACAGCGACTTCGAGTCCGTTGAGCCTAGGAAGGCCGATATCAAGCACAACCAGACCAGGTTGTAATTCTGCCGCTTTCTCAACTGCTTTAAGACCATCAGCGGCTTCGCCGACGATCTGCAAGTCCGATCTTTGCCCTAGTGCTGAAATGACGAAGCGCCGGAACGGTGCGTAATCGTCGACAACGAGAATTGATATGGGCGATTTAGCCAAGAGCTTCCCCGCAAACGCTCAAGACTGTAATTATGGATTGACGTATCGGAACCGAAGATCCGATGCTACATCAATAAACAGCATGCGGCAACGCTCACATCGGCCGCTTGGACTTTTCAGTTTCCGTGCTGCTCCACAGGATCTGTATAGCCTTAAGCAAAGAATGATTGTGGCCTCGGCCCATCGTTTATTTGGCACAGCGTTGTTTTACTGTCTTCAGGAAAGGTGGGTCGAGAACTTTAGACGATAACTGGAGAGTTGCTGGGTGTCGTTGACCGTGGGCAAAGAAATGAACCGGATGTAATTCAAGACTCCAGATGAGCAGGTCCCTCGATCAGATGCGCTTGAATACAAATGGGTTCCTCTTCGAGTTAAAGGAGTGTGCTCAGAGTTGACCTGCGACCCCGAGGGCCAGGTCGTTTTTCTGTTTGGGGGTTCCAGCGCCATCCAGAAAATAACGAACTTTGCCCTTGCGGACGTGCAGACCCTTCAGCTTGTCCAGATAAGCTTCATCTCCTATGCCGGCCACCGCAGTCGATCCGTTGCCAAAGTACATTTTCAGCTTCGCGAAGAGTTCGGTCGAGGCCGATGTCGACGGATCGACGTATACGCGGAACAACAAAGTGTGCCCTCCGGATTCATGTGTGCAATCGGTTCCCTGATTTGTATTTGGAAACGGCCTGGGTGCGACAGTTTTTTTCGGGGAACCAAAGTCCTGTCCAAGTGTCTTGGTTACTGTCCCTGCGGGCAAGAGAGAGCACAAGTCGGACGGAGGTTCGGCTGCCCTTGCCAGTTCGCAGGAGCAGGCGGCCAGCATCAGGGTGACCGCCCAACAGAGTTGATTCAGGCGCACCATGGAAGGTCTCCTTCTTTCTCTGCGCGGCAGTATACCGGAGCTGTGGATCGGGGATCATCACGAACTCAGTATCCTGTTTCAGAGAGGGATGTGCAGAGGCAGACCCTCTGCTTTGTCGCAGTCCAACTCTTGAACGCGGCTGTTCGCCCAAATTTCTGCATTGCCCTTGTGACTCATAGTTAAGGAATCCCACTTATTGACAGGTCGGTCACTTTGGAGGACTATTCACGCGTTTTATTAAAACGGTTCAATTAGGAGGCGGCATGGGGAACCCCCGGTCCTTGAAGTCCTCGCGTATCCTGTTTCGCGCTGTATGCGCGGCTGTAACCGTCATCGCCGGAGTGGGCGCGGCACATGCTGCAGCCTACGTCCGCGTCAACCAAGTCGGATATGTTTCTGCAGCATCCAAACGTGCGTACCTGATGGCTTCGGCCACCGAAACGGGCGCGACGTTTGCGATCAAGAACTCGAGCGGCACGACTGTATTCGGACCGGTCGCCATTGGGGCGAATCTCGGTTCGTGGAGTTCGGGCTTTCCTGATGTGTATGCCCTCGACTTTGACAGTTTCACCACAGCGGGAACGTACACGATCAGCGTGAGCGGGCCGCTTGCGACTACCTCGCCGAGTTTCAAAATCGATACAGCCGCTAACGTTTACACGTCAGCCTTGTCGAACAGCCTGTTCTTTTATCAGAACGAACGCGATGGACCGAACTTCGTCGGGACAGCGCTACGGACTGCGGCAGCCCACTTAAACGATCAGAGTGCGAAAGTTTATGTGACGCCAAACGTCAACAACAACGGGCGTTTTTCCGGAGATCTGGTACCGGCGACTTTCAACGGGTCACAACCAGCAATCAACGGAGAAGGCGGATGGTGGGATGCGGGCGATTACATGAAGTTCGTGATGACCGAAAGCTATACGGTCGCATTGATGCTGGTGGGAGAGCGCGATTTTCCCAATCAGATGGGTAGCAGCGGCGTCACGCAAAACGGGCTGCATTTTCCCGATGAGGGGAAGTTTGGGCTCGATTGGTTGTCGGAAATGTGGGATGACACAAACCAGATTCTCTATTACCAGATGGCGATTGGGAACGGGAACTCGCAGACCATAAGCGATCACGATATTTGGCGACTGCCGCAGGCCGACGATAACTATGGTGGGTGCACATCGAATTATCGCTACATCTGCCATCGACCGGTGTTTGTGAATCCGGCAGCACTGAATTCGTCGCACCAGATCCAGGCGGGAGCAAAGATCAGCCCAAACCTTGCGGGACGGTTGGCTGCAGACTTCGCGCTTTGTTATCACATTTACCAAACAAGCAACGCGGCATATGCGAACCAGTGCCTTAGTTCGGCGGAGCACATTTTTGATTTGGCCAATACGGCTCAGAGCGGGAATTTGCTGACGGTTATTCCGTTCAGCTTTTATCCGGAGTCGGAATGGCGCGATGACATGGAGCTGGGCGCGACGGAACTCTACTTCGCTGTGCAGGGATGCGGAGCAAGTTGCCCTGTGAATTTGCATCCGGCGCCGTACTACCTTCAGCAGGCAGCCCAATGGGCCAACGCTTATATCACAGGACCGGGCGACGCAGCGGATACGTTGAATCTTTACGACATCAGCGGGCTGGCGCACTTCGAACTGTATCGGGCAATTGCACTGGCGGGTAATCCGTCGGGGCTTGCAACCAGCCAGGCGGCGCTGGTTGCGGATCTCGTCAAGCAGTTGAACAAAGCGATCGCGCAAAGCGGGACCGATCCGTTTGGATTTGGTTTTCCGTGGNCNGCATACGANANGACTTCACATGGCACCGGACTCGCAGTGATGGCGGCGGAGTGCAACTACCTGGTTTCCCTAGGCGCGAGCTGCACATTGAGCAACGGCACATCGCCCGGGATTTACTCCAGCAGTCAGATGGGCAACGTGTTGGGTGCGAACGCGTGGGGCACGTCGCTGATCGTCAACGACGGAACGACTTTTCCTTTGTGCATGCAGCACCAGGTGACGAATCTTGTGCCGACACCTCCGAACGGACCACCGTTCTTGTCGGGGGCGGCCGTCGAGGGGCCGAACTCGGTTGCGGCCAAGGGAACTCTGAGCGGGATGGTGGCGTGTCCACCGAATGGGGCGGATGTGTTCTCGCAGTTCAACGGCAAGGCTGTCTATAAGGACTTTGTGCAGTCCTATTCGACGGTTGAGCCCGCAATTGATTTGACGGCGTCTTCATTCCTGGCTTTCTCGTGGCACATCGCTGGGGCACCTTCCGGGACGCCGTAGGTTACTGACAACCACGGACAAAACCCCCACTTCTGGCAAAACCGGCCAGAAGTGGGGCACCCGTTCCAATTGATCTCGAAAGGAGATGCCTATGACTCGAGGGTGGATCGCTTGTTGTTTTGCTTGGATATTGGTGTTGGTTGGATTCTGTGGAATGCCTTTGCTCGCTCAGACGCAAATGCAGGTATACGGTGCTTGGCATTGCTACACGGACGGATGCAGCTGGGCCTCGGTGCCAAACATGACCACATTCGACACCGATAATCACTGGCTCATCGATCGCAACATGAACAATACGTTTCAGCCGTCGGTGAATTTGGTGATTTTGAGCTTCGTCGACCCAGTGAAACTAATGAACCTTACGACTGACTCAGGAAACACGAAAGGCGTTCCTGTCGGAATGAATACCTCAGTGATCAGCTACTTTCAGAACCGTGGTGTCCGCGTGATGATGTCGATTGGCGGTGCGAGCTATAAGAAGAATTGGGACAAGGCGCTCTCTGCGAATCCGACGCAGCTTGGGCTTAACGCAGAGGCGGCAGCCAAACAGTTTAATGTCGGGATGGAGATCGACTACGAGAACAGCAGCAACCCAAATCTCACGGGGCTGCAGCAGTTCGTGAGCGCTTATCGCTCGCAGATTGCATACGATGCAAGCGGCTCAAATAATGCCGCGCGGCTCACCATCGATCTTGGTGACGGCGATACCTATCTGACCAAGCTTGCTAACTATGCCGTCACGAACTGGCTGCAGACCAGTGCTCCGGTGCTCGATTACGCAAACGCAATGGTCGCTGGGCAGAAGACCGGCGTTGCGACGCTGGAGTCGGGTTGGCAGCAACATGTGGATGGGATTTCGGGATCGGTGCCACCGATGGCCCCAGCAAAACTGACCGGGAGTTTGTGGCTCGTCAGCGTGCAGCCGAATTGCGACAATTTCAGTAACTCCGATCAGAATACTGCGGCGAGTTTTGTGGAGAATCTTCCGCCTGCGGGATCGGGAACGACCACAGGCATGCTTGGATACATGTTCTGGGCCGCCGGGTGCCAAGGAAATGGGACTGGATGCACGTTTCCACCGAACACTTGCGAGAACGGGATGGGCGGAGCAATGACGGCATTCAGCATTCCGGTGCCAATGCCGGCTTTGCGGCAGAACTAGCTTTTCCAAGTAACGGAGTTTGAGGCTTCAAAAGCCCCACTTCTGGCAACTTCGGCCAGAAGCGGGGCACCCTCGTGTTCATCAGCCGTTACGCGGTCGGCCAAAGCCAGCCGAAGGTGCCCGCCATCAGAAGGGCGTAGATGAGGCCGTCGATCACTTCTTTTATTACGAAGACCCAGGGATATCCCTTCCAGATCACATTCGCTAGAGGGCCCAAGCCGAATGCGAGGAAGGCTGCGCTGCCGACGATCCGGAAGACGGCCAGATACTGCATGTGCGGCGCGAAGGTTTGGGCTCCCATGGTGTGGGCTGCCACATAGGCCACGAAGAATCCGATCAGCAAGCAGTAGCCGAACCACAGTCCCAGGAATTTTGGCATGAATGGCGGGCCGTTTTTGAAGACGATCATCATGCCTACGGGGCCCTGGTTGTATTTTTCGACCATGGCGGGCGTGTTCATGTCCTTATGCGTGCCATACGGGAAGATGTAGAGGCCGCACGCAAGTCCGGTGGCGCGCAAAGCGGAGCGGGACTTGTCCTCGTCGGGCAATTGTTTGTAGTCGCTGCGGTGGTAGGGCAGCAGCATGTGCATGATGGAACTGGCGACGAAGATGATGACTGCCGAGAGGACGATCGGCAGCCAGAGAGCGGAGAGTGGCGTCATGTGGCCTCCTGGGACGATGTTCACGGAGGCTATCGTTGAATGGGGTGGAGGTCAAGTGCATCACCACTGGAGAGAGCAGGAGTACAGGTAGGGATGCTTCGACTGCGCAGTGAGGCTCGCTTTCGCTCACCTCACTGCTACGCTCAGCATGACAGTATTCTTGGACAAGAGTAGAAGAACGTTGAAGCTACTCTTTGGCTAGCATTTGCTGGTCGTGCTCTCTGTCTTTTTCTCGTTCTTCGTCTTTCACTGTTTGATGGTGGTGGTGCCCTTCGGCTTCCTCGCCCGGTTCTTTGAGCCATTTCTCTACGGCGTCGTCGCTTAGATCCATCTTCACTACTACTGCCTCAGAGGGTTCGAGGTTCACGATCATCATTCGCATGCGATTGCCTGTGGGGTTGGTGTAGATGAGAGTGGTTTCGCCGTTGTCGTTGTCCTTGCCCTTGGAGAGCACGCGGACAAATGGATGCCACTCTGGACCGAGAGAGCGTTCGACGACATGGCGAACCGCCTCAGTATCCTCGGGAGGATGGAATCCTTCAAAGACTGCGAGCTTGAGTCCGTGCACACCGGATGGGCGCGCGAAAAACATCGCCACTCCAAGGAACGGAATGCGCAAGTGATGGACGCCGTAGGTCTGCTCGATCGATTTCACGATGGTATGGAACTCGGGATCGCCGGCGAAGGCCAGCGAGGATGCGCACAGGACCAGGATCGCAACACTAAGGGATTTCATTTCTGGTCTCCTTTGTCGGCTTTGGCCACCGGTTTGGAGGAGGGAGGCTTGGTCTTCAGCCTGGGGATTCCGAATTCGCCGCCAAGATCAGACAGTTGCTCGACTTCGATCGGACCTACGATGTTCACGAACGTGAGCTCCTTCGGTTCGGCAGAGATGATGACAATGCCGGCCATCTTCTCGTTTTCCATCCGGAAGAAGACGTCAACATTTTCGCCGTCATGCTCGCTACGAACTCCGACGACGCGAGACCACGTTGGAGATCGGAACTGGGAGCGAAGAGACTCTACTTCTGCAGCGGAGTAGGCCTTTTCTTCAGTGAACTCGTAGCTGCGAACGTAGATTGCCTTGAGGTTCTCGACCAGTTTGGCGGCTTCTTTCTCCTCGGGATCTTCTTTAGACAGAAACTTGCTGGCCCAACGGAGCATAGGACCATCCATGTTGACCTCTACCGTCTCTTTGGCTTTGGCCGAGAGGCTCTCGATGTCCGGGGGAAGTTTTAGATCCTGAGCTCGCAGAACGCAGGGGACGGCGAGCAGCAGAATGATGGGAAATAGCTTGCGGATTGTCGTGGTCATGATCGACTCCTTGGGATCCGATTGTCTGGTTGGGATTCGGGACGCGGTGCGTTGATGTCGTTTACTTTTTCCTTCGCCATATGCAGCTTGCTACCGGCGATGCGGAGGGCCAGCATCAGCTGCTGCTTGGCGGCTTCTCCCTGGACACGCTCGCGCTGTAGGTGGCGGTAGTGGATACCTCCGAGCGTCAGGCAAGTGGAAACTCCGGCAAAGGCGGCCCAGCGCAGTGCAGGTCGAGAGAAGATGGCCAACCAAGAATGCTGCGGTTGGCTCTCCGCGGATTTCTGGGCTACGTGCATAAGGACTTTTGCGGCAAGGGTTTCCGGAGCATCTTCGCGTCGCAGCGCTTCTTTTAGCGCGTTCTCAATGGGGTTCGGATTTTGATCGATTGGATTCATCGGGTGACTTCTCCGATCGTGCGGGTGACCTTTACACGCAACATGGCGAGGGATCGCTGCAAGTGGCTTTTCACGGTGGCAACGGGCATCGAGAGCACGTCGGCTATGTCTTCCGGGAGCATGTCTTCCTGATAGCGAAGGATCATCTCGAGGCGTGGCTTTTCCGGAAGTGAGGTCACGTATTGACGCAACCTTCTGGCCAGGAGGGGATCACCCGAGTTTCCGCGCGTGGAAGGCTCGGGAGCGTCTTCCAGGCTGATCTGCGGAGGCCGGCGACGGCGACGGTGGTCGATGCAGCGATGAGCCGTAACCTTGCGCAGCCAGAACTTGATGTGTTCCTCAGACTCGAGATCGTCGAGAACAGAGTGAAGTTGCAGGAAAACGTCCTGGGCCAGTTCTTCGGCGGAGGAGGGATCCCCCAGGAAGTGGCGGGCAATACTGAAAACCATGGACTGGTAGCGGCGAACGATGTCCGCAAAATCGGTCCCAGCAATTGCGGGAGCATGGTCTGCGGCGGGTAGGGCTGCCATGGCCAAGGTTTTCTGATCCTCACTTACCTATACGCAGGGCCGGGTGATCGAGAATGCAAAAAAGTTTGATTTTGGGCAAGAATTTCGGATTCGCCGTTCTTTAGTATTGCCGGACGATTGCAGCGGACGACTTAAGGTGCCAGGCGCCCCATTCTTGCATCCAAAAGAGAATCATGACAGCTGAAGGAAATTCCGCCCGAATTCAAGAGATTCATTCGCAAAGCCGGTCCTCGGAATCCAGTGAACTGAAACACTGGCTGGGAGAACTGGTTGCGCGGAAAGGGAGCGACTTACTACTAGTTCCGCACGCCCCGGCGTCGATTCGGTTTGAGGGAGTGGTGTCGGCGATTGGGGACCGTCCGCTTAGCGGAGAGGAGATTGAAGCCGCAGTAGTCCCCGTTCTGGCCGAGCACGCACGCGAAGAGTATCAGCAGTACGGGATCGCGGACTCGTCATACCGCCTCGAGGCTGTTGGACGGTTTCGTATCAATTTGCATCGGGAACGGGGTCGGGCGGCAGCGACCGTGCGGGCGCTGCCCTCGAGGATCCCGGCACTCAGCGAATTACGCCTGCCACCTGGTGTGAATGCGCTGGCAGCTTTGCAGCGCGGACTGGTCATCATTGGAGGCGCCACGGGTTCAGGAAAGACGACGACGCTGGCGGCTCTAGTGAACGAGATCAATCAGCGAGATGCGCGTCACATCGTGACGATTGAAGATCCGATTGAATACGAGCATACGCATAACAAGAGTGTGATCGAGCAGGTGGAAATCGGAGTCGATGCGCCGGACTTCCCTACCGCGCTGCGCGCCGCCATGCGGCAGGCTCCGGATGTGATTGTTGTGGGCGAGATGCGTGATTCGGAAACGGCGCGCATTGCACTGTCGGCGGCGGAGACCGGACACCTGGTTTTTACGACGTTACATACGACTGATGCGGCGTCGACTGTATCAAGAATTGCGGATTCGTTTCCGCAGGAGCGTCAGCACACCGTGCGAGCGGAGATGGCAATGGCCCTGGCGGCGATGCTGACGCAGACGCTGATTCCGAAACGAAATGGCGGGCGTGTGCCGGCGGCGGAGTTGCTGATCGTGGGATACGGAGCCCGACAGCATATACGGAAGAATGCACTGCAGCATCTGCACCAGGAGATCACGATCACGCGGAAGCAGGGCTCGTTCACACTGGAGGAGTCACTGGCGCAGTTGGTGTTTCAGCAGGAATTGATGCGCGAAGAGGCGATGACGCGGGCGCTGCATGCGGAGGATTTGGATACGCTGCTGAAGGCTAAAGGATTCTGAGGGGCCTATAGGAGAAGTACACCGGCACAGGGCAAGCCGGCGGTTCATCGGCACCGCTTTCGCACCGCTTGAAGCGCTGCGCCAACCAGTAAATCTTGCCGAAGCAATCGCTGAAGCCAAGACCAGAATTCTTCTGGGGGCGATTCCCTCTCGCCCGAGAAATAATCGCCCCCCTTCCCTCAAATCCAGGGAAAAGACTAAACGATAGTTTCCAGTCGGAGCCGACACTCTAGCTATGACGGACGACACGTTGCGTCATGATTGTAATCACTGTGAGACTTTCGTTCGAAAGTTGGTTCCGAAATGGTATCCAGGAACTCTCACGCACTTAAGTTAGCGCGCACGAGTTAGCCCTGATGAATTACATAAAGTCCATTGAGTTACGGATGTTGATTCATGAGACAAGGTTCGACGTCGACGATTTATATGTGATTTCAATCACATCATAATGTGCTTTAACCCCTTTAGAAAATCGATTTTTCTTGACAGTTGCGATTCGTGCGTCGTAACAAATAGATGGATTAGTTCGTCGTGATGTTCCCAGCGTCACGCTCGAGGTTACTCGAGCATTCGATAATCCCTGGAGGCTGGAAATGAAACAACTCTCGTCCTTCGAGGGTCGCGGCCAATTTATAAAGAGGTTTGACCTTCGACTGTTACTTATCCTCACACTCATAGTCTTCGCATTCGGTTCCATCGCAGTAGCTCAGGAGGCAACGATCGTCGGCACCGTCACCGATACGACGGGAGCCGCGGTTCCGAATGCTTCGATCACAATCACAAACACTGACACGGGAATCGCCCGCACGATCGCGAGTGGCGACGATGGGCAATATGTAGCACCAGACCTTCATATCGGTAATTACGTGGTGAGGGTCCAGGCGACAGGATTCAAGGCGGGAGAGCGCAAGGATCTTGTACTTCAAGTCGGAGACCGCACGAGGGTGGATTTCAGCCTTCAGGTTGGCGACACGAAGGAAACAATCACAGTGGAAGGCAACGCCATCACGGTCCAGACCGAATCTGGCGAAGTCAGCAGCATGGTGACTTCGAAGCAGGTCAGCGAGCTCCCGACCAATGGGCGGACGCTGTACAACCTGTATTCCTTAACCGCAGGCGCAGTGAGCCTGCAGGGAGACAACATCAGTCCAACGGCTGTCAGCGGCGACAACAATGTCAGCATCAACGGTCAGCGTCCGGGTCACAACCTACTGCTGATCGACGGTGGCGAGAACGCCGACCGCGGAGGCAGCCAAGCTAGCGTAGCGCCCTCGCTCGAGTCGATCGGGGAGTTTCGTATTAACACCTCGAACTACGGCGCGGAATATGGTATGGCTGGAGCAAGCACGATCACCGAGGTGGTCAAATCAGGCACGAAGGATTTCCATGCTAGCGCCTGGTGGTTCGGCCGCAACGATGCATTTGGTGCCCGCAACTACTTCAACCCAGCTCCTGCAAAGGTTGCTGAGTTGCGCTATAACCTGTTCGGGTTCAACGGCGGCGGACCGGTCGATTTCTGGAAGAAGGAACACAAGACATTCTTCTTCTACAACATGGAATGGCGTCGGCTCATTCAAGGACAGTTGCTGAATCAGCTGGTTCCGTTTACCAGTACGTATGGTGGAGACTTCTCAAGTCACTTGCCGGCGGACCTTATTTCCAAGGTCGACAACGCGGCAATTCCAAACTCTGGTCTCCATGCTCCTTGTGCCAACCAACTGTCACCAACTCTCCAAGCGGCGTGGGCAGCGACCAAGCAGCCATTCAGCACGCCGGATGAGAACGGGGGATGTATTGCCAACACAGGGCTATCCATAGCAGAGAACCCCATCTTCGCGCCTTTGACGAATGATGCGATTCCAGCGGCTCTACTGGATGCAAATGCTCAAGCCCTGCTGACGGCGGGTGGGAACTACGGCGGTATCTTCCCCGCACCCACCACAAGCGACGGTCACTTTATTGGGGGGAATAACGTGCCCACCATGGTCCGTGAAGAAGTGATTCGTGTGGATCACACTTTCAATAGCAAGTTCTCCATCTTCGGGCACTGGGTCAGTGATCACATCTCCCAGAATTACGGGACAACGATGTGGAACGCTGACAACGTTCCATCCATTGGAAACACATTTGGCAACCCAGCGTACAGCGCTGTGGTTCACGCTACACATGCCATCAGTCCAACTTTGTTGAATGAGGTGGCATTCAACTACAACGGCAACCGAATCAAAATTCAACCCCTTGGATTGGTCTCAGCGCCTTCTAACTTCACTTTCAACCGGTTGTTCACGGGACCCAATGCTCAGGACCGCATTCCCTCGATCAATCTTGCCGGCGTAACGACGTCGAACTATACGGCTGGTTGGACGCCGTGGAACAACGCTGCGAACAGCTATCAGATTCGCGACGATGTTTCATGGACCAAGGGTGCACACCAGTTCAAGTTCGGCTTCAGCTGGATGCTCTATACGAAACTCCAGTCCTACTTCACAAACACGCAAGGCAACTTCCGTTTCAACGGAAACTTCACCGGAAATGACTTTGCCGACTACTTGCTGGGCTATGCACAGCAGTACACGGAAAATGCTATCCAGTCCCAAGGGCAGTGGAACAACGTCAACTTTGCCGTGTATGCACAGGACACCTGGCGCGCGACCAATCGATTGACCTTGAACTATGGCCTACGCTGGGACGGCATGCCGCATACATACGAAGCCAATCACCAGTCGGCAAACTTCTATCCCAACCTGTACAACTCCACGATGGCTCCGCTGTGGAATTCAGCAGGCAACATCTGTAGCGCTGCTGATGTCGCAACCAAGGATCCGAATTGCCCAACGGTCAGTCCGGGTCTGGGTACGAGCCCGAACCCAATTCTGGCTGGAATCCCCTTCTATACCAATGGCCTCGGCATTGGCGGTGTGAACGGAATTCCCAAGGGATTGGTTAACAATACCTGGAAGAACTTCGGTCCGCGGCTTGGTTTTGCGTATGATCTGACCGGTCAAGCCAAGACCATTGTTCGTGGTGGATTCGGTATTCTATTCGACCGCGTCCAGGGCAATGATATGTACGACGGTGCGGGCAATCCCCCAATGAACGCCAGCCCGACCCTGAACAATGTGTCGCTGTCGAATCCCGGTGAATTTGTCAACACCGGAGAGATTATGACCGCGGCAAACCTGCCCATTCTTCCTCTTGGAATCACGGGAATCTTGTCGCAGAACTACAAACTGCCCACCACATATCAGTACAGTGCTGGCGTGCAGCAGTCGCTGGGCAAGAAGACCGTTTTGTCCATAAATTATGTTGGTAGCCAGGGGCGTCACATGAGCTACCGTCAGGAGGTCAATCTGCCACCATTCGCCAGCCTGCCAGCACTGATCGCGGCAGGTGGGAGCGGCATCAACCAGCTTTACAACTATGCCGGCTTTAGCGGGATCCGCTTAGCAACGAACGGCCAGAATGGACACTACAACGCGCTTCAAACCGACGTGCATGGACAGATAACCCGCGACCTGTATTTTCAGGGCGTTTACACCTACGCCAAGGCCATTGATGCAAACGCTGGCGGCACGGGCTACGGTGGTGATCTGAACGGCGTAACCAACCCGTATTTGGGATGGAAATATGATGTGGGACCGTCATCTTATGACCGCACCCACGTCGCATTCGTGAACTTCATCTATCAAATGCCATTCTTCCGGAATGCCAACAGCCGAGCCCTTAAAACTGTGCTGGGCGGATGGCAACTTTCCGGAATCGTCAACTTCATGTCGGGGGCGCCATTGAACCTCGGCATCAGCGGCAATAACGTAGCCAGTGTGGTCCCGAACTCCGGGAATCGCCCAAACGTCAGCGGGCCGATTCGTTATCCGAAGACTGCAGCTTCATGGTTCGATCCCACCGTATTTTCGAAGCCGACGGGAGTTGGTAACGATATCTACGGCAATCTCGGGTTCAACGCTCTGCGTGGTCCAGGACGTCAAAACTGGAATCTCTCGCTGTTCAAGAGCTTCCTGATCAGCGAAAGCCGTGGCAGTCGGTTTGAGCTCCGTGCCGATGCCTTCAACGCATGGAACCACACGCAGTTCAGAGGAGACGTAAACACCGGCGGCATCAGCCTCAACCAAGGGGCGGGTGACTTCGGCAAGGTTACCAATGCCTTTGACGCGAGACAGTTCCAGCTTGGAGCCCGCTTCGTGTTTTAACGTTCAGTTTGGTCATTTCAATCCCGCCCGCAGCATCATGGCTGCGGGCGGTCTTTTGCTTAAGCGATTCTCGCTGGGACCGACACGGTCATTTCTTGTCTTTGTTCTTTTCAAGGATCAGTTGGCAACTGGCGGTGTAACCAGGGTCGGCGGCAAAGCCTTTGACCTCACGCCCGTCATCAACAATCACGAACAGAAAGTGTGCGTCGGGGGCGGGCTGACCACCTAGAGTGACCTCATAAGTGATTGCTCCCGTGCAGTCGGGATTGACGATGGAAGGCTCGGTCGGACGGGTGTTATGCGTCCACTGCAAAATGGTCCCGTTGAGGCTCACTGAGCCGTAGCCTTTCCACTGGCCTTTGCCGTCGCCTGTCACAACGCCGTAGGCGGCGAAAGGCTGACCTCCAACGAATCCCGAACAGCTGTAGCCGTACGCTCCTTTCGTGGAGCGATTGCTGCAGGAGTTCTGCGAGTGTTGAGCGCGGGAGGATGCTAGTAGCGACAGGACTACCGTGGCGATGAAGATGCAACTTCTCAACTTCATAGACACCTCTTTTGTGGATTCAATCGAGGCGATCGTGCCACGGTTCAGGCGAGTCCTCAGGCATCTTTCGGCTGACGCAGTGATGGCCGGGTCGCAACCACGATTCGCTGCCGACAACTCAGGATCGGGATTCAAACGCGGAGGAAGGAGAAATCGTGCAGCAGAATCCCGCTTGACGGTGACGAGGTTATGAAACAGGTACAAACTACGCCTGGAAACATCCTTCGTCAACAAGGAAGAAGGCCGAGCAGGAAATCTGCGGCTCGGGACCATTATCAGGATGTCTGAATCCGGACAGTCTGGTCCGGCGGCGGACGGTTTGCATTAGGTGATGGAGGCCACGGCGTTGGAGGGACTGGACTTTACTCTTCCCTGGTTCGGCACCCTAGGTGCTCGGCGAGTCGCGGAGAGGTGTCGAGCTATGAAGACGACAGAGCGTGTACGGCAAGTAGTGTCGGGTCCGGCAACAGAGGTGGATTTCAAGGCGCAGACGGAGAAAGGCTGGAAGCTTGTGGCTTTGGAGTGGGAGAGAGAAGTCGAGAAGGTTGATGAGCCCCTTCCGGTCGAGGTGCCGTTTGGCTTGCGGATCGCGCCGGAGACCCAGCGACTAGAGGAGGATCCACGTGAGCGGGAGACGCTTCTCCAATTGATGGAGCTTATCGTTCAGGAAGGCTCCTATTCGCGCATCGCCGAAGAACTGAATCGGGGCGGACATCGAACGCGCGAGGGATTTCGCTGGACGCCGGTTTCGGTTTTCGAGATGTTGCCGCGGCTGATTGAAGTGGGGCCCCATTTATTCCGCAGCCCGGAGTGGGAGAAGCGCAAGCAGCAACCGGTTGGGCGTTAAGGAACGCTGCGTACTATCATTCGGCGAGGGAGTTTTAGTTAACGAATTCCCGAGCGCCTATGACAAAAGATGATATTGCCCTGCTCTACCAGTACGACCGCTGGGCGAACAACCGGGTTCTAGAGGCATGTTCGCCCATTGGCACCGAACAGTTCACGCGTGACCTAGGAGGCAGTTTCTGCTCTGTCCGGGATACGTTCGTGCACATCATGGCCGGAGAGTGGGGATGGATTCAGTATTGGAGAGCACCGTCGCCAGACGCGGCATTCGTTGCGGAGATGATGGCGAGGCGGAAGGTTCTATTCGATCCGAATATGTATCCGGATCTGGCGGCTGTTAGGCAGAAGTGGGTCGAGGTTGAGAGAGAACAGCTTGAGTTTATCCAATTGGTCTCCGATGAACGCCTGCAACAGTTGATTCCGGTTCGGACTGCAGAGATGAAGCTGATCTATCTGATGCAGCATGTCGCGAATCACTCGACTTATCACCGTGGGCAAATCGCGTTGATGATGCGGCAGTTGGGCGCAGTACCTCAGGCCACGGACTTTCACGTTTTTATGATGGAAGGTCAGGCCGAAAAGCGTTGAACCACGAAGGGCACGAAGGTCCACGAAGGAAAACTGGCTCACCAACATTCCTTTCCTACGCCCAATAGGTACGATCCAGGCTTCGATACTGGATGGCTTCGGCGATGTGTTTGGGCTCGAGGTTGCAGACATCGTCGAGATCCGCGATCGTGCGGGCGACTTTCAGGATGCGGTCGTGGGCGCGGGCGCTCAGCCCCTGCCGCGTCATGGCGCGTTCGATGAGGCGTTCGCAGTCGGCGGATAACTCGCAGAACGTGCGGATATAGCGCGAGCTCATCTGGGCGTTGCAGTAGAGCTTCTGGCGGGATGTCGCAAAGCGATCAAGTTGCTTCTGGCGAGCGCGGACATCTCGCTCGCGGATCCTGGCGGATCCCTCGGGTTCGGCTCCTGAGCGCATTTCCTTGTAGTTCACGGCGGGCACGTCAATGTGGATGTCGATCCGGTCCATCAACGGACCCGAGATCTTCGAAATGTAGCGCTGGATCATGGGCGGGGTGCACTGGCAGTCGCGGCTTCGGTCGTTGTGAAATCCGCATGGGCATGGGTTCATCGCCGCGGCCAGCATAAAACGCGCGGGGAACGTGAGTGCCATCGAGGCGCGTGCGATGGAGACGGTTCCGTCTTCGAGTGGCTGACGTAACACTTCCAAGACGTTGCGTGGGAACTCCGGCAATTCATCAAGAAATAGCAACCCATTGTGGGCGAGAGAGACCTCTCCGGGGCGCGGAATGACTCCGCCGCCGATTAATCCGGCGTCGGAGATGGTGTGATGAGGGGAGCGATAGGGGCGCGTTCCTACCAAGCCAGTGCCGGAATCGAGAACACCAGCAACGGAGTGGATTTTCGTCGTCTCGAGAGCCTCTTCAAAGGTGAATGGAGGCAGGATAGTCGGCATGCCCTTGGCGAGCATCGTCTTGCCGGAACCGGGTGGCCCGATCATCAGGATGTTGTGACCTCCAGCGCAAGCGATCTCGATCGCACGCTTGGCGGTCTGTTGTCCGCGAACATCCTTGAAATCGACAAAGAATTGTTGGGACTCGCGGAGCAGTGAGTCGCCATCCGCTTTGATGGGGACGATACCGTTGCCGGAATTCACGAAATGGATCACGTCGAGGAGGGAGCGCACGGGATAGACGTCCGCTCCGCCGACCATGGCAGCCTCCTTGGCGTCAGCTTCAGGTACGACCATGCGCGAGATTTTCCTGCCGCGCGCCTCTATGGCGATGGGCAAGGCGCCCCTGACACCGCGGATTCCACCAGCGAGCGAAAGTTCGCCAACCAACAGACAATCCGAAATCTCTTTCTTCGTCAGACCCCCGTACGCGCCGACGATGCCAAGGGCCATAGGCAAGTCGAATCCCGATCCCTCTTTCTTAATGTCAGCGGGAGCGAGATTAATGGTGATCTGCGTGGGAGGAATGTCGTAGCCGCAGTTCTTGAGGGCGGCTCGCACCCGGTCGCGGCTCTCCCGCAAAGCTGCGTCGGGCAGGCCTACGGTATGAAAGTGATCCTGATCAGTCTTGATGCCGGAGCAGTCGACCTCCACTTGGATAATATTGGCATCGATGCCATAGACGGCGGCGCTTAAGGTTTTATAGAGCATGGATTTTAAGTTCCGACGAGCCAGCCGTTCGGAAACATGAGCGCACGCAACGGCGCAAAAGTTCGGACATCTACGATATTGATCTCTCGTGCATTGTGGCTGTGACGGATGTCACCAGAGGGTTGTGGAAAACTCCTGTATCTCCATACGTTTCCCGTTTGGGTACTTATTGTCTGAGGTTCATTGTTCCTCTGGTACCGAATTGACAAATAAACACTTTGTGGCTGGATGCGACTCAGATTAGGATGGGTTTTCAACGCACTATTTCTCTACCTTATGAGTCCGGAGCCCGGCAGCCCCCTACCCCCATCCCGCCCCAACGGAAATCTCGATCATGAGGAGTCTCAACTTTGGCGGTGGGCTCTGTGGTTCATGATTTTCCTGGCATTCGCTCTGGCTGTTCTGCTTTGGGAGCGACTGGAGAACATTCCCTTTTCGCTGCGAGCGATTCCGGTAGGAGTGTTGGTGCTCTCGATTCTGTTCGCGATCTACGCTTACGGACGGCGGCAAGAAGTAACCGAGCTCAAGGGTCTGCTACGAGGGTTGCAGGAGCATGTGGGCGCCGCACCCTCGGAGGAACAGCTTGATCAATTGAGCCAAGTGATCATGCGCTCGCAGCGCAACTTCAAGGAATTGATTGATTCCATGGACGACCCTGCGTGCGCGGTGGCGCTGGATGGTACGTTGCGCACTGTGAATCGTCGTGTGACCGAGTTAACCGGGTTGAACTACTCCCAGTTGATTGGAAGCAAAGCCTACGACCTGCTCGAAGAGCCGTCGCGCGAAGATTTGCAGAGCGGGCTAGGACGCTTTCTCGACAAGAAGCGTTGGGCCGGGACGGTTCGCATTCGCCTGAAGAATGAATCACGGCCCCTCTATTTCGAATGTGTGCTGAATGCGATTGTGAAGGGAGACGAAGTAGTCGGCGCCAGCATACTGGGACGCGACGTCACCGAGCAGCGCGAGAAGGAACTGCGGTTTACGGAATTGTTCGAAACCCTCCAAGAGGGCGTGTACTTCAGCTCGCCCGAAGGAGGCCTGCTGGATGCGAATCCGGCCCTGGTGAGCATGCTGGGGTATATGGAAAAGAGGGATCTGCTGGCCGTGGAACCGGCAGCTTTGAGTTTTGATGGAGGCCCGCCAGTTTTAGGACGTGCGGTCGATGATCGTGGAGGGGTGCGAACGCGAGAGGTAAAGCTTCGGCGCAAAGATGGTAAGCCTGCGGTGTTTCTGGATTCGTCGCGAGCCGTGTGGGATGCATCGGGAAAAATTATCCGTTACCAAGGAACGCTGGTCGATATCACAGAGAAGCGCAATATGGAGCGGCAACTGGCGCAGCAGGAGGAGTTCCGCAGCCGATTGCTGGAGAGCTTCCCTGATCTGATCCTGGTGGTCGATCTGGGAGAGCAGTATACATTTGTCAGTTCGCGCTCCAAGGACCTGCTTGGCTACCGGCCAGATGAAATGCTCGGCAGGAAAATATCGGAACTGCAGGATCATTCTCCGGATCTGGTGTCGCTCTATCGCACGCTGGTATTGGGCGACCAGGCTTTTGGGGCGGCGGAGTATGCAACGCGGCATCGCGATGGAAGTGGCCGCACCATGCGCGCTTCGGGCAGCCAACTCGTGGACTCAGACGGAAAAATCAGCGGAGTGATCTTTTCGTTGCGAGACATCACCATCGAACGCAAGCTGGAACAACAGATTGTAGAGAGCGAGCGGTTAGCAGCGATGGGAGCGATGATCGGCGGCGTTGCCCACGAATTGAATAATCCCCTTACCAGCATTCTTGGCGTCAGTGAGTTGCTGCAAGACACTGAAACTAACCCGACCTCACGCAAGCATCTCGGGATGCTGCAGCAACAAGCGCGCCGGGCAGCCGAGATTGTGCAGAACCTGACCTATTTCTCCCGGCCTCCGGCGCCGGGCAAGAGCCGGATCAATCTGGCGGAGGTTGTCGAAAGAACGTTGAACCTGCACGCCTATTCCCTTCGCAAGAACAACATCGCAATCGATTTTTTGAAAGAGCCAGGTATGCCGTATGCGCTGGGCGACCCGCACCAGCTGATGCAGGTGTTCCTCAACCTGATTGTGAATGCCGAGCAGGCGATACGCGAGGCGCGGGACAAGGGAACACTACGCATTCGCATCGGGAAGGGCGACGGCACGGTGTGGGTCAGTTTTCATGATGAGGGGCCCGGGATTCCCAAGGAGAACATGCCCAGCATCTTCGATCCTTTCTATACGACGAAACGACCAGGGCGCGGAACGGGGTTAGGGCTCAGTATCTGCAAGTCGGTAATGAAGGAGCACAACGGGAGCGTGGAGGCAGCGAACTCTCCAGAAGGCGGGGCGGTGTTTACGGTGACGTTGCCGACGGCCGGGGTGCACTAGAAGATCACTCACCACAGGGAACACAGGGTTACACAGAGAAACCTTTCATCTTCTTCTGCATTATGGGCGTTCCACTGCCATTGCTACTGCGTTGCCTCCTCCCAGACACAGGGCTGCGATTCCTCGCTTCACATCGCGGCGGATCATCTCGTAAATCAGAGTGACTAGTACTCGCGCTCCGCTAGCGCCGATCGGATGGCCGATCGCGACTGCGCCGCCGTTGACATTTACCTTTTCTGGATTCAGTTTCAGTTCGCGCATCACGCCGAGAGCCTGGACGGAGAAAGCTTCGTTCAATTCATAAAGGTCTACATCTTCGTTCTTCCATCCGGTCTTCTGCCAGATTTGTTGCACCGCACCTACGGGAGCCATCATGACCCATTTGGGTTCGACTCCGCTGGTGGCTTGGGCGATGATGCGGACCATCGGCTTGGCTCCGAATTCAGTGGCTCGCTTTGCGCTGGTGACCACAAGCGCAGCGGCGCCGTCGTTTACACCTGGCGCATTGCCGGCTGTTACGGTTCCATCTTTTTTGAACGCCGGCTTCAAGGCGCGCAGGGTTTCGATGGTCGTGTCTTCCCGCGGGCTCTCGTCTTTGTCGAAGATGCTCGGCGGGGCGCCTTTCTTCTTCGCGGAAATTTCGACTGGCACGATCTGAGACTTGAAACGGCACTCTTTGATTGCTGCAACTGCTTTGCGGTGCGAGTTCACCGCGAACTCATCCTGCTCTTCGCGGGTGATGCCGTACTTCTCGGCGACGTTCTCGCCGGTGATACCCATGTGATAGTCGTTGTAGATGTCCCAGAGTCCGTCGTGGACCATTGAGTCGATCACTTGTGCGTTGCCGAGGCGATAACCTTTGCGCGCTTGTGGAAGAAGATATGGCGCATTGGTCATCGACTCCATGCCGCCGGCGACCACGATCGAACTATTTCCTGTCTGCACTGCTTGCGCGGCGAGTGCGACTGATTTCAGTCCGGAACCGCACACCTTGTTGATTGTCATGGCACCTGTCGCGGGAGTGAGCCCGCCGAAGATCGCGGCCTGGCGCGCAGGATTTTGTCCGAGTCCGGCAGACACGACATTGCCCATGATACATTCGTCGACTTGCGCCGGATCGAGCCCTGCGCGTTTTACGGCTTCACGGACAACGAGGGCACCAAGCTGCGGCGCAGTGAAGTCGGAGAGGCTTCCCTGGAATTTTCCAACCGGGGTGCGACAACCAGAGATGATTACGACATCGTCAAAAGAGGCCATGAATCGGGCTCCTCACGAAGATTTTTCTTCTCAATTATAGATGAGCGGGTGCTGGCGTTGGGTTCAACGTGAATGGTGGAGTGAGAGTATTCCGATTCCGCTGGATAGACTTTGTGGGATCAACGATGCGCACGGAAAAATTTGGGTGCAAGGCTCACGCTCCGGGACTTCTTGTCGTGCTGCTCTCAAAAAAATGGTTGACATTCGTCGAGAAAATTCTTTCATCATGACTTTGGTGTGATGGTTTGCGCGAATCGATCATCATTTTTTTCTTGACTTCATTTTTCATTAACTCTATACATCAACTAGTTGCAGTAAAAGACCACTGCACATTTCCATGAAGAATGGAAGGGAGAATAGGAACAATGGCAACCAAGAAAAAGGCAAAAAAGAAAAAGAAGCACTAAGCAAGTTCAGTACGAAGTCAACAGGGGACGCGAAATGCGTCCCCTAGGTTTTTTGGGGGGGGAGCAAAAGTTTCAAGATTTCAAAGTTGAAGCGGATGCTGAACCGCCAGCAGTGAGAACTTACACCTTCGCCATCGTCAGGCGTGGGATGCGCTTTTCTTTTTCGGGACAGAGGGCGCGGTAGGCGCAGAAAAAACAATGCTGTCCAGGCTTCGCATCGAAGATACCGTCAGCAATTCCCTTCGCCGCCTGTTCTACACAACTTCGAGCGGCGATCAGGTCCGACTCAAAGCGCCTTGTGGTCACGGGGACGTTCTCCTGGAGATTGTGGAACACCAACGCGCCAACTTTGTAGCCCCAATTTTCCTGCGCGGCGATTGCGTAGAGGGACAATTGCAGACTTTCATCGGCATCTTCCTGGTCTTTGGCCTTACCCGTCTTGTAGTCGACGACTGCAACAGTTCCATCGGAGAGTTGATCGATACGATCGATGCGTCCAACGACAATGACTTCCCCTATCTTGATTTCGAACGATTCCTCGGTGTGCAGCACCTGCGAAGACATCGAACTGGCTGTCGATAGGAAGTCCTGCAGTTGCTGAATGCCCTGCTTTTCGTAGAGCTCGTGCTGATACGCCTCCTGAATCCGCGTCCCGGCCAGGTCGACGCGGAAGAGTTCAATGATTTCTTCCTCGGTTTTTGGACGGCCCAGTCGGATCGAATCAAAATAGGTCTTGAGGACGCGATGGATTGCGGCGCCAAACTGCATTGCAGCAGCTGGCCGGGCGGCGATCCGCCAGTCGCGCTCCAACTTGAACTGCAATCCGCAACGCTGGTAAGTATCGACGGCCGAGGCGCTCAGGCGTTTGTTTAGACCTTGCAGAACCGGCAATTCGAACCAGCGAGTCGTCTGAGACTCTTCCGGATAAAGTGGCGACGCAGTCGCGGCGATATCGAGTGTTGCCTGGGCTCCGCCTGCCGGAAGCGCGCGAAACCACGGACTGACGGATTTGTTCTTCATCAGCTCTCGCAAGTATCCCGGAGGAGTTTTGTCAGTCTTACCGGTTCCTTCGCGGGCGTAGATGCGTAGCGAATCACGGGCACGCGTCATCGCGACATAAAATAGACGGCGCTCTTCTTGCTCATGCAGAGTCTTGTCATCAGCGCCGGTAAACGAGCCCGGGTCGCGAAGCTCCTGGGGAAATGCTACAAGAGTTTCTTTGTAGGAGGACGGGAACGATGGCGAGAGGGCGCGCAGAATGAAAACGTGAGGGAACTCAAGTCCTTTGGCGCCGTGGACCGTCATCAGGCGAACGGCATTTTCGTCGTCGTTGGACTGCAGCGGAATCACGCCGTTGGCTTCGCGGAAGTAGACAAGGTAGTCCACGAATTCTTCCAGCGCGGCCGTTTTGTTGATCTTCTTCGTTTCCCAGTTCCTGACGAATTCCAATGCCGCCTGAAGGATGGGAGAGGATGCGTCGAGCGCAAACTCCCGGACGACAATATCGAGTGCGGCTCGTCCTTTGAGGCCACGGGATTGAATAGCGGCCCGCACACGCTGGACAGAGGCCACGACCTGCGCTCCACCGTCGACGCGATCGACCGCGGTAAACAACGGAACCACTTGTGCTTCGCGATTGTCGCGGGCAATCGATCGCAGGACTTGCCGGAGTTGCTCAGGATTGACTTTGAAGCACGGCAGCCCGGCCACGCGCATCAGGCTGACGTCATCACCGCTGGAGACGATCAGATTGATGCAGGCAAACAGATCCCGCGCTTCCGGAGTATCGGAGATGTCCATGCTTTCGATGACAAACGGAATACCGGCTTCGGCGAGTTCTTGCACCAAGTCGTCGCGATGTAAGTGCGAGCGGTACAAGATTCCGAAATCCGACCATCTGCATTTAGATTTCCTTTGCGCGTCGCGCAGGTGAGCGACGAGGTCGGGGCCCTCTGTCCCCCGGTCTCTAAGGATGACTGCCGTAACAGGAACATTGGAGGGATGGATTCCAGACCTTTCGACTTCCTCGTCGCGGGCGGACAGCAGCGGGGAGCGCTGATATGCGAACGTACTGTTGCCTGATTTCGAGAAGACTGGTGGGTTCTGATTGATGACGGCGAAGGCTGTCTGCAAGACCGCCGTGGTCGAGCGCCGATTCTTTTCCAGAACGACATGCCGGGCGCTGGGGAAATTTCGGTGAAAAAGCTCAAAAGCTTCGCTCGAGGCGCCACGAAACCGATAGATGGACTGATCCGGATCACCCACGGCAAACAGGTTCCCTTCTTCACCCGCCAGTCTGGCCAGAATCCCGATTTGAGCGAAATTCGCGTCTTGAAATTCATCTGCCAGAATGAAGCGAGCACCGCGGCGAGCCTCTGATAAGACTGATTCATCGTTTTGGAGCAGTGCATGCGCCCGGGTGATCATGTGGCTGAATGTACCGAGATTGTCTTCCGCCAGCCAGCGCTCCATGGTGGAGAAAACGCGAGCGATCTCGCGGCAGCGGCCCAGGATCTCGTCGTCATCGAGGACCGTCTTCGACTTCACGACACGTGGAATCGGGACCTCGCAACGCCCGAGTCGCTCGACATACTGCTCGTACTTCTCAGGGGTGACGAGTTCGTCGTGACAGCGATTCACGAAGTCGAGCAAGTCATTGAGGAACTGACCAATGTTGGCTGAGCGAATGTAATGCTCGAGATGGAGTTCGCGAATTCGGCGGCGCAGATAGATCCAAAGGTCTTTTTCGTCGAGGACACCGAAGTCTTTGCCAAGCCGCTGAAGCAGTTTCAGGCAGTAATCGTGAAACGTGAGCGCCTGCACCGTTTTTCCGCCAAGCAGTCGTCTTACGCGCTCTTTCATTTCGGTAGCCGCGTTGACGGTGTACGTCAGGGCAAGGATCTCGTCGGTGCGCGCGTGCCCTTCACGGACCAGCCGTTCGATGCGGTGAGTCAAGACGGAAGTTTTGCCCGTGCCGGCACCGGCTACTACTAGCATTGGGCCGTGGACGTGTTCGATCGCTTCACGTTGACGATCGTCTGGGACGAAAGCTGCGGGACGAGAATTGGACTTCGACGGCGGCATTTTTCGTCAGCATACCACTTGCGAGGATAAGGAAGAGTGTGCAGAACTCGGGCTGCGTCTCCGACATGAAGCGAAAATCCCCACTTCTGGCAAAACCGGCCAGAAGTGGGGCACCCAACTGTTTGATGGATCCTCGAAATTCGCGACTACCTGGCGTTTTGGTCTACTTGAAAGATGCCGAATGTGTTGCCTTCGGGATCTACGAAGTAGCCTTGCCAGCAGGTGTTCGGAACCGCAAATTTGGGCAGGGCTACGATTCCGCCTTGCTGCTCGATTGTCTTCGCGGTCGCATCAAAGTTCTCGACCTCGAGCGAACAAACGAAGGCGTTTGTTCCGCATTGTGATGGTGGAGTTTTGGCGGGGCGCTGGAGCAGGCCACCTCTTGATCCTCCGGTGGCGATTGTCCAGTAGGGCACAGGAAGCCCCGTGATCTCATCGAACTTCCAACCAAATACGTTGGAATAAAAGTTGACGGCCCGCGAGGGATCGTCCGCCTGGATTTCGAAATAAATGTGTCCCTTATTCATACAATAGATTTTACGCTCCGAGAGAAGAGAGCGTAATCGCGGTCGCGGCAATGGCTGCGGTCTCGGCGCGGAGAATTGTGGGGCCGAGCGATGCTGCGAGCCAATTTTCCTTTCGGAAGAGATCGAGTTCGGCTTCGGTCCAACCACCTTCCGGGCCGATGGCAAGGAGAACTTCTTCGCCCTCGGCGCGCACGCGGATCTCACGAAGCTGAATCTGTTCCTCGGCTTCTGACAGAACGATCTTCAATTTGGCAGCCACGCTGAGAGCGTCAACGAGCTTCACGGGATGGGAGACTTCCGGAGGCGTACCACGACGCGATTGCTGCGCAGCCTGATGAGCGATTCTCCGCCACCGTTCGACGCGCTTGGCGGACGCTGTAACGAGATGGACATCGGAGCGCTGTGCGATCAGCGGAACGATACGGGTGACTCCGAGTTCTGTGCATTTTTCGATTGCCCATTCCATGCGGTCAAATTTGAAGATGGCAAGGAGAACCGAGAGCTTGACATTGCTGGGGTGACCAACGACTTCTTCTCCCAGATCGAATTCAACGCGGTCGTCTGTGATTGAAGCGATCGTGCCGCGGCGGACAACTGCGTTGGCAACAACATCGAATTCCTGTCCAACGCGGGCACGGAGGACGCGTGCAAGATGAGCGGCGTGATCCGCAGTCAGCGCGGCACGGTTTCCAGAAACTTCATCGGCGATCCATCGGCGGCGGGTCACGGATTAGAAAGCGATTCTTTCGCCCCTTCGGGGCTTGAGGTTTCCAACCTGATCGATCCCACGGCTTACGCCGTGGGCTGCATTCTATCGCCGCTTCGCGGCTCCTCTAAGGTCTCAACTACCCCGTGTCTAAACAACGAGTCGCTATTGAACAGGAGGTCGCTATTGGAAGATGTCTTTCACTTTGCCTAGCAGCGAGCGCAGTAGCGGCTGATTGTCGACTTTAGAGAGTGCATCAAGTTCCTGCAGCAATTCTTTCTGACGTTTGTTTAACTTGCCAGGAATCTGCACGCGGACCTCGACATAGAGATCTCCCTTGCCATGCCCATTGAGCACAGGAACGCCCTTGTTGCGGATGCGGAAGGTTGTGCTTGGTTGCGTGCCTTCGGGAACTTTCAAGTTGTGCTCGCCTTCCATGGTGGGCACTTTGATCTCGGCTCCCATCGCTGCTTGTGCGACTGAAATTGGCACGACGCAGTGCAAATCATTCCCCTCCCGTTCGAAAAACGGATGTTCCTTGACGTGGAGAACAACGTATAAATCACCGGCCGGCCCACCAAACTGGCCGACCTCGCCGGCGCCGGCAAAGCGGATCCGGGTGCCGTCCTCGACGCCGGCAGGAACCTTGGCGTCGACTGTTCGCTGGCGAAGGAGGCGTCCATCGCCCTTGCACTTCGGGCAAGGATCTGTGATTACGCTGCCGGTACCCTGGCAGGTCGGGCAGGTGCGTGCGATGCTAAAAAAACCTTGTTGGTAGCGAACCTGGCCACGACCGTTGCAGGAGCGGCATGTCGTTGGTCCTTTGCCGGGAGCCGATCCGGAACCGTGGCACTCCTCACAGGCTTCGTGGCGGCGGACGGTGACACACGACTCGGTGCCAAAGAATGCCTCTTCAAATTCGAGCGTAAGGTCTTCACGCAGATCGGCGCCACGCTGTACGCGGGTACGACGGCGTCCACCACCTCCGCCGAACATGTCGCCAAAGCCGAAGAACTCCCCGAAGATGTCGCTGAAATCCTGGAATACGGTAGGGTCGAATCCCGCACCTTGGGAGGAGGCGCCACCAAGCCCAGCGTGTCCATAGCGGTCATAGACGGAACGCTTGTCCGAGTCCGCGAGAACAGCATAGGCTTCGCTTACTTCCTTGAATTTTTCTTCCGCATCCGGATTGTTGGGGTTACGGTCGGGATGATATTGGAGCGCAAGCTTGCGGTAAGCGGACTTCAGTTCCACGTCGGTGACCGTGCGGCTCACACCCAAAACTTCGTAGTAGTCTCTTTTTGCGTTGGTGGTCAAATCAATCCTTTATTGCCGAATCTTGCTCGCAATCGTCGGCAGATGGCCGATAGGTGCCAAAGGTCCACGGATGCCCTTCCAGATCAAGTGCGTGATACTCACGGGACCCGAAATCGGTATCGGTCGGCGGATATAGAATCTTCGCGCCTTTTGCTTTTGCCCGCTCGAAGTGTGCGTCCGGATTCTCCACGTAAACCGCCAACATTTGCGTAGACGATCCGTGCGCTAAGGGGCTGACAATGCCGTCATCGGGCCGTATCGAGCCGACCATAATCAGGTTCACGCCGAGTTTCAGTTGCGCGTGCCGAACATAAGGGCCCGACTCGGGGACGGAAAACAGTTGCACAAAGCCGAAGGCCGAACCCAGCCATCGGATCGCAGCCCGGGCATCGTTGTAACGCAGAATTGGAAAGATCGTCTGCATTCACTGACTCAGACGGAAAATACTGCCTTCACTTTTCCGGGTTCTTTGCGACCTTTACCATCGCAGGACGCAGCAGACGGTCTTTGAATTTATAGCCACGCTGCCACTCTTCCAGTACTTCGTGGTCCGCTGCGTCTGAGGTTTCGACCATCTCGATCGCCTCGTGCACATGCGGATCGAACTGCTGTCCCTTGGCTTCGATGGGCTGCGCCCCCAGCTTCGTCAAGACGTCACGCAATTGCTTATAGATCAGGTCGACACCGGCGCGAAACTCGGCCGCTTCGGACTTGGATTGCAATGCCCGTTCGAAGTTGTCGACGACTGGCAGCAGGGATTTGATGGCGTCGGTCATGGCAAAGTCGCGAAAGTCCTGTTGCTCTTTGGTGGCACGCCGGCGCGCATTTTCAAATTCTGCCTGAGCACGCGCCAGTCGGTCGAGCAATGAGTCACGCTCTGCCTTCACCTTCTGCAATTCGGTATCTGCGCCGGCGGGCTCAGAAGCAACCGCACCGCCCTGCTTGGATTGCGACGACCCATCGCCGTCTGCAGGCGGAAGTTCGTGTTCCACATCAAGCCCCTGCGTTTCTACTTCTTGTTTTCCGTTCGATTTCCCCATAACAGCTTGTATTACTCCGATTCATTCAAGATTTTGTCGAACAGGCGCGCGATGTAAGACACAGCGGTAATCGTATGTTGATAGTCCATTCGTGTGGGCCCGATTACTGCTAGAGATCCCATCACTTCGTTTCCGGAGTGAGCGGGCGCGCCGATCAGTACAAAGTTCCCCATTGATGGCAAAGCCTCATCGAGTCCGATGACGACTCGCACCGCTTCCTGTTTCACGTTAAGGTAGGCGCTCAAAAGCTGGATGACTTTCTCTTTTTCCTCGAGCGTTTGCAGCATCTCCTGGAGTCGCTTGCGGTCCTGCTCGGCCGCGAGAAGATTCGATGCACCTTCAACGAAAACGACTTGCGATCCTTGTTCGGCAGCCAGTGCGCCCTGCTTGTAGAGTGCCTCGATCGAATTCATCAGCCGGTCGTATTCGCTGCGCTCTTTTTCAATCCGGCGGGAAAGTTCGGTGCGCATTGACTCCATGGTCCAGCCGCGAAAATTCTCATTGATGTAGCGAGCGGCCAGGTCGAGGTCAGACTGGGGCAGATCGAGTCGCAGTACGCGATCGCGAACCAGGCCTGAGCGCGTGACTAGAACAGCAAGAACCTTTTGATCTCCGAGACGCGAGAAGTAGACATGCTCTAAAGCATTCTTAGGACCAGTAGTCGCTATCGTTACTCCCACGTTGCGGGATATCAGTGACAGTACGTGCGACGTACGCTCCATGAACTCCTGCACGTCGGTGATGCCCGCAAGGGAGTCCGAAATCATCGTTTCTTCCTGCGGGGCGAGGCGTGCATTTCCAGAGATCTGCTCCACGTAGTAGCGGTAGGCTTCGGTGGTAGGCACGCGGCCAGCAGAGGCATGGGGCTGCTCGAGAAATCCGGCATCGGAAAGATCCGCCATCACGTTGCGAATGGAGGCGGGACTGAGTCCTTCCCGGTTAGAACGCGAGAGCGTACGAGATCCGACAGGCTCGCCGGTAGAAATGAATGTTTCGACGATGGCGGTCAGAATTTCGCGTTCGCGATTACCGATGTTGGGGTCGACTGGCATACAAAAATGTTGTCAGTTGTCTCAAACCGAGCGGCCCTGGGCCGGGAGGAGAAACTGCCTGGAACCCACCTTCACTATCCATTTTAGATGCAAAAGCTTAGGTTTTGGACCAAAGATGCAATACCGTCTGGATTCTAGGAATGGGGTGGGGTGGTGTCAAGCTTGTGGGCGGTTCAGAGCACGGGCATTCGGGGCGTCGTTTCAAAGTTTCACAAATCCAGGTTTCAAAGTTTCAAAGTTTCAAAGTAAACCAGGGTCCCTGATACGCGGATCGGGGGCCGAAGCATCAGGATCTCTTAGTCCTGTTATGCTTTCGGGTCGTTGTTCCCGTCTAAGGACTTCGAAGGTCGAGGCCTGTGAAGAAGAAGCCGCACATCGCAGTGATCGGGGCAGGAGCGTTTGGCGGATGGACTGCATTGCATCTGCTCGAACGCGGGGCACGGGTCACTCTCATTGACGCGTGGGGGCCAGGGAACTCGCGCTCATCATCTGGCGGCGAGACCCGCGTCATGCGGGGCACCTACGGGCCAGATCAGCCTTACACTGAATTGGCGGCCCGAGCGCTCAAGCTGTGGGCAAAGTACGAGCGGAAGTGGAACCGTCAGTTTTTGCATCGTAGCGGTGTACTGTGGATGGCTGCTAGCCGCGACGATACGTTCGAGCGCGGATCAGTCGAGATGCTGCGCGCCGCGAACATCAAGTATCAGGAACTCTCGGCCGCCGAGCTGAAGAAGAGATGGACGCAGATCAACTTTCAGGGGATCGAGTGGGGGATTTTCGAGCCAGAGTGCGGATACCTGGATGCGCGCGCCAGTTGTGCGGCTGTGGTGGATCATTTCCTCGATAAAGGAGGAGACTACCGGCAGGTTGCCGACGTGCGGAGGCGCGAGGCTTTCCCTCTAAACAAACGTGGAATAGACTTGTCTGACGGATCGTATCTGGCGGCAGACGCGTACATTTTTGCCTGTGGCCCATGGATGGGCAGGCGCTTTCCCGATGTTATTGGTGGCCGGATTCGATCCACGAAGCAGGACGTGTTCTTTTTTGGAACACACTCGCGCGAGAGCGTTTACTTCACCGACGCCCACCTTCCGGTGTGGGCTGATCATCGTGACCACTTCTTCTATGGAATTCCGGGTAGCGATCGCCGTGGATTCAAGATCGCAGACGATACCCGTGGCGAGGAATTCGATCCAACAGACGGTGAGCGTGTGATTAGTCCGAAAACTTTGCGGAGGGTTCGGGAATATCTCGCGTTCCGCTTCCCTGCTTTGAAGTACGCTCCTCTGCTGGAAAGTCGCGTTTGCCAGTACGAGCAAACGCCGGACAGTCATTTCATTATTGATCGACACCCGGAGCACGAGAATGTGTGGCTGGTGGGAGGCGGTTCAGGACATGGCTTTAAACACGGGCCGGCGATCGGGGAGATGATGGCGGAGTTGATATTTAAGGAGCGTGAATCTCCGGCTATTTGGCGGCTCGAGAGGTTTCAAAAGCGATAACCACAGGGATCACAGAGTTTCACAGAGAGACCTCCCCAGTGGCTTCGATTGTAAGGACTTCCCTATTGAATCTGGATTACGTTGCCAGGAGCGTTCGCTTTGATCTCGCCCACGCGGTCGATCACGCGACGCGCGAAGTCATAGATCGATTTGGCGTGTGGTGAGTTCTCTCCCTCGAGCACCACCGGTTTCCCTCCATCTCCCGACTTGCGCACTTCCGGATCGAGGGCGATGCTTCCTAGGAACGGCACGTCGAAACGTTTGGCCATCAACTCAGCGCCGCCGCGGGAGAAGATGTCGACTTCATGCGAGCAATGCGGACAGACGAAGTAGCTCATGTTCTCGACCACGCCGGCAACATCGACCTTCATCTGTCGGAACATCTCGATAGCTTTGCGCGCGTCTTGCAAAGAGACATCGGACGGTGTGGAGACGACTACTGCGCCAGTTAGTGGCACTGTCTGCACAAGCGATAGAGCTACGTCGCCGGTTCCAGGAGGCAGATCGACGACCATGTAGTCGAGGTGTCCCCATTCGACCAGGCCCAGGAATTGGCGAATGATCTGATGCAGCATCGGCCCACGCCAAATGACCGGCTTGTCGCCCGGGTTTAGAAATCCTACGGAGATTACTTTTAGTCCGAACGCTTCAATGGGTTCAATTCGGTTATCGCCGAGCATGCGCGGCTGCGAGTTAACTCCCAGCATCAGGGGAACGTTGGGACCGTAAACGTCGGCGTCGAGAAGCCCGACTTTGTGACCCATCTTGGCCAGCGCGACTGCCAGGTTGACCGACAGAGTGGTTTTACCGACCCCTCCCTTGCCCGAACCGACAGCGATGATGGAGTCGACTCCGGGAAGCGGTTGCGGTCCCGATTGCGCGGGCCCCGGTCCATGCTGATGCGGTGTATGTGCGCTCAAAGGATTGCTCCTAATACGAGATAAGAAAACTGCATTGAGGGATGGTGCAGAACCCCAGAAGTCGATTATACAGTCTGAGAAGCGCCCTTTCGGTGATGCCGACGGAGTCGCGTTATATGGCTACTACACTGCTTGGATTAAAGGAAGCCGACGTTCAGGATCCTCTCCGCTCAGTAGCCCTCGCCTTCCAGCCGAACTTTTCCGCGGAACATGCGGAACAGCAGTGTGAAGTAGCCGAGTGCAAGGATAGCACCGATAATCCACCACGTGACACCTACGCTGAGGCCGTGGCGGCCGGCGGCGGTGTTGTAGATCGTCAGGTTCAGAGCGGGATCGGTGCTGGCAGGGA